>TARA_R110002020_G_scaffold921_5_pt1 | contig 16968 bp, 15 predicted proteins | sample TARA_R110002020 | Tara Oceans TARA_R110002020 (sample SAMEA4396489) | marine metagenome | biome: Westerlies Biome; feature: [MES] marine water layer (ENVO:01000295) within the mesopelagic zone...; material: water (ENVO:00002006), including particulate matter (ENVO:01000060) such... | reverse complement strand
CCTTTTTTGATTTTTAGTCGTCCTGACTTAGCTTAACCTTCTCAAATAAAACTTCCATGAGGAGCCCGAAAATTACTTCTACATATTTTACTGCCATTTGTGTTGGACTCCTCTTGCTTTTTGCTTGTGAAAGCAAGGATAAAGAAGCCGGTGAAAAGGTAGAAGATATCTCTGTTGACGAGGAAGAACTAGCCAGAAATAGGGCACAGATCGATTTGGCTTTGTCCCAAAAATCAAGCTGGCATTCGCACTGGAGTAATGAGCTTGGAATGTTTGATTCCTCTCAGTTTGAATTGGTAATGACAGATTCCATAGATCCTATGGAAATGCCCGAGAGAAATCCTATTTTGAAAGATGATCCACTTTATCCATATCAAATGCCTCATCCTTCTGGCAATGGTACCATGGATATTTATAGTTACAAAATAGAAGCTCAAGATGCTATCGATGAACCTTTTCTCAATCCTGATTCAGAGGTTGTATGGTATAGAGAAGATGGAATGAAGGAGCGTTTACTTTTTATGGGACCTTCCGGGATGTTTGAAGAAGGACAATGGCTAAATGATCAGGAGTTTTTAGTGTTTGGCTTTTTTCAGGAAGAGGCGGGATATCGACCAATGGCCTGGTTGATCAATATTGAAACACATTTGCTGAAGCAATTTAGACTACCTAATGTTTCACAGACGTATGAACCTCAATCTTACATCAATTCTAAAATCAAGCAGGTAGATCTAAGTTAATATGGATTTCAAAAGCGTTTTGAATTTGCTAGAAAATGGAATGAAACATCCACTTCCAGGCAAAGAAGCGCAACTATCCATGTCACCTAATCCGGTTGACTTAAGAAGATTTGACCCGAAGCTCCCAGACAATCATCGAAAGGGGGCCGTTTTAATTCTGCTTTATCCTTATGAAGGCAAGGCATTTTTTCCTCTCATTAAAAGGCCAGAATACCCCGGAGTACATAGTGGTCAGATTGCTTTTCCAGGAGGAAAAATGGAGAAAGAAGATGCCGATGAAATAGAAACAGCACTGAGGGAAGCATGGGAAGAAGTAGGAATACTGCCAGAGCGAGTAGAATTAATTGGTAGGATGAGTGACTTGTTTATTCCAACCAGTAATTTTTTGGTAACGCCGGTATTGGGGTTTTCGGAGCTGGTTCCAGATTTCGTTCCTGAAGAAAGAGAAGTGGCTAGGATCATTCAAACATCTGTCAGAACGCTCTTCGAGCCAAGTTTTCGAAAGCAAAAGATTTTAGAATTCAGTAATAATTTCCGTCTTGACACGCCATATTTTGAAATTGATAAAGAAATGGTTTGGGGGGCAACAGCAATGATTCTAAGTGAATTGCTTCAAATTCTTGAAAACGGTAGAAGGTAGGTTTTGGGCTTTTTGGCTAATAGTTGGTATTGTTGCATTGAATTAGCCCAGAAATAATGGAAGAGAACACCCCTTTACTTACAAATGACGCTGTAGTTTTCGGCTTGCTCATGGCGATTCTTGCTGCGATTTTTGCCACCTCAGCAAGTGATAAGCCATTTTGGAAGAAGTTCTATGGGATAGTTCCTACAGTTTTACTTTGCTATTTCATTCCTGCCCTTGCCAACTCATTTGGCTTGATATCGGGAGAAAACTCCGGACTGTATAAAGTCGCCAGTAGATATTTACTTCCTGCATCTCTTGTTCTATTCACCATCAGTATAGATATCAAAGGAATTTTGAAATTAGGCCCAAAGGCATTAACCATGTTTTTAGCCGGAACTTTAGGGATTATGCTGGGTGGTCCTCTCGCATTGATGACTGTAGGTTTTCTATTCCCGGAATTATTGGGAGGAAGCGGACCTGATGAGGTATGGAGAGGTCTTTCGACTATTGCCGGTTCCTGGATAGGAGGGGGTGCAAATCAAACTGCTATGTTGGAAGTGTTTGGTCCTAGTCCAGCGCTTTTCAGTCAAATGATTGCAGTGGATGTTTTAGTTGCAAATCTTTGGATGGCAGTTCTACTTTATTGGGCAGCAAAGCCAGACAAGATTGATAAAATTTTCAATGCTGACAGTACCAAAATCTACCAGTTACGTGATAAAATAGAAGAATTCAGGAAGGGGATAATGAAGATTCCCACGCTTTCTGACACGATGATCATCTTGGGAGTTGGTTTTGGAGTGACAGGAATAGCGCACATAGTTGCGGATTTTGTAGCTCCATATATAGGAGAAAATTATCCCAATTTGAAGCAATACTCTTTGGACTCCGCATTTTTCTGGATAGTAGTAATCGCCACAACAGCGGGTTTATTACTTTCGTTTACTAAAGCTCGGAAGCTAGAAGGAGCAGGAGCGTCTAGAATGGGAAGCGTGTTGCTTTATGTTTTGGTAGCTACTATTGGAATGCAGATGGATTTGGGTGCCGTATTGGATAATCCACTTTTATTCGTAGTCGGGATAGTATGGATGCTCTTCCATATTATAATTATGCTTATCGTAGCGTATATTATCAAAGCACCATTCTTCTATGTCGCTGTAGGTTCGCAGGCAAATGTAGGAGGAGCTGCATCTGCACCCATTGTAGCAGCAGCATTTGATGCTTCCTTGGCTCCAGTAGGCGTGCTTTTGGCGGTTCTTGGCTATGCTGCGGGTACCTATGGAGCGTATTTATGCGGATTGATGATGCAGGCTATATCAGGAGGGTAATCATGAAACATTCCAGGCAATTATTATTCGTATGTCATGGTTCCGATTGTAAAAAAGCTGGAGCTAAAAAACTACATAAAGAGCTAAAGTTCAATACTGATGAAGCACCTCTCAAAGGGAGCTGTAAATTCATCAAAACCAAATGCATGGATATGTGCAAAACCGCTCCAAATGTAATTGTAGGAGATCATTTTTGTAAAAAGACAACCCCTCAAAAAGTATTGGAGCAACTAAAAAAGTCCTGATTTCTCAGGACTTTTTTTAATGTTTTAGCACTTTTACTGCTGTGCCACTTGCTGTGACCATTAGCATACCGTCACGGATAGTTTCGTAGTCCAGGTCAATTCCAATTATTGCATTTGCACCGAATGTTCTTGCTTGCATTTCCATTTCGGCCATTGCGGTTGCTTTTGCTTCTCTCAAAACCCGCTCATAAGCCGAAGATCGCCCGCCCACTATATCTGTTATACTTGCGAAAAAATCCTTAAATACGTTGGCTCCAATTATGGTTTCGCCGGAAACAATTCCTAGGTATTGCTCCACGCTATAGCCATCGAGCGTGTTGGTGGTTGTTACAATCATTGTGTTTAGTTAAATAGTTTAAAATGTATATTACAAGGAAATTTCACGGAGTTGGCAGCCAAAAGGTTTGAAGTAGTAGCCTGAAATGACTGCTTTTTTCTGTAAATCCTTACAGGACTGGACTGAATGACATGATTTGCACACTTAGTTTTTGTGTTTAGCAGCGTTGTTACCCGTAAGGGGCACAAATAATAGTAGGATAGGTAAATCTTAGAATTGAGGCCACTTCGATATTCCGAGGAGATAAACAAAGAGTTTTAGGGGACAGGCAGCATTGCGAATATTCTTAGCATTTTATATTTCAATCAGTTATTTTAATGATATTGGTTTTCATATTCCATTTAAACACAATTCAGAGACCTCCATTTTTTATAAATTAATCTATGGATCAATTTAAGCAATTTGACATTTCTGATGTTTTCAATGAGATTAATGATCCATTATTTATCATTGAATCTGATGAAATTATCTTTTTCAACAATTATTTCATAGAAAATTTCATGAAGACATCCCATCTATGGAGGGAGGTCATTCTTGAAGAGAAGGTCGTTCAGGAATTGGATGCTTTTTTCAAAACCGGTAAAATTCCCTCCAATGCATTCTTAACATCCATTGAGCAAAAAGCGAAAGGTGATAAGAGATATGGCTGGTCATTTACAAACCTTCCTTCAAGTTATTCTGACCGTTTTCTGATCGTAAGGGGGCATGACATGAGGTCTCTACTTGATCAACAAAGGTTAGAAGAGATAAATGAAGAGTTATTGAAATCAGAGGAGAAGTATAGAACTCTTGTAGAAGAGTCAACTGAAATCATTTTCTCACTTTCCGAAACCTTCGAGCTTGCCTATATTTCGCCCAATGTCAGGCAGTTTTTGGGGTATGAAGCGCAAGAGGTGATTGGGAAAAGTATTTTTGACTATCTGAACCCCGGCGATATTGATGTTTTCCAATCTTTACTAGAAGAGACCCATGATTTCCTTGCAGAAAACCAACACCTCGAATTCCGAATAAAGCATAAAAATGGGGATTTTAGAGTGGTTAGTTCCAATGGCCGAATGATCCAAGATCGTGAAGGCAAGGACCGGCTCTATACAGGTGTGGCTAGAGATATTACCGAGCTGAAGCAAACACAGCGGGAATTATTTCATGCTAAGGAAAAAGCAGAGCAAGCATCTCGTGCTAAGTCACAATTTCTTTCGGTAGTCAGTCATGAGATTAGAACTCCTATGAACGCAGTGATAGGATTAGCTCATTTTCTAATGGAAGAAAACCCTAGGCCTGATCAATTGGAAAATTTAAAGACGCTAAAGTTTTCAGCAGAGAGTCTTATGGAGTTGATAAATGATATTTTAGACTTCAATAAAATTGATTCAGGGAAAGTAGAATTAGAACATGTCTCCTTTGATCTGAGAGTATTGATTAATAGGATTGTGCATTCCTGCAGTTTCCAGGCGAAAGAAAAAGGGCTAAAAATAAGTGCTGAAATTGATGGGGAGATCCCTCAAAGTCTGGTTGGGGATTCTGTTCGGATTAGTCAAATCCTAATTAATTTGATATCCAATGCAGTTAAATTTACAGAAAAGGGCGAGGTGAAAATTGTGGTAAGACATGTTCAGACCATAGAGAATAAGTGTCAAATTAAATTCAAAATCAAGGATACGGGAATTGGAATTCCTGAAGATAAAATGGCGTCTATTTTTGAAGCATTTACTCAAGCTTCTTCTGCCACCACTCGGAAATTTGGAGGTTCTGGGCTTGGATTAGCTATTGTAAAACGGCTACTGGAACTACATGAGTCTGAAATAAAAGTGTCCTCAAAAGTTGATGTCGGGACTGTTTTTGAGTTTGAATTAAGCTTTCCTAGTGTGGAAGAGAATTCTATAGAAAATTCAGGGCATCTAGTATACAGCAATAAATCCTTAGCCGGCGTATCAGTGTTAGTTGCAGAGGATAATTTGATCAATCAGATATTGATTAAAAAATTCCTCAAGAAATGGAATGTAGGAAACCTAGTCATTGCCTCTGATGGGCAAGAGGCAATAGATGAATTTGATCAAGGTGAATTTGATATCGTACTTTTAGATATTCAGATGCCCGTACTAGATGGGTTTTCGGTTGCTAAAATGATTCGAGAGAATGGTAACAAGAGCAAGTGCAACACACCAATTTTAATTCTTTCAGCAACTTCCTTCCATGAGAATAGGGATGAAATTGTAAAGTTGGGAATTAATGATTTTGTCGAAAAACCATTTACACCCGAAGGTTTATATGAGAAATTAACGGAGCATCTCAAATCAAAAGATCGGGGTTGATTAAGGTTTAGCATCAATTTTGCCTATGAGCAAGAGGTCCGCCCAGCTAAATACAAATCGATATTTCAATGCCCCTTTTTTATAGAGTTATAGTCCTTTTAGTGCTTTTTTTTAGTGTTGTTGAGTCTCATTCTCAGCAGTTAGTAAGTAAGCGATCATCGCTTTATGCCATAGTGGGGACATCTGGAGGCAAACTCAACCAATTTGATAAAATGCTGGCGGATCGAGGTTTGTCAGGACTTCGAAACAGGTATCAGACTATAGGATTGGGGTATCAGACTAGAATTAATGACTTTGTTCTAGGTATGGATATTCTTCATAATAGAGGAGGAGTGAGCCATTTTGATGATTTCTCGATGAATTATAGAACTTCCAGAGCACTTTTGAATATTGGCTATGCTTTTACCGAAGAGTCGAGATTTCAGCTCATCCATTACATGTCTTTAGGTGTTGGATTTCTTAATTTCCAGATGTTGCCAACCGATCGCCCGGACAAATTGAATGATTTTTTGACTAACCCGGAACGGGGATTTGTCCTGAGAGAAAAGGATATTCAAAAAGGGACCTTTCATTATGGTAATTTCCTGACGGAAATTGGATTCCAATTAAGTTATGATTTTGATCTTCCTGGCAGACCTGAAGCCGTACAGCTTATTACTAAGCTGGGGTATTCATTTAGTCCGCTTGAGGGGAAATGGGATATGAATGGAATTAACTTTGATAATACACAAAGCGGAGCATTTGTTAGAATTGGAGCTGGAATTTCCCTACCTGATCGGAATTTCTTCTACAAAGATGCTAGCATTGGGATTTCACTGATTCGAGGAATTCACTTTACCAATGCTAAAGAATTCAATGCGGAATTAGAAGATGCTGGTCTGAATCCATTGAATGGAATGCCTTCCAATTGGGGATTGAGAATTTTGGGAAATACCGAAAGGGTGCTCTATGGTGCAGAGCTGTATAATCTAGCCATGAAGGGTGATGCTTCAGAAGATAAGTCTCATTCTTTGAATAGCCTTAGGATCTACGGCAATTTTGGTTACAATCTTATTGAATTTAGGAATTTTGGAATCGGCTCATTAGTTGGTTTAGGCTACGGGAATATTCGCTATACGCTTGTGACTAATGAAAAACCTGATTTTCCTGAGCTTTTCGAGCAGCGAGAATTTGATGGTTATATAAAAAATAGTGGATTGATGCTAAAACCAGAAGTTTTCGCGGAATACGGAATCCCAATGACCAAGCGTAAACTTTTTGACTTAGTATTCACTGCGGCGGCTGGCTATGAGGTGCCTCTGGCAAATTACAAGCTTGGAGATTTCAATATGTCAAGTTTTATGGCAGGGCCATATTTGAGTTTTGGAATTGGCGTACGACCTTAATTTACACATTTGATAATTTGATTCGGTTTTTAGTAAGTCCTTTTAAGTGATTCTACTGTTTTATTATCAAAATGCTATTACCTTTGGGTTGCTTATCGAGAAAGACCGAGGGAAGGGCCCTACGACGTCTTAGCAACCTGAAAATAAGGTGCTAACTCCCATCCCGATTGATCGGGAACAGATGAGCGGACTAGTACTTTGTACTTCTCTCCGTGTTTTGCTCGATTCGCTTTTTGATTAACGAAACAACAGTATGCAAAACAGAACGGAATCCCTACTTCAGCAACTTTCTCAGCGAATTTTGATACTCGATGGAGCCATGGGAACCATGATTCAACGATATACGCTGACCGAAGAAGATTTTAGAACTCCTGAATTGGCTGATCATCCCAAATCGTTGAAGGGAAATAATGATTTGCTGTCTCTGAGCAAACCTCAGATCATCAAGGATATTCATGCAGAATATTTCAAGGCTGGAGCCGATATTATTGAAACAAATACCTTTTCCGCCACCACGATTGCTCAGGCTGATTATGACCTTTCTCATTTGGCTTATCAGATCAATTTTGAGTCGGCAAAACTGGCTCGGGAAGTTGCAGATGAATTCACCACAAAGAATCCAGCTAAACCTCGCTTCGTAGCCGGTGCAATCGGACCGACAAATAGAACGGCTTCGCTTTCTCCGGACGTAAATGATCCTGGTTACCGAGCGATCACTTTTGATCAACTTGCGGAGGCATATTCTGAGCAAGTAAGAGGATTATTAGATGGGGGAGCAGATATCATATTGGTGGAGACAATTTTTGACACCTTGAATGCTAAAGCAGCGTTGTATGCGATTCAGGATGTCTACGAGGAAAGAAATATTCCTTTGGATCCAAAGGACGGAGGTATTCCAATTATGATTTCGGGAACAATCACCGATGCTTCCGGACGAACACTTTCAGGTCAAACGACTGAAGCATTTTTGATTTCTATTTCCCATGTGCCTTTACTTTCGGTAGGATTGAATTGCGCTTTGGGTGCAAAAGAATTGAGACCTTATTTGAAAGTGTTGGCAAATAAGGCACCGTTCTTTGTGAGTGCCTATCCAAATGCCGGTTTACCAAATGAATTTGGGCAGTACGATCAAGGAGCCAATGAAATGGCTGATCAGGTGAGAGACTTTTTGAAAGAAGGAATGCTAAATATCCTTGGTGGATGCTGCGGTACTACGCCTGAGCATATTTCCGCATTAGCACATATGGCTGCAAATTTTCAGCCTAGAAAATTACAAGAAGAAGAATTAGAAGAAACGTTGGACTGAGAAGATGGCAAGAACTAACTACATGAAACTATCGGGCTTAGAGCCCTTGGTTTTTACACCCGAAATTAATTTTGTCAACGTAGGCGAACGAACCAATATCACCGGTTCCAAGAAGTTTGCCCGCTTGATATTGAATGGGAATTATGATGAAGCGCTGGAAGTAGCACTGGACCAAGTTCGGGGAGGTGCGCAAGTACTAGATGTCTGCATGGATGAAGGAATGCTTGACGGCGAATTTGCTATGGTCAAATTCCTTAACCTGATTGCTTCAGAGCCTGAGATTTCCCGAATTCCGATCATGATCGATAGTTCGAAATGGAAGATTATCGTCGCGGGATTGAAATGTGTGCAGGGAAAAGGAATTGTAAATTCTATTTCCCTAAAAAATGGTGAAGCTGAATTCATCGAACAGGCCAAAACAGTGAAGAAATTCGGTGCGGCGGTGGTCGTAATGGCCTTTGATGAAGCGGGGCAAGCTGATACTTACGAAAGGCGAATCGAGATTTGTGAGAGGAGTTATAGAGTACTTGTGGACCAAGTGAAATTCAATCCTCAGGATATCATTTTCGATCCGAATATTTTCCCGGTGGCTACTGGGATGGATGAGCATCGCAAAAATGCCCTAGACTTTTTCAATGCTACCAAATGGATAAAAGCTAATCTTCCAGGAGCCAAAATAAGTGGTGGAGTCAGTAATGTGAGTTTCTCTTTCCGTGGAAATAACCCAGTGAGAGAAGCGATGCATGCTGCATTTCTATACCATGCAATTAAAAGTGGGATGGACATGGGGATCGTGAATCCAACCATGTTGGAGATTTACGATGATATCCCTAAAGACTTGCTTGAGCGTGTCGAAGATGTGCTTTTCGATCGAAGAGAGGATGCCACAGAGCGATTACTTGATTTTGCTGAAACTGTAAAGTCTGCGGATAAAAAAGAAGTTGTCAATGAGGCTTGGCGCTCAGATCCTGTGGCCAAGCGAATGGAGCACGCCTTGGTGAAAGGGATTTTGGATTTTATTGTAGAGGATACAGAGGAAGCGAGACTTGAGCTGAAAAATCCACTGAAAGTCATCGAAGGGCCATTGATGGATGGAATGAATGTGGTGGGTGACCTATTCGGCGAAGGGAAAATGTTCCTTCCGCAAGTGGTGAAATCTGCTCGTGTGATGAAAAAGGCGGTTGCTTATCTAGAGCCATTTATGCCTTTACCAGAGGAAGGAGCTGAGGAATCATCCTTGAAAAAAATCCTTTTGGCAACTGTCAAAGGCGATGTTCACGATATTGGTAAGAATATCGTGGGAGTAGTCTTAGCTTGTAACAGTTACCAAATCATTGATTTGGGAGTGATGGTTGACGCACAGAAAATAATAGATGAAGCGGTAAAGAATAAGGTAGATATTATCGGGCTCAGTGGTTTGATTACCCCATCTTTGGATGAAATGGTGAATGTGGCTTCAGAAATGGAGCGCCAGGGGATCAAGATTCCTTTGCTTATCGGTGGTGCGACGACTTCGAGAATTCATACTGCTGTGAAAATAGATCCAGTTTACAGCGGAACGGTAATCCATGTGATGGATGCTAGTAAGTCTGTTCCTATCGCCGGAGAAGCTATTTCTGAGGAGACTAAAGAAGCTTATCGATTGAAGTATAAAGAGATCTATGCTCAACTTCGCGTGGAGCATGAAGCTAAGCAATCTGTGAAGCAGCTTGTTTCTTATGAAGAAGCCAAAGCTAATCCAGTAGAAATTGACTGGGATTCATATTCTCCTGTTGTGCCGAAGAAATTGGGGCGCACAGTATTGAAGAATCTGGATTTGAATCAAATACGAAAGTACATTGACTGGACTCCGTTCTTCAGTACCTGGATGCTGAGTGGCAAATTCCCAAAGATTTTCTCTGATCCAGTAGTGGGTGCAGAAGCCAAGAAAGTCTATGATGAAGCCAACGAAATGCTCGACAAAGTAATTTCGGAAAAGTGGCTTTCTGCGAATGCTGTTTTTGGACTTTATCCAGTTCAAAGAGCTGCGGATGATGCGGTCGTTTTTGATGAAAATGGAATTCAAGCAGCATCCTTTCACTTTTTGCGCCAGCAAGGTAAAAAGGGGAAAGGCGTTCCAAATCGTTCGCTAGCGGATTATTTGCATCCTTCCAAACAGGACTATTTGGGTTGCTTTGCTGTGACTTCAGGGATTGGTATGGAGTCAAAATTAGCTGAGTTTCAAAAAGCTGGGGACGACTACAACGATATCTTGTTCAAATCTGTGGCAGATCGACTAGCAGAGGCAGCAGCTGAATATATTCACGAGTTGGTCAGAAAGGAATATTGGGGCTATTCTCCGGATGAAAATTTGGAAAATGATTCCCTTGTCCGGGAAGAATACCTTGGTATCAGACCAGCACCAGGCTATCCGGCTTGTCCTGAACACTCCGAAAAGGAGACGATTTCACAGCTTTTGGATATGAAAAATGAGATAGGAATCGAGCTTACTTCCAGCTATGCGATGTATCCTACCTCTTCCGTTTCCGGTTATTTCTTTGGAAATCCTGAAAGTAAATACTTTGGCCTCGGCAAAATAGGAGAAGATCAAGTGGCCAGCTACGCAGACCGTAAAGGTATTTCCCTTCGTGATGCAGAGCGATTGCTGTCTCCAAACCTTGCTTATCAACCTAATTTAACCCTAGTAGAACCAACCTGATGAAAATTACCGAACACCTAGGTAACGCGAAGAAAACGCTGTTTTCCTTTGAAATTTTACCTCCTTTAAAAGGCCAAAGTCTGAATGAATTACTTGAGGGAATCGCACCTTTGATGGATTTCAAACCTCCTTTTGTGGATGTGACTTATCATCGAGAGGAGTACATTTATAAAAAGCATCCAAATGGTTTGCTGGAAAAAATCAGTACCAAAAAACGTCCTGGGACGGTAGGGATTTGCGCAGCAATCATGAATCGCTTTCACGTCGATGCTGTTCCACATATTCTTTGTGGAGGTTTTTCTAAGGAAGAAACCGAAAATGCACTGATCGATTTAAACTTTATTGGAGTTGAAAATGTGCTTGCACTTCGTGGGGATGCGCCTAAAACTGAAGGGAAATTTATTCGTGAACCTGAAGGGCATGGGTATGCTAGTGAGTTAGTGGAGCAAATCAAGCGAATGAATGAAGGAAGATATCTTCATGAAGAGACTGAAATTGGGTTCCAAACTGATTTCTGCGTGGGGGTAGCAGGATATCCAGAAAAACACTTTGAAGCGCCTTCGATGAAGTTTGACTTGAAGTACCTCAAGGAAAAAGTCGAGAAAGGAGCAGAATATATCGTAACTCAGATGTTTTTTGACAATGAGAAATACTTTGAATTTGTAGACCAAGTCAGAGCTGCTGGGATTACTGTACCAATCATTCCTGGAATTAAGCCAATCACTACGTTAGGACAGATCACTATGCTTCCCCGTACGTTCTTTTTGGACTTGCCTGATCCGCTGATGGATGAATTGGAAAAGTGTAAAACCAATGCTGAGGTGAAGGAAGTTGGAATAGAATGGTCTATTCAGCAATGCAAGGAATTGGTGAAAAAGAAGGTGCCATCTTTACATTTCTATACCATGAGTAAGGCCGATACTACCTATAAAATTGCGAAGGAAATATTTTAGTTTCTGTGTCCTATACATAAGAAAAGCCTTCTGAAATTAAATTCAGAAGGCTTTTTTATTGAACTGTAAGTATTAGTCTTTGTGAAGCTTCATGGTGATTTCTTCATATTTTTTCTTACTCTCGTCACCGAGTTTATCGAAGTTTTTCTCAAGCCAATCCATACTTTCTTGGGTAGCTTCTTCGATATCATCAGCCGTGTTTTTTGTTCCTTTTTCTATATCTGCCGCAGTCTTGTCCCACCAAGTTTCTACATTTTTCATATGCATGTCGGCAGTTCTCTCAAAGTTCTCTTCCTCAGCTTTACCATTTTTCACTGCGGTCTCGTAGCGTTCTTCGAGTATTTCGATGTTGTCATCTTCAACTTTCAAATCGTTGTAAATTTTTTCGGCCCTAGCGTCTAGGCTGTCGTATCTCTCATCGATCACAGACCAATTGTGAACTGGAATCATTTGCACTGCATTTTCTACACTATCCACATAATTCTCAAGGTTAGAAGTTACTTCTATGCGATCCTGTTCTGTGTAATTTTTCGTGTCACAAGAATACAAAGCTACTGTAGCTACTGCTGCTCCGATAATTAAATTTGCTTTCGTTTTCATTTTCTAGATTGGTTTGGTTGTAAAAAGGTTGTTAGTGGTTAAATTCTATTGCACTTAATACAATATTGAATCCAATCCCACAGTTGGCATGTAAGAATTAGAAAAAGTGCAATTGCGATTAATTAGCGTGCTTTTTTAACCTTGAATGAGTTATTTGTTGATTAGCTGTTTTCCCCATTTTATGAGAATTATTACCCAAGTTTTCCAAAATCTGTCCAGTTCTTAGTGGATTCTAGAGGGTTTATGTTTTACTTATAAAGCAAAATTTACTTTAGAACTTGGTATAATCTTGAGGATCTCAGCCCTACAGTAATCGATCTTTGGTAACTTTAGCTATGATTAAATTGATAGAATGTCCTCGGGACGCCATGCAGGGAATACCTGAATTTATTGACACAGCGATTAAGGCGGCCTATATTAATCAATTATTGGAGGTCGGGTTTGACACGGTGGATTTCGGGAGTTTTGTAAGTCCTAAAGCAATTCCTCAAATGCGTGATACGGCCGAGGTTTTAGAACTTCTTGATCTACATAATTCAAAAAGCAAACTCTTGGCGATTGTTGCGAATGTCAGAGGAGCAACCGATGCATTACAATTTCAAGAAATCGATTACTTAGGTTTTCCGCTGTCTGTATCAGAGACTTTCCAACAGAGAAACACGAATGCGAGTATTCAGCAAGCATTGGAGAAAGTTGAAGAAATTCAGAATCTCTGCGAAGTGAAGGGGAAAACCTTGGTGACTTACTTAAGCATGGGCTTTGGGAATCCTTATGGAGATCCCTATTCTCCAGAGTTGGTTGCAGAGTTTGTGGAGAAATTGGATCAGCTGGGTGTTAAAATTATTTCTTTATCTGATACGATTGGAGTAGCTGATCCAGCATTGATTACCAGTTTATTGAGTTTTCAGATTACTACTTTTCCTCACATTGAATTTGGTGCGCATCTGCATAGTAAGCATGAGCATATTGCAGCGAAGGTTAGGGCAGGAGTAAAGGCTGGTTGCAAAAGATTTGATGGTGCGCTGAAAGGATTTGGTGGTTGCCCTATGGCCGATGATGAGCTGGTGGGCAATATGGCTACTGAAGTGATGGTTGAGACATTGGAGTTTGAAGGTCTTGATTTAGGGCTTAATAAATTGGAATTTGGAGAGGCAATGAAATTGGCGAATTTTGTATTCAATCCATAAAATTGCTAAACCAACAACCTATATTTTTTCCCAGGCAAGGACTTTACAATCCCTTCAAACTCTAAAGCCAGAAGTTTAGAAGATAGCAATCCCAAAGGGATTTCGGTGGTTATGCTCAAAGAATCAATTTCTACTTCTCCTTTTTCCTGTAAAAGCTTCAAAATAGCCTGATCATCCACATCTCTGTTGGTCAAGTCAAGTTGAGGCTTTTGAGTTTTTATTTCACCAGGTTTGCTCCAAAACAGTGCTTCTACGACGTCACTTGGACTGGTATAAATATTTGCCTTCATTTTCTTAATTAGCAAATTGCAACCCTCGCTGTATTGGGATTGCAGGTTTCCCGGCACAGCAAAGACATCTTTGTCATAGCTGTAAGCAATTTCTGCTGTGATTAGGGCACCCCCTTTTTCTGCTGCTTCTACTACAATTAGCGCATCGGAAAGGCTAGCTATAATTCGGTTGCGTGCTGGGAAGTTTCCCGGAACCATGGTGCTGCTTGGCGAATATTCACTAATAACGGCTCCCGTCTCTAAAATCGATTCGGCCGTTTTCCGATGAACTGCAGGATAAATCCTTCCGATTGGAGAACCCATCACAGCAATAGTAGGAAGACCGGCGGCAAGTGCAGCCCGGTGAGCCTCTATATCAATACCATAAGCTAATCCTGAAATGATAGTAGGTTGGTAAATTGCCAAATCTTCAATGATCTTTCTTGTGGCTGATTTACCATAATTTGTCGCACTTCTTGTCCCGACGATTCCTATGCTTCGTTCAAAATTAAGGTCTGTTTTTCCCTGAGCGAAAATCACCACAGGTGAATCCTCTTGCATTTTAAAGCGCTGAGGAAAATCAGGATGAAGTGGAGTGAGGATATGGAAGTGCTTTTTTGCACATTCATTAATCAGGTCATCCGCTTTTCGAAGTAACTCGGATTCTTGATTTCTTAAGGTTAAAAGTTTTTCCCCGACTTTAGGAGTCTTGGCTACTTTGCCTTTTGGGAGTTTGAAAAAATTAGTGGCTGACCCTGAATAGGCTATAATAGCTTTAAATACACCAGGTCCAATTTTAGGAGCTAAGGATAATGCTAGAAAGTATCGTAAATCCTCATGAGCCTGATTTTGCATTGAATTCGTCCCGGATATTTATTAAAAAATCTTTGATCTCCTGAAGCTTCTGTACTGCTTGAACCTTATCAAATCCTTGCTCTTTTCCAGCTTTGATCACTTCTTGAGCTCCCTGAAGCGTGTATCCTTTTTCTTTAACCAGATGATAGATGTATTTGATCTTCTGGATATCGATCTTAGTGTAGCGGCGATTGCCTTTTCTGTCTTTCTTAGGACGGATAATATCAAACTCACCTTCCCAATAGCGAATTAATGAAGGCGCAACTTTGAACATTTGCGCTACTTCCCCAATGGAATGATATTTCTTTTCTATTTCTCGCTCTTTGTACGGCACGGTAAAAATTGTCTTTGACTCTAAATTAATGAAAATGCTATAAGTTCTTCAACAAGAACTTTAACTGAACAAGAAAAAAACGATTATTTTATCGATTTAGTGTTTGAAGCATCTGAACTGCTGCAAGTCCAGCAGTCTCAGTTCGTAATCTTGCTCGTCCCAAAGATACTGGCTTAAACCCTGCTCTAAAAGCTTTTTCAATTTCGATTGGGTCAAAATCACCTTCTGGGCCTATTAAAACTAAATATTTCCCATTGGCTTCTGCGCTGTCGAACAAATGGTGATCGTGATTCTCATCTACGTATGCAATGAATTTCTGATAATCTTCAAATTCTTTAGAATTCAAGATCTCATCTAGTTTGGAAATGGGATTAAGAGTAGGGATTCTATATTTTAAGCTTTGCTTGCATGCAGAAATAATCTTTTTTTCCAGTCGGTCAGTTTTAAGGTAGGTTCTTTCCGAATTCATGGTCTCCAAAAGGGTCAATTCATGGAAACCTATTTCAGTGATTTTTTCCACCATCCACTCCATACGATCTGGACTTTTGGTTGGCGCAATTGCCAAGTGAATATGAAAAGATTCTACTTCTACTTCAATGGTTTGCAGAACTTTCAAACTGGTCTTCTTAGGGTTTGCTTCTAGGATTACACATTCGAAAAGTTTGCCAGCACCATCGGTCACATTCACATGGTCTCCTTGTTTTTTACGAAGTACACGACAAAGATGCTTGGACTCGTCCGGATCTAAATGGATAAGTGGGGGACTGATGTTTTCTTGGAAAAAGAGTTGCATACGGAATTTTCTTAGACACAAAAAAAGCACATTTCCTTAGAAATGCGCCTTAGTACCATATAAACCTTATAACCTATTAACCTTTTGAAATTTCCATGTTGACAGACTTACCTTTGATGGTGTTGTTTCTCATTCCGTCGATCACCTGATTGGCATCTTTAGAAGGAACATCCACAAAAGAGAAGTTGTCATAAATATCAATTCCTCCAATGCTACGTCCTGGTACGCCAGTTTCACCCGCGATCGCACCTACGATATCATTTGGACGGATTCTGTCTTTTTTTCCAAGGTTTAAGAATAGGCGAGTCATGTTTGCTTCGCGAACTCTTTCTGGTCTTTTACCACCATCTCTAGAGCCACCGTCACGAGATCCGAATTCTCTTCTTCTCTCACCACCTCTTTCGCTTCTCTCTCCTCTTTCAAATCTTCCGCCTCTTTCTCCACCTCTTTCGAATCTTCCGCCACGTTCGCCTCTTCCGCCGTCACGTCCACCTTCTCTTCTTCTATCATTACCGTAAGTATCGATGCTGAAGTTCTGCTCGCTCATTTCTTTCACTGAGTCACCCATCGCTAACTTCATCAAACCAACAGCTACTTGATCGATGGTAAGACCTTCAGCAAGCATTTGTCCGATAGTTGCTTCGAAGATTTGATTGTCTTCTTCTTTCTGAACTTGTTCTGTTACGCTTTTCACGAACTGAGCTTTTTTCAATTCGATCAAATCAGCAGCAGAAGGAGGGGACATCTTTGTGATGGTAGCTTTGGTATATCTTTCCAAATCTCTCATCTTAAAGTTATCTCTTCTACCTGTTACGAAGTTGATTGCTTTACCATTTCTACCTGCACGGCCTGTACGACCGATACGGTGTACATAATATTCTTCGTCTAATGGAAGGTCGTAATTGAATACCGCCTCTACATTGTCAACGTCAATTCCTCTGGCAGCTACGTCAGTTGCAACAAGTACTTTGCAATGTCCTTTACGGAACTTGCCCATTACCTTA
>TARA_R110002020_G_scaffold41989_3_pt1 | contig 16969 bp, 15 predicted proteins | sample TARA_R110002020 | Tara Oceans TARA_R110002020 (sample SAMEA4396489) | marine metagenome | biome: Westerlies Biome; feature: [MES] marine water layer (ENVO:01000295) within the mesopelagic zone...; material: water (ENVO:00002006), including particulate matter (ENVO:01000060) such... | reverse complement strand
TATGCAACCTCCTATATAATTCATTTGTTCTTCTGTTATTCCAGGGTAAACCCCCATAAAGAAAGTGTCCTTTGTGCTTTTAGTCGCTACAGGAAAAGCCTCTAGAGGGTTTTCATATTTTTTAGCAAATTCGCTATACGCTGGATGCAATAAAGCGTTTCCAGTAAAATAAGATCTTGTTTGAATTTTGCAGTTTTCTAAAAAGTCAACTAAGTCTTGTTTTTTAAATGGCGCTCCGTCTTTTAACGTTATTAAATAGCCAAACCAAGAGACGTCGGCTTTTTCATCTTTTATTGGGAGATGGAGGTACTCAGAATATTTTGATAATATATCAGTGAGTTTTTGAAAATTTTTCTTCCTAGCAGAATGTAAATACTCTAGCTTTTCTAGTTGAGCCAGCCCCATAGATGCTTGCATTTCAGTTGGTTTTAAATTGTAGCCTATCTCTGTAAATACGTATCTGTGGTCATATTGTATATCTTTTGAACCTTTGAACCAAGAATTAAATCTATTTCCACAAGCTGTCCCACATGTTACGTCTCCAGGTTTTTTAGCATTGCAATAACACGCCCTTCCCCAATCTCTAAGTGAAGCTAAAGCATTTCTATGAGAGGGATTATTTGTTGCAACAAAACCTCCTTCTCCCATTGTCATGTGGTGTGCTGGAAAAAAAGAGCAAGTAGAAACATCACCGAAAGACCCTAGAGGCTCTCCTTCCCAAGTTGATCCTAAAGCGTCGCAGGAATCTTCTAGAAAAATTAAATCATACTTTTTAATTATTTCTTTTAATCTATCCATATCTGGAGGATTCCCAAGAACATGTGCAAAAATTATACCTTTTATTTCTTTATTGGTATCTTTTTCTAAAAGTTCCTCTACCTGATCTAAATTTAGATTAAGGTTCGGTAATTCTACATCTACAAAAACAGGTTCAAATCCGTTTTGAATTAAAGGATTTATAGTCGTTGGAAAGCATACAACTGGAGTTATAAATTTACTTCCTTTGGCTAAATTCCCTCCTCTTTTAGTTTTTAAAAGAGACACCATTAATAAATTGGCAGAGCTTCCTGAATTTACTAGAATGCCATCATTTTTGCCTAGATATTTTGAAAATTTATATTCAAACTCTCTGCCTTTTTTACCTAAAATAAACCAACCTTCAAGCAAGGATTGGACGGCGTTTACGTATTCATTAGAATCAAAAGTTGGACCTGAATATTGAATCCAATCTTCTCCAGGAACCCATTCAGGCTTACTTTGATTATCTATAAAATCTTTTACTAGTTCTAAAATTTGGTCCATTTTTCTCTCCATTTACTTTGAATTATTTTATCGTAATTTATAGGGTCTTTGTGCATTTCCCAAGTAGCCTGTTTATCATTAAATATATAATTATATCCGATAGTTTCGGGTATTCTATTTATAAAAAAACCACCATCAACAATTTGACATAAAAAGTCATAATCAGATGCTCCGCTATATAGGTCAGGTCTCCTTTGAAAGTTTTCATTTTTTAGTATTTCTGTTTTATAAAAAACAGTTGGGCTGTTTACGCAACATCCTATTGATAGTTTTGATTTTAACTCATCAATATTTTGATATGTATGTTCAATAGTATTAATTTTTTGGCCATCTTTATACCAGTTGAGAGCTGATTGATAAACTTTTCCGTTTTTGTCTTTTGCCCAAGATTCAAAATTAGATAAATAATTTTCATCTACATAATCGTCTGAACCAACTATTGTATAGAAATCTCCATCTAAATGTTTTTTAGCTTGATCTAAACATTCATCCCAACAACGCGGGTAAATGTTTTTAGCACTATCAATAACGAAGTCGTAGCCTTGAGATTTGATATTTTCAGCGATATACATGCTGTTATCAGTGCTTTCATTGTCTATAAAAATAACTTTATAGTCTTTATGATCTTGCTTTAAGCAAGAAAGTAAACACTTTTCTAGGAAATTAGCTTTGTTGTAGTTAGGTATTATTATATTTATTCTCATATTTCTAAGAGTTGCTGAACTCTAGATTTATAGGTGTGGTTGACAAGTATATTTTCTATGTTTGAAGCCTTGGCTTCAAACAAATCTTTTTTATTAAAATCGAGACAATACTCCAAAAACTTTTCTTTATCGTTTGTAGTCGGTACATCTGGAAAAATTCTATTTAATTGATTTACCTTATCACTTACTAAAAATCCATTTATACCTAAAGATTTAAACGTCCTTTCGTTGCAATCGTAACCTAATTCTCTTTGATATTTATCATGAATATTTATCGCTATTTTAGAATTAGCTATTGTTTCATTTTCTAATTCATGAGAAATGTTTTGTTCAACAGAAAAACCACATCTTAAACCAGATGAAACTAAATGATCTAGAATTTCTCTCATTATAGGTAGCTTTTCATTAAAACCATTATTAGCAATACCACCTATAAAACAAACATCATACTTATGGTCTTTTTTTGCTGGGTTTGCTACAGTATATGATATATCATCAAAAGCCAATGGAACTGTATTTACTTTTTCCCATAGATTATAAATCTCATCGTTTACATCGCAAAAAGTCCATTTAATAACATTTTGCATAGAGTTTAAATTTTTTATAAAAGAACTGCTTAATTGACACTTCCAGTTCGGGTGTTGACCCCAAGGATCAGGAAAACTATTAGTAGAAACATACAAAAAACATTTTTTGCTTTTATTTATTATTTCTAAATGCTTTTCGTTTTTGATAAAACCATCTGTTACCATAAGCATGTATTCTTGCTCATTAACTTCATCTAATGAATTTATTAATTGTACTGGATAGCCTTGATATATCCAAGCGTGTGCATAACCTTTATATATGTAATGGCCAGCAGCTGATTCATGATTTTGTATGTAAATTTTCATTTTAAATGATTTAAAAGTTCTGCGAGTCTTTTCTTAGAAGTATGATCCTTTAAAAATCTTTCATAGCCTTTTTGTGCTATAGACTCTCTCTCTTCATCCTTTTCTAAAAAATATTTTATCTTAGATAGAGCTTCTTCTTTTGTTTTAAAAGTCGAAATTTCATTTTCTAAATCAAAATAATCTTCTAACCCTTCAGTGTATTGAGTAAGTAAGAAAGAGCCTGAAGATACCGCTTCAAATATTCGAAGTTTCATTTGAGTTTTTTTTCTTGGATCGTTGTTATTAACAGTCAAATTAAAAACTATTTTTGAACAACCATAAGCTCTCATCATGTCTTCATATGAAAGCCCGTAAAATTTATTAACGTCAATACCATTAGATTGTAAAAAATAAAATACTTCAACCCTGCTCTCCGTTAAACCTCCACAAAATCCAACAGGCACTACTTTCTCGCAGTCAACTTTCAAAGATTCGTTGCAGTGCCAATTAGATAACAGAATGTTTTCATAGCCTATATTTTTATATTTATCTAAATATTGTTTTTCTGGGGTAGTGCAATAGGAAAATTTTTGACAAATTTCTTTATTAAAAGAATCAAATCTCCATGTATCATCACAAAACCAATTAACTGTTTTTATTTTACCTTCTTTTGTTATTTGTTCTATTTCTTCCAAAGGTTCATGTGGAGTTACTAAGCTGTTTCCAGTTAAACAACTAAGTATTAGGTTTGGAGAAAATGAATCTACTATTTCACTGAAACTTTTATTGTCTCCTTTTACTGTGTCATAAAATAAAACCTCATTACCCATTTCTAAAAGAGGTATATAAAAATTAAAGTAGCCAGCGTCGAAAACATTCTGGCCATTTCTATCAAGTGTTTTGTTAGATACTAAAATTATTTTCATACTTTTTCCCAGAAAATAGAAGCTGCGTTTTCACACTTTTCTTTAAATTTTTCATATCCGATGTTTTTAAATTCAAGATAAGATCCTATTTTTTCTGTATTACCTATCACTTCTTCAACTCCACACAATAAAGCTTCACCTATCATTCTACAAAAAGGTTCATTAACTATTGGTGAATGAAAAACAGCTTTTGATTGTTTAAATATTTCAGCTATTTCTTCATGAGTTTTTGAACCCTCAAAAACAATATTATCAAAACCCTCTAATAAAGAAGAGGGGTTTAAATCCCCCCAACCGAAAACAGAAACTCTTCTTTCTGGATTAGCTTTTGCATACGCCATTAGATTGTTGAGTCCTTTTAATTTATGCAAATAGCCACAATAAACTATATCATATATTTTACTTCTATCTTCTTTTTTAAATATCGAAGCGTCTATTGGATCATAGACTATTTCTACGTTTTTAAAATAATCGCCATAGAATTCTTTGAAGAAATCAAAATGAAATTGACTTAAAAAGAAAGTTTTTTTGCAGTTTTCAAATAATTGTTGTCTCGTGTTTTTGTCGAGATATAAACAAGAATCATGTTCTAACCTTACTGAGTTAGGCATTTTGTTTATATATTGAATCTTTTCTGGAGAAATTTTACTAATGGCTTCTAAATTAGAATTTATGACTAAGTCATAAGAACTTAAAAAATCCGTTATGGACGATAAATGGTGATGCTCTTTTATATCAAAACCTAGCTCACGCCCTTTTTTGATTATAATATCATTACTTACCTGCGCTCCGCCAGCTCTTTGTTCTAATGTGAAATCAGATATAAATAAGACTTTCATGCAATAGCATGATTATATCTTATAAATGTTCTTCTTCAACAAAAATAGAAACATTTTCTAAATCAGGATTTTTATCAAACAATTCATGTTGCTCGCAAAAACCCTCATCATTCCATCCCCACTCGCTCAATACTTCTTCATCATCCCATGCAACTGCATCGCTTGAGGTCATTTTACTTACAGGTTTTTTGCTCCAAAATCTACAGGACCAATACCTTGCTTTATATTTTGGACCTGGATTTGTATCACACTTGTGTCTGGCTCTAAAACTTCTTCTTCTGTCTGGATCATCTCTTTTTATCTCCATGTTTGGATCACCAAACTTAACCATGACTACATTTCCTTTGTCATTTTTGACATATACTCCAAACTTCTTTTTGGAGCCAGATGGCAACCTAAAAGGCTTATTTAGAGTTTTTTTTTGAGCTTCTGTATAATCTAAATCTTCAGCTTCGGAATCCATTTCTTCTTCAGATATTCCAGCTTTTAGAAGATCTATCTTGGCCATTGTAAAATTAAGATCAGTAAAATCTATATATTCTTTCCCAGCCTCTTCATTGTAATATTGTTCGCTACCTCTAGCTATATCTGAATCAGCTGCGCGATAAGATTTTTTAACCTTACCTCCTCTTATCATTTTTAAGAAAGTATTAACTCTAGCCATTGCCCACTGACCCCTGCTTTTTCCAGGTCTATGACTGCTTGAGAAAGCTCCAGATCCTCTTCTATAAACTTTTTTTAACTGGCCTAATGTAACTTTTTTTGAATGCTTAGAGTTGTGTTCTTTAACTTTATTTTTAAGAGCTGTTATAACTTTTTCTGAAAAAGTAATTTTTGGAGCTTTTTTATCACCACCAGCTGATCCTTTTGGATTTTTCTTTGACCCTTTTTTACGCTCAGAGGGTTTGGCTGGAGTCTGGGCTGAACTTTTTGGCCCTCGTCTTTTAGCGGCTTGGCTTTCTAAAAAATTTTTAGCTTCATCTGAAAAATCGTACTCCATACCAAGAAATTTACACAAAAAATCATTAAAAATGAATTTTTATCCTTCACATGATGAACAAGTAAGAATAGACCTAGCTAGCTCTTGGCTAGGATTAGCGCTCCGTTGATAATAAAAGCTTTTTACACCCTGCTCCCACCCAAATATAAGAAGTTCGCTTACTTGTTTTGGTGGACATTTAGGCGAAATCATAACATTCAAACTTTGCCCTTGATCAATAAATTTTTGACGCTGAGCTGCTTGAATTATGATTTCTTTTTGTGGAATTTCTCCAAATGTCTTAAACACATCTTTTTCTTCTTGCGAGAGAAAATCCAAATGTTGAACAGAACCCCCTTTAAGCAAAATTGATTTCCAAGTTGTTTGAGTGTTTTTCTTTTTTTCTTCCAAGAGCTTCTCTAAATGCGGATTTTTATAAGTAAATTTACCTTTAGCAAGATCCTTGGTAAAATAATTACTGTTAAGGGGTTCAATAGACGGAGATACTTGACCCAAAATAAAAGAACTAGAGGTTGTGGGAGCTATAGCCATTGTTGTCATATTTCTCCTATCATAACCATCTAAATGTTCTGGAGATCCAAATAAAACAGCAAGAGATTGTGTGGCTTCATCACATTTTTTTCTGATTGTCTTATGGATTTCTGTATTTAAAAATTTTGCGTCCATACTTTCAAAAGAAATCATCTGCTCTTGTAAATATGAATGCCAACCCAAAACACCCACTCCTATTGCTCTTTGTTTTTTCGCAAAATTATGAGAAGCTTTCATAAAGGGAATGTGTTCAGTCTTCTCTATATATTCCTCCATTACCGCATCGAGAAAATAAACTAATGTTTCTATTGCGTCCGTTTTTTTGATCTCTTCCCATTTTAACAAATTTAGAGAAGATAAACAACAAACAAATGATTCGTTCTCATTTGCGTGAAGAAATATTTCACTGCAAAGATTGGATGATGTTATTTTCATCTTCTTATCCTTGTAAGCTTTAGGAGCATTAGCGTTAGCTGTGTCTGTAAAAAATATGTATGGATATCCTGTCTCAAACCTCTTCTTTATAACAGATGCCCAGACAGATCTTTTTTTTCTATCTCCCCCAATCATTGACCTCATCCATTCGTCTGTAATACACACTCCGAATGACATTTCTTGTATAGGGTTGCCTTCAGACCTAATTCTAAGAAATTCAGAAATATCAGGATGGTCTATAGGGAGGTAAGCCGCGAAAGATCCTCTTCTTACATTACTTTGAGAAACAACAGATGAAACCTTATCAAAAAGCTCCATAAAATGAGCTGGCCCGCTTGAGGTTCCTCCAGCAGAAATTCCTGCTCCTCTTGATCTAAGTTCTCCAAAATATCCCGAAGTTCCCGCACCGTGTTTGGTTTGCATACCTACTTCAGCTTGTTTATCTAAAATAGAATCCATACGGTCTTCGATAAAAACTCCATTACACGAAATCGGCAATCCTCTTTCTCTGCCGAAATTAGCCCAAATAGGACTAGATAAAGAATAAAATCCTTGAGCTAAATAATCCTCGAATTTTTCTGCAAAACCTTTTACATTTAATAGTTTTTCTGCGGCAACTGCAATATCGTGGCCTCTTTTTTCAGCGGTTTCTCCTGTTTGTAAATAACCTCTTTTTAAAAAGTCGCGAGCATCTTTGTTTAACCATTTATATTTTTTCATTAAAAGAGATCGTCAGCGTCAAATGTTTGAGAATTTTTAGAATATTCAACAGGTCGTGAGTGAAAGAAATCCGTAGCATTATTTCCCATCAATTCTTCTTCAAACCACATAGTATCTTCTAATACAGAAGTGTCAACATCAAATGCTGGTGCAAACCCTATTTTTTCTAATGAATCATTTATTCTATTTTTTATAAATTCTTTTAAGATGTTGGTATTCAAGCCCTTTTCTTGAAATCCATTTATCATCCAGTCAATAATTTTACTCTCAGCTTTAAAAGCTTCTTCGGCTTCATGCTTTATTTTTTGTTCCAACTCCGCATCAAAAAGTTCAGGGTATTCACTTCTTATGGTGTTGATTATCTTAATGCCAGCCAACGCATGAATGTTTTCTTCATTCCTAGTATACTTGACTTGCTGTCCAGTATCTTTAAGAACATTCCTATACCGATTAAACCAGTTAATAATATAAAACTGCGAAAACAGAGAAACATTCTCCACAAAAAGCGTAAAAAGAATGATTGAATAAACATATTGTTTTTTTGAATCCTTGTAAAATTTGTGATTGTATTTTCTAAGATATTTTACACGACCTTCAATGAAATCTAATTTTAGATTTTCTTCGAAAATATCTTCAAGTCCAAGAACTTTGAGTAATCTCTCATAGGCATTATTATGTATTACTTCGATGTTAGCCATAACATATCCCAAATCAGTCAAACTAGGGTGAGGTAAATTATCTCCCAGCTTACTCCAAAACTTTTTAACAGCGACCTCAATTTGGCCTATAGCAGAAAGGGTACGTATAATCATATCCTTTTCTTTTGGGTCAAGATTGACATTAAAATCCTGTATATCGCTGCTAAAACTAAACTCTTTGTCGGTCCAAAAGCCGTTATGCATTGCCTCAATAAATTCTTGCGCCCATGGATAGTGATCGGGCTTCCTTGAAATTTGTTCTTCGAAAATCATAGCTAAAGAGTTTTACACTTGGGCTGGCAACTCGTCAAATAATTAAACCAAATTTAGCAAAATTTTTTTTTATTGACAAATTTATTTTTGGACGTATAATAACGATATACGGAACAAGGACGTAAATAGTATGGTATTACGTATACGGTACAGTTTACGTTATTATATTTTATATATATTTAAGTAAATATATTTATATATATTATTTTAATAAATAATGGAAAAAGGTATTTCAGACAATATGATAAGCTCGATGCAGACAGATCTGACGCTTATTAACAATATTAAAGATAGTCATGACGAGGATAGTCTTTTAGAACTTATAAATAGACACTCAGGTATTTATCACAGTATGGTGAATAATTTTCTATCTGGAAGTCAAAACGTAAAAGAAAAAAATACGCTTGCTGAAGAAAAAACTTTGAATATTTATTCATGTGCGCTAACTTATGACCCAGAAAGAAACACTAAATTTCCTACATATTTAGCGAATCAAACTAAATGGAAATGTTTAAATATTATTAACAAGAAGAAAAAAAATAAAGAAGTTTATCTAGATGATGACAAATCTTTCTTGGCAGAACCATATTGCGAATCTTTCGTAGAAACCATCAAACAAAAAGAGATATTTCAAACCTTTGATTCTTGTTTAAATGAAGAAAAAGACGAAAGAGTAAAAAAAATTATTGACTTAAGATATAACGCGAATGATAATAAAGTCAGAGCTTGGAGGGTTATTGCTTCAGAAATGGGCATGAGCATTCAAGGTTGTATAAATATTCACAATAAATTTATTCACAAAGTAAAAAAACTAACACAAAATGTATAATTCGATAACAGCAGCAGCCTACCTTGTTAAAGACCCTGAAGTAAAAACTATTTCTTCTGGTAAAAAAGTAGCAACTCTTAGAGTTGGAATTTCACCAGCTAACGCAAAAACAAAATGTTTTGTTGATGTAGAGTATTGGGATAAAACCGCAGAACTGGCAGAAAAATATCTAGCCAAAGGAAGAGAATTTGTTGTTCAAGGAGAGCTTTGTATGTCAAGCTGGGAAAAAGACGGCAAAAATTTTAGTAAATATTTCATAAGAGGAAAAGATATGCAGTTTCTTGCTTCTAAGAAGTCTGAAAATAAATCAGATGATTCTGATACAGGCTCAAGCGCAGAAAGTGACGATATTCCTTTTTAATGAGTCTAATACTCGAAGTCCCAATTAATAGAGTAAGCTTCGGCAATGTTGCTTTTAACATTGTTCGAGAGCTTTATAAAAGGGAATATCCCATATCGATATTTCCAATAGGACAACCAGACTTCTCAGCCTTTGATTTAGATGAAGGTTTAACAAAATACTTTGAAGATTCTATAAATAATAGATTTGATCTTTTTAGTAAAGACACACCATCATTTAAACTTTGGCATCTAAATGGTTCTGAGAATAGAAAGACGGCGCAACAATATCTGTTTACATTTTATGAATGTAGTCAACCTACAGCTATAGAGTCTAAAATCGCTTGCGCTCAAGATCATGTATTTTTTAGTTCTAATGATGCGATGGATCACTTCTCTAGAGTTGGCGCTAAGAACACAAGCTTTGTACCACTTGGATTAGATGAAGATTTTAAAGTAACTGGTAAAGAATATTTATCTGATACAATTCATTTTGGTTTGATGGGCAAGTTTGAAAATAGAAAACATACTCAAAAAATCATAAGAAGTTGGCTAAAAAAATACGGTAATAATAATAAATATTTATTAACATGTTGCATAAATAATCCATTCTTTAAACCTGAACAGATGACAGGTTTGATAAATGATACAATAGGCGGCAAACATTATAATAATATAAATTTTTTACCTGTACTAAATAAAAATTCTGAAGTTAATGAATTCTTAAATTCAATAGATATTGACTTGACTGGTCTATCTGGTGGAGAGGGTTGGAATCTTCCCTCTTTTAATGCAACTTGTCTAGGCAAGTGGAGTATTGTTTTAAATTGTACATCTCACAAAGATTGGGCAACGAAAGATAACTCAATATTGCTAGAACCTTCAGGAGTAATGCCTTGTGCAGATGGAGTTTTCTTTAGCGAAGCTCAGCCTTTTAACCAAGGAAATTTTTATACTTGGACAGAAGAGGAGGCTATTCAAGCTATGGAAAAAGCAGAAGAAAAGGTAGGACAAATTAACACAGAGGGTGTCAAACTTGGAGACAAAATGACCTATTCTAAAACTGTCGATTCTATTTTATCCCTTATTTTTAAGGGTTAAAGCTTTGGCACAAATACTGTTATATATATAAGGTATTATGAATACATTATTTAATATATTAAACGATATACAATCCCAAGTAACACCAACAGATGATAAAGATGCTTATGAAGTTGAATTTTCATTTGCTGGTTTTTCAAAAGGCCAAATTAAGATAACGGCAACTGATGAACTGCTTACAGTGGAAGCTAAAAACAAGAACGATTCTAAAAAGAGAACTGTTGGTTTATACAACAAAATATCTTTAGATCATATTGTAGCAGAATACAATCACGGCCTCCTAAAAATAACACTGCCAAAAAAAGGTGTTCATGGAGGAAAAGAAATTAAAATTACTTAATGCCAATTTACGTTTATAAACACCCTGAAAAAGAAGAATACATTGAAGTCCTTCAAGGCATGAATGATGAACATGTATATGAACAAGATGGATTAGTGTGGGAGCGAGTTTTTCTCGCTCCTAACGCCTCTATCGATAGCGATATAGATCCTTTTAATGGTAGACAATTTGTTGATAATACAGCTGCCAAAAAAGGAACTATGGGAGATATGCTAGATTACTCAAAAGAACTAAGCCAAAAAAGAGCTGAAAAAAATGGTGGAGTTGACCCAGTAAAACAAGATTATTATAAGAACTATTCAGAATCTCGCGGTGGAGCAAAGCATCCTAAACAGATAAGAGAAAAAGGTTACGAAAGTAAAAACGTAAAAATAGAATACGATTAAGCTTGTCCACTTAGTCCACTTATAAGTAAACCTCCATCTTCGGTTACAGGAAAGCTAAAGGAAGAGTTAAAAGACATTTGCTCGTTGACCTCCATTGAATAAGAGTAAGACTCTAATTTTGCATTCTCAACCCTGTAAAGGCATTCTTGAGATCCACTCTTAAAAACTAAATCAAATGAATACCCAGATTCATTGCTAAGAACTCCAGTTATATTACCCTCAGAAAAACCTGAGACTAAAGAAGTTGAAGTAAAACTACCCTGAGCTGGAGATTGAAACTTTCTGTTATAAGCGTAGTCACTGCCTAATCCATAAGAAGAAATTCTTGGTAAACTTACATTTAAATTTACTGACTGTAAAAGATGTAAGCCAGATAAAACCTGACCTCCAACCTGCAAATTTTGCATGGTAACACTAGATTGATTATTACCTACGGGCCTAATTATCGTTGGTGTTTTTGATCCATTAGTAAAGTTAAAATTACAGTTGCCTACACTGTCGTTATTGCCGCTTTCAAGATTTATGGCTACTGACTCCATTGAAGTGCCAGCAGCTGTCTCAAACTTCATATTAGAGCAAATATAAGAGGTAGCAACTAAAGGCATTCCTCCTATTTCATAATTCACAGAATAGTCAGTTAAAAATGCATTACCAAAAGCCAGCACTTCATAGTTAGCAAAATTGTTCGCCGAGCTTGGAGTATTAGCTTGGCCTCCCATTCCAGCGTGATATTGACAATAGTAATAAAGTGTTGGAGCGCCAGCAGCAACCACTATAGTAATTTTATGATTTCCATCATCTTTAGTGACTCCATTTGTGTACTCTGAACCACCTCCGTGTGTTCCATCACTGGTTTCTGAAAATCTTACTGGGTGAGATGTAGCCGCTGACCAATCAAATACATATGTATTGCCCTCAATCAGCTCTAAAGTTGGCTGTTGAACTCCATCAATAAAATACCTATTACCGCCTCCAACACTTTGTACTGTTACAGTATAATTAACTGTGCTACTAGCACCAAGATTAATTGAATTTAAAGCATCAAATCCTTGATTTGGATCATTAAAAATATAAAAATTAGTAGACGCATTTGTAGTTCCACTTAAAGCTGGCCTTAGGCCATTAAGGGAACCTGAACTAAAAAAATTGAAGCGTTCATTATTTAAATCAACATTAGGTATATATGAAATACTTAACTGAACATCTGGTTGTGTAAAAGGATCGTTAACTGCATAATCATTTGATCCTAATTGTTTTAGTCTTTCATGAGATAGATCAACAGAAAAAGAAGCTGTTTGAGTTAAATTAAATAAATTTAAATTCTTATCGTCAGTATGAAAAGCCTCTTTGTCGGACAAGAAGGCTGCCCCAATAAAACTACTATTACTTTTTAAAATATTTCTGCTCATTTTATGTTCCTGTCGGCAATACTCCCAGCGGGTCTTCCACAAGACTAACTGTCAGGGTATTTGAGTTAAAATAATTCCAAGTGTGACTCCATTCTGGGCAATAATAAACTTTAGGCTGATTATAAACAGAAGGTACTTGATGTTCAAATCTTCTATAACCGCCTTTATTTTCCAAAAACTGCAACATAGCTTTCAGCTGTTTATCGGTAATATTAGAATAAGTATATTGCATTCCAAAAGTCGAAATGTTAGTTTCTCCTTTAGGTAGAATTCTTTTAACAAAAGAGTTTTTATAATCAGGAGCGTCAACTTTTATCTGCACATCGTTTTGAGTTTCTATATCTGGTTTGAAGAAAAACTTTTGTGTCCACATCGTAGATGTGCCTGTGGGTGAATTAGTATCAGAGCTAGTATGATCACCAGAACAGTAGTAAAAATTATTTAATTTATTTTCATTTATACCTGTGTAAACAACATCATATTTTTGATATGCAATAGAATAATCATAATCTCGAAAAGGAATATTAGTAAAACTATTACCAGACCAGTTTAATAAAGTCGGAGCATCATCAATAGCAATGTCAGCAGCAACTTCGAAATGTTGGTTGTTAACAAAATTTATTGCGTAGTTATTGCAATAACCAGAAACAGTTTTGTATATTCCAGAATTATCAGGGGTAAATTCAAAATCTAAATACCCAGATTTACTTTCGAAAAAGTTAGCTAAATTTCTAGCGCCAGTTTCATTGACATCATATCTTAACTTATAGTTCGCAGTTAAACTATTTAAAGATAGAGGTATTAAGTTATAGTAATGATCGTCTGTTTGATAACTGTTAACTTTAGAAGAAAAAGTAACCTGCGAACCATAGACAGGAGTAAGCGATAAACCTGAAAGTTCATCAGGCGCTGAAACTCCAGATATATTTCTCGTTCTATCGTAAAATAATGCTTCGCTCATTTATGGCCCATGTAGCTTAAGGTTAATCTTATTGCGCCGTCAGCCGACGTATTTATCTGTTCTCCAACTAAACAAGCATTTGGTATACTCAAAGATTGGAGAGCAGTTCCATCTCTTCCATTTATTGTAAAGCTGACTGCCCTACTATTTTTACCAGTGCCTAAAAAAGCATAACCGCTTTCTAAGAAAGCGTCGTCAACTTCAAGCTGGACTGATGCTGTATAATTTATTGGTGGTATAAATTTAACTTCAGCTGGGGTTTCAGAGCCTATCGTATAATAAGGCTTTCTATTAACTGATAAAGAATAATCAAAACCTACTACTCTATTAGTTGTAGTATTATCACAAGTCGCAGTTATAGATCCTTGCCTTGGTATTTCAATAGTGGTTGGTAAAGCTCCAGACATATCTACGCCTGAAGCCATTTCATCATAAACAGAAATGCTTGTATTTACTTTTGGTATTGAACCAACTGCACAATTAACTGAATAACTTGTTAAGTAACCGCTTTCAAAACCGTAAGCACTTCCATTGTAATTTAGACTTCCTGATATAGCATCTGATCCCGTATAACTTAAAATAGGATCAGAATAAATTAGATTCCTAGAAAAAGAAACTGTCTGATTTGTTGGTCCTGATATCGAGGTAACACCTGATGTATATCCTAATGGATTTAAAACAGATGCCGAGTTATTGTATCCAATATCTAAACTCTCAACACCAGATAACTGCTGTCCAGAAACAAAAAAATGAGATTCAGAATTTAGTCTAGTATCAAACATTACGCCATTCTAAGTGATCCGCCCAGTCTCTTTTCGTCTTCAATAACTTGGCGAACAACATCTTTAATTCTAGTAGCTAGATTTCTTTGTTGCTCTGGAGCGTTAGGTGAATCTGTATTTTCTGTTCCGTTTGAATTTACTGTTATGTTTATTTCAGTATTGCTTGAAGATATTGTCTCATTAAGTTGATCTAATTTACCAACAATCTGTGAACTGTCGCCAGAACCAACACCTCCACCTGAGTTTAATGTTGCGAGGTTGCCCGCTCCTAGCCTTTGAGTGGCAGCTGCGTTCATAACAAACTCTCCGCCCGACAACATCGCAGGGACGCTATCTATGCCCGCAGAATAAGGTATTGCTCCGCCTGTTGCTTTGCCTTTGCTAAATATGCCAGAAAGACCTCCACCAAATAAAGCATTTGCGCCTAAAGAAAAACCAAAACCTAGAATAGATCCTAAAAGCTTTCCGCTATTCTGTTCTTTTTGTTTTCTTCTTTCTGCATCTTTAGAATACTGTTGAGCAAATAAATCAAAAGCTTTACGCTTAGAATCTTGTTCTTTTTGGAAAGCTGGACTTTTACTTCTACCTAACATTGTAAGTCTTCCGCTTTGAGGTTCTAAGGCTAATCCAGCTACACCTGCGCCAGCTAAGAATTGATCCTGCATTCCTCCAGTATATGATTGAGTAGCAAAATTTAAAAGGTTTGAAGAACCTTTAATAGATCCTTGCCCATAAGTTCCTGGGGTAAATAAACCTCCATTAGCATATTTAGGAACTGCGCCACTATTTAGTGCGCCCATAAAACCAGAGCCATAGTTTTGAACAGCTTTTTTATTCATGACAAACTCTCCGCCAGTTAGCAAAGCAGGTACGTCATCTCTAACTCCAGAGCCTCCACTTACTCTGCCTCCAGTGTTAAGACCAAGTAATTTGCCGAAGCCTCCAAAAAATCCTGCACCTCCTGGACCTCCACCAATAATACTATTTACGGCGTTATTCATTAAAGCTCTAGACATTTGGTCAAAGAAACCAGAAGCAGCATTTAGTAAAGTATCCCCTAAGTTTTCTCCTTTTGAGATGGCATCTAACATTGCGTTACCTATGTTATGTGCAAATTGCTGAGAGGCATCAATTAATTGACCAGCTAAAAGTTCCTCTTGTAAAAGTTGTCTAAACAAAGTTTCATCGTTATCATCTAAAGCTTTAGCTTTTCTTTCTCTTCTGCCAGCGGAGAATAAACCTTTAGCTCTAGCTGCTGGGTCTATGCTTAGTCTAGCGTCAACCATGGCTTGGTTTTTACCTTCTCTTAACCTAGTGGCCATGTCCTCCTTTATCTCATCTTCAGTTAAAAGATCACCTAATGCGCGGGCTGCTAATTGAGAATTTTTAGCTAAATCTAAAGCGCTGTTTGCAGCGAGCTTGTTAGCGGCTGTACTTTTATCAAATCCATCGACAAGTTCATCAGCCTGTTGATTAAGAGAGTCAAAAAAGCGCTTATCACCCTTAGCTGTTCCAAGAATTTCCTTTTTTAAGACTTCCTGTATATCTTTTGATGTTTTTGATCCTCTTAAAAGAAATTCTGCTTCTTCCGCAGTGGCATCAAAATCTGCGCCTTGTAGAAATTGACTAGCTTCTTTAATTTGAGATTGTAAAAGCTTTGATGCGGATAGTTGATTTTCAAGAATAGTTTTTGTCAAACCGATATTTGATTTTCCTACGGAAGTGCCTCTGCCTTGCAATATGGTTTGTGCGCCCAAGCCCATGCCTCCAGTAATCCTATCAAGCTGTTTTATTTGAGACTCTAAAGGAGCTTGTTCTGATTGAAATCTTCTAGAAGTTGCAGTTCTGCCAGCCGCAGCATCTCCTGCCGCATCTCTTTTAAACAGCGCACCTGCTATAGCAATGTTTTTTTCTATAGCTAATCTTTCTTTAGCTTGGTTTAACTTTATATTTCCTAAATCAATATCATTTTGAAGTTGTCTAATTTCAGTAGCTTTTATTGAAGTGCCTTCTTTTAAAAGTTCATTAGTTAGATGAATTATGTTGCTTCTTTCTTGTTCGGATATAACTCCATCTTTACTGCTTTTTAGTAAACTTTGTCTTAGTTTTTTTTCGTCTTCACTCACCATGGTTAATTCTTGAGTGGTATTAACCATTTTTAAAACACTATTTAAACTAAGATTTCTAAATTCTTTTTCTTGCGCTAAAATATCTCTTTTATGCTCTAATCTTATAAGATCCTCAGCAGATATTTCACCCATTATTTGAGCGGTCTTTATTTGATCTTTTACCAAGTCTAATCCATCATTTTGCAACTTAGCTTTTTCAACCGCTACTCTAACACTTTCTTTAGCTAGACTCGCGGTTACTCTGTCTTTTGTCTCCTGAAGATCCTTCAGTTTTTGTGCTGCTAGTTCTTCAGCCTTTAATTTATCTAACTGTTCCTTTTTTTCATCATTTTGTTTTTGAAATATATTTAACAATCTATCTTGTATTGCTGCTACTTCTTTAGCGTTAGCTAT
>TARA_R110002020_G_scaffold5999_3_pt1 | contig 16982 bp, 17 predicted proteins | sample TARA_R110002020 | Tara Oceans TARA_R110002020 (sample SAMEA4396489) | marine metagenome | biome: Westerlies Biome; feature: [MES] marine water layer (ENVO:01000295) within the mesopelagic zone...; material: water (ENVO:00002006), including particulate matter (ENVO:01000060) such... | reverse complement strand
AGCTAACCGCCCGATCCATTCGGAAGCAGGGGTAATGGATAATTCAGCGCGCGCCGTCAAGCCGGGTTTGGCGGTGTAACGACGCAGAGCGCAATTTTCTGCAGTATTGGCTCCGGTGTCGCAGGATCTTCGGCAAAAAACCAGACTTCGCCAAACGGATCATTTGCGGAAAAGGCATGTCCCTCAAACTCGAAAGACAACCAATGTCCAAGCTCCGAGGGCGTAAGAGACACTATGTTCGCGCCATCCAGAAAATTCAGGCGCAGCATGCATTCATCCATACTCATCGCAGCCGGCGCATCAAAGAAGTGCCGGCCAGCGTCATGGGATAGGGATTTCAGCAGCTTGGGAGGCTCAATGTCGGAGCCCCGCCCCATCAGGCCGCCATCACCTTGTCGACCTCATCCACGATTTCGCGGAGATGGAAGGGTTTGGACAGCACTTTCGCGCCTGCAGGTGTCGGAGCCCCGGAGGAGAGCGCCACGGCGGCGAACCCCGTAATGAAGACGATTTTCATGGCCGGGTCGAGTTCGGCGCCCCGGCGTGCCAGTTCGATTCCATCAAGGCCGGGCATGACAATATCGGTCAGCAGCAGATCGAACACTTCGCGCTCCAACGCGGACAACGCGCTTTCGCCGTCAGCGTAATCCTGGATCTCGTGTCCGGCGCGACGCAGAGCGGCGGCCAGGAACAAGCGCATGGAATCGTCATCTTCGGCCAGCAAAATCTTGGTCACGCGGAATACCCTCTTCTCGGTAGAACCCTAAGCATAAAGACGCAGTTCGGTAAATCAGGCGTGAATATCTGCGGACTTAAAGTCGGAAATTACTGCGGGCACCGGCTGGATTCTCGTGAAAAGGCTTGACCTTCAGGCAAACAAAGAAACGATGTGCTGAATGACAGACGCCCCCCAATTTCTTGACAGACCTGAGCATTTTCAGCGAACGGCCGGTTCGCAGGACAGCCCTGCGGCCACGCCTCGTTATGAAACGCCGTACCGGCTGGTAACCCCGGAAAAAATGTTGGCGCCAGTCATTTTTGCCTCGCCACATTCGGGCAGTCTCTATCCACATGAGATGCGCGAGGCACTCTGCGTACCGGTGGACACCGTACGCCGGACGGAAGATGCGTTCGTGGACGAGTTGTTCAGCGCCGTTCCTGAGCAGGGCGGCATACTCATGGCGGCGAAATATGCTCGCACAGTCGCTGATCTCAATCGCGACCCACGGGAACTCGACCCGAACATGTTCAGTGATGGAGTCCCTCGCCCCTGCGGCATGCCGACAGCGCGTGTGGAAGCCGGGCTCGGCTGCTTGCCGCGTGTCGCAGCCAGGGGAGAGGCGATTTATGCGCGCCGCCTTACCCGATCAGAAGGAGAAGCGCGCCTGTCTGGCATTCACGACATCTATCACCAGTGCCTGGCGACTGAGCTGGGCAGTCTGAAGGAGCGGCACGGCCGGGCCTTCCTTATTGACTGCCACTCAATGCCCAGCGTCCAGCCTGGGCGTCGCAATCTGGCAGATATTGTGTTGGGGGACCGGTTCGGCTCCAGCTGTGACCCACGTCTGACGGGGCGAATTGAGCGCGCATTCCGAGCGAACGGGTTCAGCGTTGCGCGGAATGCGCCCTATGCAGGAGGGTATACGACACGTCGTTATGGCCGCCCCAAGCGAGACTTCCATGCGGTACAGATCGAGATTAATCGCGGACTGTACATGGATGAACAAGCGGTCGAGACCAGTGCCGGCTTTGCGCAAATGCAGCAAGTCTTGTCCGCTATTGTCGTCGAAATCCTCGACGTCGCGACCCAGATCGGTCGGCGCTGATCGTCGGAATACCCTGCAATTGCAACAGATCCGCGTTACTTCCAAAAAAAAGGCCGCGCTACGAGAGCGCGGCCAAGGTCAAAGGGAGGAAACGCCAGAGGCGTCTGCACCGGAGTGCAAGACCAGATTTATGTTGCGGCGCACAAAACGCAACCGATGATTTGGCAAATTCCTGCAATTTGGAAATGCAGCCCAAATTTTAGGCAAATGTGACCACCGGCACGCCATTTGCGAGAGACCAGCCCGAACATCCCGTTTTGGGACTGAGAGCGGTCCCATCCGCAAGGAGCTGAACATGGCTGATGAAACCGACCTGCACGTAGGCAAACGCCTTCGCCGCCGCCGCCGCCTGCTGGGCATGACCCAACAGGACCTTGCGAGTCAGGTAGGCGTGCGTTTCCAGCAGATCCAGAAGTATGAATGCGGTGCCAACCGCATCACGGCATCTCGACTCTATGAACTGGCGAAAGCCATGAACGTCTCAGTGCAATACTTCTTCGACGGCATTCCCGCAGCAGACGCACCGGATGCCGCGAATGACGCCGAACGCATGGAAGGTGATATTCTTTCGCAAAAAGAGACGTTGGAACTGGTTCGCGCCTACTATCGCCTCGGCGAGCGCCCCCGCAAACGCCTCCTGGAACTGGCCAAGGCGCTGGAAGGCGACACCAGCAGCACGGGCGTCGCTTGACGCCCAGCCCGGGGCGGGGCAATCCCATGCCCGCATGACAAATTCCTACTCCCTCGAAGATGAGCTGACCTTTGCAGGTCGTCTCGCAGATGCGGCCTGGTCAGCGATCCGGCCGCATTTTCGTGCACTGGATGCCGTCGACAACAAGATCACAATACCCCACGCCGAATTTGACCCCGTGACGGCCGCCGACACGGGCGCCGAAGCGGCGATGCGCGCCCTGATCGAAGCGGAACGGCCCGATCACGGCGTCACTGGCGAGGAATTCCCCGCTAAACCTTCGAAGAACGGGTTCACTTGGTTACTGGATCCGATAGATGGCACGCGCGCTTTCGTAGCCGGCCTACCGAGTTGGACCACATTGATTGCCTTGTGCGATGAAACGGGCACGCCCGTCATCGGCATCATTGACCAGCCCGTTCTGGACGAGCGTTATCTCGGCTGGCCGGGGGGTGCAGCGGTTCAGCGCGCGGGGACACAAACACCGATCCAGGTCTCCGACTGCCGAGACCTCCGCGAAGCAGTCATCTCCACGACAGATCCCTTTATCCTGAACCCCGCCGAACAGGGCGCATGGACCCATCTGAGAGCTACAGCTCGGATCAGCCGCTATGGGCTGGACGCCTACGCTTATGCCCGGCTAGCCGCCGGCACGATCGACCTTGTGGCGGAAAGCGGTCTGAAAGCATGGGATGTGGCCGCGCTGATCCCGGTTGTGCGGGGCGCAGGTGGCCTCGCGACGGACTGGCGTGGCAACGAACCAAAGCTCGGCGGTCAGATCGTCTGCTGTGCCAGCGCAGAAATCCTCGAGCAAGCGCTGTTGGCGCTCCGCCGGTCTGCCGATACATGAGCGCCTACGGGCCCTCGACCTCGTAGCCTTTGGCTTCCAACATTTCGATAACGCTGTCTTCGCCCGCCAGATGACCGGCTCCGACAGCGATCAAGCGCGTGCCGGGCTCTTCCAGCATGGCTTCGATCTTGCCAACCCAGATCTCGTTACGAGACTTCAACAGTGCATCATAGACATCGTCTGACCCCATCATGTCCGGATTGGACATGAGCAGGCCAATCCCGTGCACATCGCCATCAACCCACTCGGACACCAGCGTATCGAGCACATCTCCCCCCTCCTCGATGGACTCGGCAGAGCTCACAAGGAAATCGACCTGCACATCTGTGGGCATATTGGCGAGACGGCCCAACTGCTCGTCTATTGTCTCCAGATAGGCGAATGACTTGCCTGCCGCGCGAGCTTCTGCGCCCAGAACGGTTTCTACGCCGGCATTCGGGTCGAAGCCTTCCTTCTTGATCTGCAGAACAGAGAGATTCACCGCCGCCCACCACGGCCGCATCGGCTCAATCGCGCCGAGTGGCAGTCCGACATGGTCAAGCGCCTTTTGAAGCTCTGCGCGCTCCAGTTCGCTGAGCAAACTCGACAATTGCTGACCGTTTTGCAGCATGCCTTGTGTGGAGATGAACTTCATCATTTCGGACGCCGCAGCCTGGCTTGTGACATCTGCCTCAAAGACGACCGTATCAGCCTCCGCGAGGGCGGCATCCATCTCATCGCTGCGCCATTCCAACTCCGGGCGGAGCAAGTGCACCGTACCAAATATGTAAAGCGTCGTGTCTTCGTCCTGCAGCGTCCACAAGGCTGGCTCCCCTGCCCCTCGGGAAGCTTCCGCTTCGCTCAACGCGGCCTCATAAGCAGCCTTCTGCGCTTCCAGTTGCGCCGCTCGGTCTGCGGGCTCTTCCTGAGGCACTGCCGGGCTGGGCTCTTCCCGTGCCCCGCAGGCCGGAAGGCCCAGCAACAGCGCCATGGCTGTGACGGTCATCGCAATGGTGAAAGTCCGCATGTCTGGCTCCTGAATCTGTGTCTGTTCCAGACCTAGCCCAAAGTGATCAAGGCGCAAGCACCCAGCGCTGCGCAAACCGCACTCCGGCGTTGCACTCACTCGCCGGTTGCCGTATTCACCTGCTTCGGTTTGCACCCATAGCTCAGCTGGATAGAGCGCTGCCCTCCGAAGGCAGAGGTCAGAGGTTCGAATCCTCTTGGGTGCGCCAATGTTTTCAAAGAGTTATGATGTTTACCTCACTATGGGATTTTCCAAAGTAACCACATAGTGACCACGATGCCTCGCTTATGAACATTACTTGGGGACATGGGTCGCCCCACCGACCAAGTTACCTACCCAAATATCTAAAACCGCAGTCAACATCTTTGACTTTGGCCGATATGACTTCGTCAGAAGCCGAAAAACGAAAATCGAAGTCAAACGAACCGGAGGTGTAGCCATCCGAGTAAAGTGTCATTGAAGCAGAATCATCGTCGCTTTTGCGAGAAGATCCGTACCCGCCGCGCTTATTATACTGGATCTCGACATCGCACTCGATAGAAGCGCTAATCGAACCCGACCCTTGATAGTCAGTGGTTACGTCATATTCGACTTCCAGCTCACATGAATCGTAATGGCTGCCGTCGTAGTTTTCATCACAATCAAAATCTGTATCGGATATTTTCAAACAGACTTGGCTATTTGTATCCGGTTCAGTTTGACAACCTCCGCCTGCTGCAGTTCGAGCTCGTCGCTGCGCAATGTAGGCATCTAGTTGCCTCTTCTGTTCAAGAGCGGCCAATAACTCGTCTGGCGTCATTCTGCGGCATGTTCCAAACTCTTCAATGAAACCGGAGTCGCATTCCCAGCTATTGCCCAAATACGATAGCTTCGCATTGGCAGGAATTTGGACCCTCAGGCACTCTTGGCCGGATTGACGGAAACCGCGTTCACATTCCCAGCCGTTACCCAAATATGATAGCTTCGCATTGGCAGGGACTTGGACCCTCAGGCACGCTTGGCCGGATTGACGGAAACCGCGTTCACATTCCCAGCCGTTACCCAAATATGATAGCTTCGCATTGGCAGGGACTTGGACCCTCAGGCACGCTTGGCCGGATTGACGGAAGCCGCGTTCACATTCCCAGCTATTGCCCAAATATGATAGCTTCGCATTGGCAGGGACTTGGACCCTCAGGCACGCTTGGCCGGATTGACGGAAGCCGCGTTCACATTCCCAGCTATTGCCCAAATATGATAGCTTCGCATTGGCAGGGACTTGGACCCTCAGGCACTCTTGGCCGGATTGACGGAAGCCGCGTTCACATTCCCAGCCGTTACCAAGATAAGATGGCTTGGCGTTCTCGGGCATCGACTGGGCCCCTGCCTGGATCAGACTGCCCACACCCATCAGGACCCACGCCACGAATACAGTCCGCATTGGCTATTCCCCCCGCTGCCTCTCGCTTAATTCTATCCGGGACTGACGGAGACGCAACCAATGCGTTTGTCAAATTCCGCTCATGCGACAAACAAGGCCAATTGGCCAGTATGGTCCTCTAACTACAATCGTCTCACGTAGCGAATTGATGGGGACCTGTCTGGCGCAAGTACCCGAGCGCAGCGAGGATTTCGAGATTTAGTCCGGCGACCCATCGTCTGGAAGGTCGATGACATCGTGTAGATTTGTTATCCGGTACGCGATGGGCCTTCCGTTTCGCACCTCTACGTTCACGTCCACTTCGAAACCCTTCATATAGATATTGTCCTGCGCTGTTCGAATTTCATCTTTAATGCGCTGCTCTGCTAGATCGGACGAGTAGACGAGCGCCAAGTCTTTTCCGGGAGCAATCGATTCAATAATTCCTCGGTCACCCGTCCGCTTGCTACCCAACCTGATTCTCTTCACGCTTGTTTGAGCAAAAACCAATAGTACGCGCGGATGGCTGGCCGCCGAGGTTTTCTCTCGTTCCAGCCTACGCTTGAGTGTGTTGTCCTTTATCCTTTTGGCCTCTGACGTATCAAATTTGAAGACTGAGCTGATTTCTTTCTCACCGTCTTTGATGACTAACGCGGCCACCTCGAGGTTGGATTTGGGCGCACTGGCGACCGCAGCCACCTGATCGTGAAAATCAGCGAGCTGCGCAGTCGTGTCAGATGGGTTATCGGCGTTCTCGTCCTTATAGAAGCTGAGACTTTGACCGTACCTGCTTACAAAGTCTGAAAGGGTCACGAGACTCGCGGAAAACGATATAGACTCACCAATCCCAACAGCCGCGCCATATATCCAGGGCACCAAATCAGCCTCAATGCAACCTTGTCGAATTTCACCGACAAATAGTGTGGCGCTCGGGTCGGCATCTGGCTTCTCTCTTCTGATGAAGCGATCATACTGAGACGCAAGCGCAGTGAATGCGGATACAAATTCCCCTAATTCGATCGGGTCATCCGTATCTAACTTCATTCTGATAAAAGGCGTTCCTGATTTCATCAGGGCAGAATAGTTTTCAACCGTAAATGAGTCACCCTATTTCAGCGAGACGACGAAAACATTAGGGTCGATCGATTCTCGCGTCACCTTTAGAGGCTTTGTGTAGCAATAGGGGAGCCCCTGATCGTCCTTTCGACATCCCTTTGTCTCAAAAGATTCCCCTCTTCTTGAGAATGGCTTCTAGGGCTGCCGCGGTAAGCGGCACATTTTCTTCTTGAGCTGTGAACGGTTTTGCAAGTGCCTCCCGGATCAACTGCCCCTGCTCTTCAAGCGGAATTTTCCCGTATGCGGTCAGCGTCGTCAGAAGAGATTCATGACCAAGATTCTGGCTGCCCGCTTTGAAAACCGGGATCGAAACACGGCGGCGATAGAGTTCCGAAACCAGCATATTGCGGAAGCTGTGCGGCCCAAAGGGCGGCAGGCCCGCCGCTTCGAACGCGCCTTTGATAATGCGCCGCGCACTGCCCGACTGCTTCCAGTGTGAGCGCTGCAGGCCGACCGTCTTGAATTGGCGGCGTTCATCCTGGCCCATCAGGTTTCGCGGAAAGATCGGGTCGCCTGGACCGTAAAGCTCGACTGTTTCCAGATATGTGATCCAGTCGAGGAATACTCTCTCTATCCGATCACTGACCGGCATCAAGAAAGTGTCTATCCGCTTCGAAAACTTTGTCTCGACCTCGTCAGGCATCTGGATAATCAGGCGCCGTCGGCGGTCAAAATGCTTCAGCTTCAGCGTTGTCATCGCCGTCACGCGAATAGCCGTCAGAGCTGACAGGGCCACCAAGGCGCGATCACGCTTCTCCACGGCAGTAGCGTCCGGCATCAAATCTATCGCCGCCTCGATCACGGCCAATGTCGGATAGTCGCGGTCACGCGGCGCATTCGCTGATCGGATCGCCTTCTCTGAGAGGTTCATGAAGTCGATGGCCTCGCTCTTCACCTTCGACTTGTAACCCGGCTGCATAGATAGCCAGCGAAGAAACCGCATGACCTGCTTGACCGTCGAGAGGATCGTCGCAGGTGCGAGATCACGATGCGCCATATATGCCTTGAAGCCGACCGCCTGCTTTTGATTGAACGTTCTGAAATCGGCGTGACAAGTAAAGTCTTCGAACCGGCTCAATGCCATTACGGTCTGCTTGATCGTCGCTTCCGCCTTCCCGTCAGCGTGCTCTAGATAATAAAGATAAGTGCGTTTCACCTGCTCATTCGCGGGGCATTTAATGGACACTCCCAGAGCCTCCTTCATACTGCTCAAAATCAAACGCGCCCTGCCCCAACCATAAGGGGGCATTAGCGCGGGGGTCGCGGTAGTCTGTTAGGTTCGAATCCGCTTTCGCTTTCCCCATCATCTCCCGGAGAATTTCCGGCAGGTCTGCGGTCTTTCTGACCTGCTGCATCGGGGTCGCGCACTCGCCGCACTTGCCCTTGATCAGTGTCGTCGCCGCCACCGCCGCCGGTTCGGTTTGCACGCTGTTCGGATCAGGCGCGCGCTGTTTGCAGCACTTGCAGCAAAACAGTTCGCCGAGGCCGCAGGGCATCTTGCGCTTCGCCCATTTGGCCTTCAACCACGCCTTCAGTTCTGCGCCGTCGATCAGGCGCGGGGTAGTGTCTGGCAGAACGGGAAGGCCATCTTTGACCCATGCTCGAACTGTATGAACCTGGCGATCTAGGCGCGCTGCAACCTCCCTGATTGTGTAGGATCGCGACGTCTGGATCAGGTTCACATTCGGCTTTTTTTTCTTGCCCCTCTTCATGACCCCTAGCTCCTTAGAGTAGCGTCATATTCGGAGGTTGAACGAAATCGGTTTTCGGCCACCCATGCTTCAAGGTCTTCCAATCGATAGGCGACCTTCCGCCCGAGTTTCACATAGACCGGCCCTGCCCCGGTCAACCGCATCTTTGCCAATGTGCTCGTCGAAGGTCCGTAGCGCTCCGCCACCTGCTGGGGCGTCAAAAGGGTTGGCTGCTGTATAGTCATAAATCAATCACCATCGCTTCGCCGGAACCTTCCGGCTGTATGATGAATGCCTAGCAATCCATACGTGTGTTGCGCACGTGGATTTCAACGCAACACTACTCGCCCGCGTCCTTCTTGCGCCGCCATTCTGCCGTCCGCTCCCGCATCCTCTTGTAATCGTCACTTTCTAGAACTGACTTAATCTTCTCTACTTCTTCATCGAACGAAGTACCGGAAAACCAGCGAGCGACCGTGGATGGGCTTCGCCCCATGAATCCAGCGACTTGGCGAATGGAGGCAGGCTCACCTTGAATACGCAGCTTCGCTGCGCCCCAGATCGCTGATTGGCGCAACTCGCGAACCTCTTGTGCCTTGGCTTCAGCAGAACCGTCCACGCCAAGCTGATGTTTGATGAGTACGATGAGATCTCTGGGAATTTCGAGGCGATCATTCCAATCCATGGCATCCAGCATCATGCTGATGATGTAGTTCACCAAGCTATCGCCTATTACCTCGCCGCGACTTTGCAGATGGGTTCGGCCCTCAGCCAGCATCGCTCGACGTTCGATAAGACATTCCAGCAATCGCAAGCTAACCCGACTGACGTCGGTCAGGTTGGCATCGAGACAACCAGCCATATCCTGCGGATCAATCCCATAGCTTTCGAGCACGTCACTGTTCGACAGCAACCAGTCCATTTGCCAACCGGTCTGAACCTCGATCAACTTGCCCGGATTTTCTCGCCGAAGGCGGACATAGTGTTCAATCGTCGGGTCGGCCTTATAGGCTTTCGAAAGATCGCTGAAATCGCCCGTATTCGAGTTGTGCTGCTCTGACAGTCCGAAAGGGTCATACTCCTCAGTGGGCTCAGGAGATTTGGTGGCGCTCATGACTTCAGTTTGGCTAGATTCGCGTCTGGCGTCGTCTACCCAATCAGGCTGGACAAGGCCGCGCCCACGGATTCGTTGGCCCCGCGAACAGGATCGTCGCTAAGGTGAGCATATTGGGCGGTTGTCGCCGTATCTTTGTGACCGAGCAATGCGCCGATCACTGGCAAGCTTGCCCCACCAGAGACAGCTACGCTCGCAAAACTGTGGCGGAGGTCATGCAGGCGCACGTCGTCAAGACCCGCCTGCGCCCGAACCTTCTGCCAAACTTTCGGCGTCCCTACATAAGGCCGGTCAAGACCGTCAGACGGAAAGACAAGGTCTGCCCCTTGATAGCGCGCCACGCTCAACAGGATCGCCCGTGCCGCGCCATTCAAAGGTCGGATTGCCTGGCCAGTCTTGGAGTCTGGCAGGCGAAGGAAGCCAAGGTCAAAATCCACATCTGACCAGCGGAGCTTTTCGATCTCCCCTTTTCGACAACCTGTGAGGATCAATAAGCGCAGGATTGCCAGAGCTTGTGGATTCGTTTCGGCAGCCTCTGCCTTCCGTATGGCTTTCCCAAGCCGGATCAATTCAGCGGCAGACAGAAAGCGCTGGTTCTTCTTGTCCTTGTATCGCTTCACTCCGCGAACCGGATTATCAGCCATCAAACCTGCATCGACTGCGTAAGAGAATACACCACCCAGCAGGCCCACCGTGCGTGCTGCAGTTCCCTTGCCACCTGTCACAATCGCCCGTCCGCGATGACCAGTCTTTACATCCGCCGCCGACTTTCCATCGGCAACATCCTTCATGAAGCGTGTGACGGTTGCCTTGCTAACGTCACACAGACGCACATGACCGATGAGGGGCTTAATATGCCGGTCGATGCGCCCACGATCCGTGGATAGCGTGGACATCTTCTTCAAAGATGTTCCATGTTCGAGATATTCGTCGCACAGTTCGCCAACGGTCAGGATCTTCTTCGCGTCCTGTTTGGCCTTGGCCGGATCCTCCCCGAGCGCGACCAAGCCCAAAATCCGCCGCGCTTCTTTGCGCGCTGCCTCGACTGTCCAAGGCGATCCGTGCGGTCCGATTGTTACCCGACGCGTCGGCGCACGCCGCCCGCTCCCGTGACGATACTTGCAAACATAGACCTTGCGACCACCCGCGCAGACTTTCAGGCCGAAGCCCGTGACCTCGTTATCCCAGAGAAAACGGTCCCGGCCTTCCGGCGTCGCCCCGTCAACCACGGACTTGGTGAGTTTGGCGGCCATTGGTGGTTACTCCGTGCTTCCAATGACCACATAGTAACCACCGTCGCTGGAAAGGCAACAAACCGAACGGAACCGAATCCCATATTAATCACATTATTTCAGTTGTTTAGGACACTCTACGGAAACCGAATAAATCCCGATATCGTCTCGACACCTGCCCTCCGAAGGCAGAGGTCAGAGGTTCGAATCCTCTTGGGTGCGCCATTCCTCATCTTTAGTCGCAGAAAAGGCGCGGCCTCGGAGCAGTCTTTGACGTGAACTCCCTGCAGGCATGCGCTCCAAGAAATACCAGAACGATATTCGATGAATTATTGAATAATAATGTATGCGGCACTAACTAGCCCGGATCGGAACGCCGACAGAGTAAGATGCGGGGCATACTCATGGGACTATTCGAAAGATACCTCTCTATCTGGGTATCACTCGCCATTGCGATTGGGATTGGCCTGGGGCAGATCGTGCCTGGCGCGTTCGAAGCACTTGCCCGTTTCGGATATGCAAATGTGAATTTCGCTGTCGCCCTGCTCATCTGGGCCATGGTCTGGCCCATGATGATCGGCGTGGATTTTTCTGCCATGCGCCGCGTCGGTGAGAAACCGAAGGGGCTGATCATCACACTGGTTGTGAACTGGCTTATCAAGCCCTTCACTATGGCGGCCCTCGGCGTTCTTTTTTTCCGCCATGTCTTCGCGCCGTTCATCCCCCCCGGAGACGCGGAAGGCTATATTGCCGGCCTCATCCTTTTGGGCGCTGCCCCCTGCACGGCGATGGTATTTGTCTGGTCACATCTGACACGTGGCGACCCGAATTACACACTGGTTCAGGTCAGTGTGAATGATGCGGTCATGGTGTTTGCCTTCGCACCGATTGTCGCTTTCTTGCTGGGAGTCACGGATATCGCCGTGCCGTGGGAGACGCTGCTCCTGTCGGTTGCGCTCTATGTGGTCGTTCCCCTGATGGCGGGCATTCTGGCTCGTAATGCCCTTAAGAAGCGCGGGGGTGAGGAATCGGTGACCGCCTTCACGCGCCGTATCAAACCCCTGTCGGTGATCGGCCTTCTGGCTACCGTTACACTCCTGTTCGGATTCCAGAGCGAAACGATCCTGGCGAAGCCGATCATCATTGCGCTCATTGCCGTACCAATTCTCATTCAGTCGTATGGTATCTTTGCACTCGCCTACGCGGCCGCCTGGGCATGGAAAGTGCCACACAAGGTCGCCGCGCCCTGCGCCATGATCGGCACGTCCAACTTCTTCGAACTGGCCGTCGCGGTGGCGATCAGCCTGTTCGGGCTGAATTCCGGAGCGGCGCTCGCCACAGTTGTCGGCGTGCTGGTCGAGGTGCCGGTCATGCTGTCGCTGGTAGCCTTCGCCAATCGCACCCGCAATGCGTTCCCGGAAACTTGAGAGAGCTCTCACGCAAAGCCTCACTTCTGAACGCGAACAGGTTTGCATGAGTGGAGCAATCAACTGATCTGCCCGAGAAAGACCAACACACAGATGACCTCCACGAATGACCTTCCTGCCCTTCACGAAGACAGTTTTCGCGAGACCGACCCAGACGCCCTCCTGACTCCTGCGCTCAGCACACACAAGCCACGTATCCTGCTTCTGCATGGTTCTTTACGGGAGCGGAGCTATTCCCGCCTGGCAAATGAGGAAGCCGCTCGCATTCTGGAAAAGCTCGGCTGCGAGACTCGCATGTTCGATCCCGATGGTCTCCCGCTCGCCGATGGGGCGGAGGACTCCCACCCAAAAGTACAGGAATTGCGAGACCTCGTCGTATGGTCGGAAGGAATGGTCTGGTGTTCACCGGAGCGGCACGGTGCAATGTCGGGAGTCATGAAAACCCAGATCGACTGGATTCCCCTCTCTCTCGGCGGTGTCCGTCCTACCCAGGGAAAGACACTGGCCGTCATGCAGGTCTGTGGCGGGTCGCAGAGTTTCAACGCCGTCAATCAGCTACGCATTCTGGGACGCTGGATGCGGCTCATCACCATTCCAAACCAATCGTCTGTCGCCAAAGCATTCCTGGAATTCGACGAACGCGGCCGCATGACCCCCTCGCCATATTACGACCGAATTGTCGATGTGATGGAAGAACTCGTGAAGTTCACGCTCCTGACCCGGGACCGTGCAGACCATCTTGTTGACCGCTATTCAGAACGCAAGGAAAGCCCCGCCAAACTGTCCGAACGAGTCAATCAGAAGAAAATCTGATAGGGGCATTCCAACCATAGCCGAGCTCAGTCTGTTTCGGCTATATCCATGTCAGTGGGACGCAATCGGTCAGCCAATGCGCCAATGTCGCTGGTCGTGAAATTTTCGATCAACTGTCTGGCCTCCAGCACCGCCTCTTCGTTTCCCTTGCTGCCGTCTGCCACTTCACCGGCGAGGGTCAGCAGAGGCATGTAGAGCGCTTCGGTCTCGCCCTTGATCGTGACGGCAAATGCTTCGTTCTGACTGGCAATCCTGTCCCATTCGCCGCGAACGCCAGCCCAGAAGCCTGCGGTACCGCTCCAGTAATCTGTTGCAATCTCGGTCTCGAAATCGCTGTCTCGGCGATATGTGTTCAGGCCAGTCTCACGCGCCAGCATGTGTGGCTGACTACCGCTCAGGACGAGCTTTCCATTGTCCTGCTCATGCACCCAGCCCCAAGACGTAACGACGTGCCGGTTCATCGCATGGATGGCGTGGTAATCATCGCGCGTGGTCATGTCGCGCCGCGGTAGCGGGCGCCATTCATGTGGCGGCTGCCATGTGGCAATCCCATTCTCGTGCGACCATGTCGCAACAGCCCCGTATCGCGGCGCATCATCGACCTGGTAGACCGTCTGAGACCAAGTACCGGCTCGCTCGGATGCTGGCACGTCACGCCACACCCAGGCATTTCCGCCAATGAATATCAGCACACGCTCAGGCTCATACTGCCAGTCCTGACGCCAGTGCTTGATCGCCATCTTGTGCTCGCCGCCTACGACCAGAATATGCTGTAGGCTGATGAAGTTTCCGCGATCCTCGACAACGAGGACCACCTCATCCCCACCAGACACTTTGCGAGGCTTCAGAAAATAGTCATCGTCGAAGGCGACGGTTTCGTTGAAGTCGAACTTCACCTTGTAGTTTCCCGCCGTCGCCAGGATAGCTTCACGATCTGCCTGGAACTGAGGATCCCTCAAATCGGTCGCCGCAGGATGCGATATCACATTGGAAATATCAGACCGCGCCGGCAGCGTCGTACACGCAGCAAGCAATACGCCTGCCAGTACGGAAATGGAAAGTACGATCCGATTCGTCGCAATCATAGGGTGCCCTCATTCACGTCATCTGTCCGACACGGGTAAGAGCGCGACCTAGCATTGGTGAAAATGATTTGCAATCGCAAACTTGCGTGCGACGCTATCCCAGTTCTCCAACGTCCAAAAAGGGCGCAGCGTCGAGCTCTTCGGCATCAAGCAGGCCAGCCGCGCGCTCAAGAGCCGCTACCAGCATGGATTGTTGCCAGTCAGGGAGTTTGTCGAATCCGGCAGCGAATGTTTCGTGCAGGGGGTCGGGCGCAACCGACAGAGCCTCTTTACCCGCAGGCAGCAGGTTCAGCCAAACGCGCCGACGGTCGGTGTCACACCGGCGCCGCGCGATCAAGCCGCGTGCCTCCAGTTTATCGACGAGGCTGGTGATGGTGGCATGTTTCAGCTGAGTGGCCTCTGCCACCCGGCCTGCGGAGATCTCGCCCTGCTCATCGAGCATGCGCAAGACCGTCATTTGCGACGGAGTAATGCCCGCCGTCTGAGCCAGCCGCTTGGACGCCAGTTCTGTCATGCGCTGTATTTTACGCAGCGCGATCAAGGCATCATCGGACCGTGTGCTCACCTGACGACTCCTATTGGGGCGCGAGGTCGGGTCCCAGCGCGGCTTTCAGTGGATCAAGGTGTGCCTCATAAGGGCGCCACTGCTCAACCCCGCTTTTGTTGATCGGACGACGAACCTGCTCGGAGCTGGCCGTGCGCACGGCCCGGTCAGTCTTGTGAAAATTCACACAGGCCTGATCAAACGGCAAACCACAATAATCGAGAATCCGCCGAACCTGGCCTTCCAGGTCTTCCAGGACATCCTCGTGCTGAACGCGCAGGACTCGCCCTTCCGGGAGAACACTGTCCCAATGCGCCATCAGATCGACATAGCCGCGATAGTAGTTTCCAATATCATCGAGGCTGTAGGTGAACTCCTGACCTTCCGCGAAGAGTTGCTTGAAGCCCGACCAACAACAATCCATCGGGTCGCGCCGCGCATCGATGATCTTGGCATTGGGCAGGATCAGATGCATCAGGCCGATATGCCGGAAATTGTTCGGCATCTTGTCAGTGAAGAAAGCCGCTCCCTGACGATGGATGCCTGTCGTCTCAATATATTCCTCACCGAGCGCAGACAGCTCATCGGCGGAAAGTTCATGCAGGATACGCGGGTAGCGCTCCCGGTCTGTCAGTTGCTTGCGCCCCCGCAGGCGATGAGCAAGTGACAGGATATTGGGAAGCTCAAGCGTTCCGTCCACGTCTGGGTGCGACGCGAGAATCTGTTCGATCAAGGTCGAGCCCGCCCGCGGAAGGCCAAGAATGAAGATCGGGTCTGGCGCGGGGCAGCCCTTACCGGCCTGAGCTTCAAACAGGTCAGCCGTACAGATTGCTTTTTGCGCGTCGAATTCCGCATGCATCTGGTCGGTCGTATAGCGAACCGTCTGGTGCTTCAGCGCGTTGCCTTGCGCGTAGGCCAGGAATGCGGCGTCATGATCGCCGCGATCCTCATGGGCCTTGCCAAGCGCAAACGCGATGTGGACGCGGGACATATGGTCAATATCGAGTGCAGCAAACTGGGCTTGCATACGGGCGAGTTCATCATCGCCGAATGTGTAGGTCTTGAGATTTGCGAGACCGTACCAGGCATCCCCCTGCCCCGGCGCAACATCTGTTGCCGCCTTGTATGAACTGATTGCCTCTTCGGTTCGACCATAGGTTTTGAGCGCATGTCCCCGCGAGACCAGCGTAGCAGGATCACCGGGGATTTTCTGTAGCACCCGTTCAAAATGGTCCAGCGCGGTTTCATAATCACCCGCCTGCATACTCTCGATGGCGAAATGCGACTGGAATAGCGGATTGTCCGGATCACGCGCCATCAGAACTCCAGCCTGCTCCAGCGCTGCTGCAAATTTTTGCCGCTTGCGCAACACCTGAATATAGTCGAGCCGCAACTGCACATTGTCCGGATCAAGATCGACCGCGCTTTCAAGCAGGAATTCTGCATCCTCCTGAACACCGAGGCGGGACCCGATATCCGCCAGCAGGCGCATGCCTTCGACATGGGTCGGGTGCTTCTGGAGAAACGCTCTGGCGATTTCCTCCGCCCGGAAGACGCGGCCCTCATGAATATGATTTGTCACCGCTTGCAGCTCACGCGGAAGCGCGCGTACACGGTCTGCCTGCGCGCGGGCGTTGGTCGCCGCGTCCGTATTGCCCGCCTGATGGTACAGGTCTGCTAGCGCAGACCAGCTTGCCATCAAGGCAGGATTGTAGCGGGTCGCGCGCTCAAAAGCGCCGACGGCTCCGGACAGATCTCCGAGCTTGCGCTTGAGATGCCCCTCTTCCTGATAAGCGCGGCCGAAATCCGGTGAGAGCGACTTCAACGCGTCCAGATGCGCGAGCGCGTCCGCGCTGCGACCTTCATAGCGCGCGCAAACTGCCGCCATGTAGAGCGCTTCCTTATGAGTCGGCTCGCCAGCAAGAAGCGCATCGGTGATTTGTCGGGCGGTTGCAAAATCGCCAGACTGTATGGCTTTCTGCGCGTCCCGCAGGGCGAGGTCCGGATCAGAGATTGCGGTCATCGTGGTGCCTGAAGTTCCCGTCAAATAAAAGCAGCGCCCTGAACCTGTCAGGGCGCTGCTTCAGTATCAAGTAGGCGTATGTCCTAGTAGTCGTAGGAAACGCGAATACCGATTGTGCGCGGGCGCATTGGCGTGATGCGTTCGCGGTCATAAACGAAGCTGCCA
>TARA_R110002020_G_scaffold17194_7_pt1 | contig 16987 bp, 25 predicted proteins | sample TARA_R110002020 | Tara Oceans TARA_R110002020 (sample SAMEA4396489) | marine metagenome | biome: Westerlies Biome; feature: [MES] marine water layer (ENVO:01000295) within the mesopelagic zone...; material: water (ENVO:00002006), including particulate matter (ENVO:01000060) such... | reverse complement strand
AAAACAATTTTACTCAGCACTTATTGAAAATGATAATCCTTTAGTAGATGAAGTACTTGCAAGTCTCTCTCCCCGACTTGTAAAATTTCTAAGTGAGATTGATTTACCGGCTAAGGTTACGGATTTAATTTTAACCACTCCTCCTGAATTTGAAGAATGGAAAGTTAAAAGATATCCTCCTGGTGGTTTCTTTGGCTTGCATGTAGATGGATATGGATACACTGATGATAATAGTATACCTATGGACGCTAAAGGAACGGTTCCACCAGGTGAATGGCAAGTACTTGAATCTAAATTTGACAGATGGGTATATCACAATAGATTCATTGGAATTTTTATATACCTTAACACTATTGAAGGAAGTGGTGAAACTGTTTTTTATGACGGTCATCACATTAAAGAAGCTAAACCAATGTTGACTGTACCTGCAAAGCAAGGTAGTATGGTATTATTCGACTTTATTGATAACCCAATACACGAAGGTAAACCAGTTGTTGATAACAGCAAATGGTTTCTCGGTACTTATTTTCACGTTAGAGGATGGAGGGACGTATGAGTGATAATGTTGTTGAGTTGAAACGTAGAACGTCAACAAGGAAGACTATCTTTGTTACATTCCAGAAAGAAGGAATTCATCGATGGCCTGATGCTGTTAATATGGACGGTGTAGAGTTTTTAGCTAATCCTCATCGTCATATGTTTCACTTTAGAGTAGAACTCCAAGTGTTTCATGATGATCGTGAAGTTGAGTTTATTTTGTTTAAGCGAGAGCTTGAAAGATTATATAGTGATACTATAATGGATATTGATTATAAGAGTTGTGAGATGCTGGGTGAAGAACTGGCTGAGTACGTTCTTAAACATTATCCTGGACGTGCTATTTGGGTTGAAGTTAGTGAAGATGGAGAAAACGGAGCAAGTATTTATTATGATTGATTTTTGTCACATTGTCCCTACCCCTCATTTAGATTTAGTTAAGAGAAGAGAAGTACATCTTGTACTTGCTCATCTAATTGAGGAAGATGAGAAGTACTGTGAGTTCTACAGAAATTGTGGTGCAGAACTTATTATGGATAACAGTGCATTTGAAATGTACAAACGTGGTGAACCAATGTATCCAACCGAGAAGCTAATTACTATGGCTGAGAAGGTTGGTGCACGTTATGTTGTAATGTCAGACTATCCTAAAGAAAATGCACTAAAGACAATCTCTGCTGCATACAATATGATGCCAGAGTTAGTAGAAGCTGACATTGGAGCATTCTATTGTCCTCAGTCTGAGCCAGGTGATATTGAAGGGCTTATCGCATCATATGGTTGGGCTTTCTATAACCCAGCTATTAGTTATGTTGCATTTAGTATCCTGAATATTCCAATTGCATACAATTGTGAGACAGGAAACCCAATGCAGAAGTTCTTATCGAGATGGTGGTTTATGGAAGAACTCGATAGGAGGTTTGATCTAAAAAGTATCCATAACAAGTATGATAAAAAGTTCCACTTTCTTGGAATGTCAGAAGGTCCCAATGAGATTAAACTGATGTCTAAATTCCATGACTACATTGACACGTGGGATAGTTCTGCAGCAGCGTGGGCTGGATTAAATGGCTACAAGTTTGATAATAGTCCAACTGGTATGATAAATGGAAAGTTTGAAAAAGAAGTTGACTTTTCTTTCGAAACAAAGGATAGTTACAATATAAATACTGCAAAAGAGAATATGAATTATATTGATGGACTATGTGGCTATGGCATTACGAACTAAGAAGAAATCCCAATACAGATATAGCGAAGATAAGTTTCTCAAGGAAGTTGAGGACTATGTTGAGTCAACTTATGCTGGCCACTACGTTGGAGGTGGTCAGTATCAGACTGTTGATATATGGAACACTTTAGGTAGTGCTTCAACTACCTGTCGTGATACAGCAATTAAATATTTGATGAGATATGGTAAAAAGGATGGTCACAATAAAAAGGATCTACTAAAAGCTGTTCATTACATTACCTTGCTCAATCATTATACACAGGAGGAAAAGTAATGATTCATTTAGCAAGTAGTAGATCTAGTTCATCTCTAAGTGATTTTGATATTTCTCAAGTTCAACCTAATGCTATTGATTTAAAAGTTGATAAGATATTTTCAATTGATGATAACACCTTCTCTATAAGTGAATCAGGAAAGAACCATAGAGGAAGCACTGGTCCTAAAGAGACAGATGAAGATGGCTATTGGAGATTGGAGGTAGGAACTTATGAAATTATCATGGAAGGTGAAATCACTATTGGACCGGATGAAGCTGGGTTTGTCATCACTCGGTCGACCCTTAATAGAAATGGGTTATTTATTACTAGCGGCTTGTATGACAGCGGGTATAGCGGTGTTATGGCTGGTGCTCTACATGTGGGGGTTGGTGTGGCAAGGATTCAAAGGGGTACTAGAGTTGGTCAGTTCCTGCTTTTTAAAGCAGAAGCCTTAAACCAATATGATGGCAACTATGGCTCTGGTTCTGAACATGATCAATTATATAAAGATAATCTACAAATGGAATTGATATAAATGGAAATTAAAGTTGAAATTGAGGACCTACGAAAGCGAAAGTTGTTTGTAGCTACCCCAATGTATGGAGGTATGTGTGCAGGTATGTTCTGCAGGTCTACCAACGATCTGTCAGCTCTCTGTATGCACTATAACATTGAACTTAAATATTATTATCTATTTAATGAGAGCTTAATTACTCGAGCAAGAAATTATTGTTGTGATGAGTTCATGAGAAGTGATTGCACTCATATGATTTTTGTTGATGCTGATATCGGTTTTGAAGCTAATGATGTTATTTCCATGTTGGCTTTAATGGATCATGAAGATGAAGAAAGTCAATATGATATCCTTTGTTCGCCTTATCCTAAAAAATGTATTGCATGGGAAAAGATTAAGCAAGCTGTAGATCAAGGACAGGCTGATGAAGATCCAAACATCTTGGATAACTTTGTTGGTGATTATGTTTTTAATCCTGTTGCTGGTACAACTGAGATCTCATTAGACGAACCTGCAGAAGTTCTTGAAGGTGGAACAGGGTTCATGATGTTTACAAAGAAGACATTGCAGACCTTTAGAGATGCATATTGGGATGATAGTGATCTCAGTCCTGGAGGATTTAGTTACAAGCCAGACCATGTACGTACTGAACATTTTGATGGTAGTAGAGAGATTATGATGTACTTCCAGGCTCTTATTGATCCTGAGTCACGTCGTTATCTTTCTGAAGACTATATGTTCTGTCAGTGGGCTCGTAAAGCTGGATTGAAGATCTGGTTGTGTCCTTGGGTCAAACTTTCTCATGTTGGATCGTTTATCTATGGAGGTAGCTTACAAGCACTCGCAGCTATTGGAGCTTCTGCTACAGCTGATCAGGGTCAGCTTGGAAAGAAAAAAGGCTCTCCTGTATCTGAGCTTGAAAAGAAACAAAAGAAAGCGGAGGAAGCTACCAAACGAATTAAAAAGAAGAAAAAGTAATGGCTGAACCAGATCGTTATTGGCATGATGTTGATTGGTGGATAGTCAAAAAACTAAAAAGCAAATTTGGTATATCCATTGTCAAAGATAATAGTATTGAAAGAGGCCCAATGAAGGCTATTTCAAGCCGGCGAGTTGAGTCTGATGAAATATTCAAATTTCACTATACAACATCTCATCAGCAAAACATGCAAGCATCATTACACGATCAACAATTCCCTTGCCATACTGATGAGTATGCACCTGACACTTTACGTCATCTCCGGACTAAACCTGCTCATCCTGCATCAGTTAAATCGCTTGTAAACAATGGATGGATCGCAGATGAAGATTCTGAATTGTTTAATCCAAATTATCAACTGTTTAATAATGATCATGAATATACTGGTTATTCATATACTCCACTTGATTATTATATTGGTAAGCAAGGTTTTAGACATGATGGTTCAACACCTGACTACTATAGTGAAACAGGAGGCGCTATATACATAGGTGATAGTCACACAATGGCTGTTGGTATGCCTATTGACAAGTCATGGACTTATCTTGCACATCACAAATGCTCGTTGACTAAAGACCTAAGATACATGAATATGGGGATGCCAGGATATGGCATTGATGCTTACTACAGGTTGTTAAAAAGACATATGCCGTTTATTAAACCTAATTATGTTATTATGTCTTTCCCGTGGCAAACAACAAGAGCAGAAGTATGGAGTCCTAAGTTTCAACGTTGGCATAATGAGACAATCAATAAGCTAGGCAAGAGGCGATTAGAAGATGAAGAGAGCAGAGTTGTTGAGTACTTTCATACAGCAGCTGCTTACATGAGATGGTATAAAAACTTAGATGCTATCAAATGGTTATGTTATCAGTTTGGTGCTAAATTATATGCAGTAGAAGAGGAGCATTCAAATCAAAGAATAATTGATTTAACTAACAAGTATAGAGTTCAGTTACATGAACATGATTGGGCTCGTGATCTAGTTCATGCTGGTTTTGAAACGCATGAACATAATTCTGAAATAATGTCTGAGATAATGGAGATCCATTTTGGAGACGATAATGAAATTTGATAATGATACGGTGAATGTATTGAAGAACTTTTCTTTGATAAATCCATCAATTGCCTTCAAGCCAGGTAATGTGTTGGCAACTATGTCACCACAGAAAAGTATTATGGCTCGAGCTAGGATTACAGATGAGTTCCCTTCTGAAGGAGCTATCTATGATTTAGGAAGATTCTTAGGTGTGGTAAGTCTGTTTGATAAACCAGACTTCAACTTTAATCCTAACTATATGGATATTAGTGATGGAAAGCATAATGTTTCTTATACATTTGCTGATGCTTCAATGATCATTACACCAACTAAAGAGAGCATTGACATTCCAGATCCTGATTTGGATATCTACATTACTAATGAGATGTTGTCTAATGTTCTTCGAGCTGCTAATGTAATGTCATTACCTGAGATTTGTATTAGAGGCCATAAGGATATTTCTGTTCAAGCTATTGATAGTAATAACCCAACAGCTGATAATTATACTCAAGTGCTTGGTCCTAATGAGACCGATCATAACTTCAAGTTTATCTTCAAAGTAGAAAACATGAAGTTAATGCCATACAACTACCATTGTAAAATTACACAACGAGGTATCTCGCAATTCACGTCAAACAACGACGAAGGTCCGAAGTTGACATATTGGGTTGCAATAGAGCAAAACTCCGAGTTTAAATAATGCAAGAAAATTTTCTGTGGGTCGAGAAGTATCGACCTAGTACTGTCCAAGAATGTATCTTGCCGACAGAACTAAAATCTACGTTCCAAGAGTTCGTCGATCAAAGAAACGTGCCTAACCTTATACTAAGTGGAGGAGCTGGTGTCGGAAAAACGTCTATTGCTAAGGCTATGTTGGGCGAGCTTGATTCTGATTATATTGTCATTAATGGTAGCCTTAGTGGGAACATCGATACTCTACGAAACGACATTAAGCAATTCGCTTCCTCTGTTAGTTTCTCTGGTGGACGCAAGTATGTCATCCTTGATGAAGCAGATTATCTCAACCCTCAGTCCACGCAGCCAGCTCTAAGAAACTTTATGGAAGAGTTCAGTAAGAACTGTGGATTCATACTGACATGTAACTTTAAGAACCGGATCATTGAACCTTTACACTCAAGGTGCAGTGTTGTTAATTTTAAGATTGCTAGTAAAGATAAACCAGATATTGCTACTCAGTTCTTTAAAAGAGTAATGGGTATCCTTGATAAGGAGAGTATTACTTATGACAAGAAAGTTGTTGCTGAGCTTATCCAAATGCATTTTCCTGATTGGAGAAGAGTCTTAAATGAGTTACAGCGGTATGGTGTTTCTGGTACTATCGATCCTGGAATCCTTACCTCTTTGTCTGATGATAGCTTCAAGACGCTTGTATCTTTTCTTAAAGAGAAAAACTTTACTGAAGCAAGAAAGTGGGTTGGACTAAATATTGATAATGAACCTTCAATCTTGTTTCGAAAGATATATGATAATTGTTCAACATACATAGCTAAAAGTAGTGTACCTCAAGCTATACTAATACTGGCTGATTATCAATACAAGTCTGCATTTGCAGCTGACCAGGAGATTAATCTAGTGGCTTGCTTGACTGAGTTAATGGCCGAAGTTGAGTGGAAATGAAGTGTGATATATGCGATGCCTTTGTTAAAAAGGAAGAACTAGGTGTAGTACTTCAAGGTGAAGATTATAATTTTAGTGTTTGTGGTAAATGCTTAATGGAGATGGGTGCCGGCCAACATCTTGAGGGAATGGAGACTGATGATGAAGCCGTTTAACTTTTCAAAGTTGACTAATTGTGATTGGGGTAGCTTAGTAACGTGTGATAGATTGGACGAGCTGTATGATCATGAGATAATACAGATTGGAAAATTGTTAAAAGAAAATCAAGTTGTTGTAATAAAAGGACAAAAGGATTTACCAGCAGAACAGTTACAAAAGTTATGCCATACTATTGGTGATATGGAAGGATACACTAGTAAGTTAAAATATTATGATGATCCTAATTCACCTGAAGCGAGAGCTGATTGGGCTAGTAAGATTGAATCACCAAGCAGAAGGCAGAGGTACTTAGATTATACTGAAGCTCCTGGTATAATGAAAGTTACAGGTAAGTTGAAAGAAGGTAGACAAACTGGTTTCTTTGGTCATGATAGAGAACTGGATTGGCATTGTAATAAGGCATCAAACAGTGCCAGACATTCATATGTTACGTTGTATTCTGTTTATGGTTCTGAAGGTAGTAAAACCTCTTGGCTCGATACAGCACAAGCCTATGTTGACTTACCTGACAAAAAGAAGGAATATTATAAGACACTACAGGTAATTTGTGGCCATAAGGTTGGTGCATACAGTGACGATAAATCATTTATAGACCATGTGAATAGAGATGTTCCGTGGCCGCTAATACAAACCAAGTATAATAAAATTGGTATTTTCTTTCCTTTTCATCAAGTATTTGATTTTGTTCGACAAGCAGAGTATGGTGAGTTGATATCGATTACAAATTTTCAAGAAGAGCATGACTTCCTACAAAACCATATACTAAACGATAAGTATATGTATCATCATGATTGGGAGGATGGTGATATAATCATGTCTGATCAAGACATTACTCTACATAAAAGATGGTACTTCGCTGGGATGAAAGATAGGTTATTGTGGCGAGTAGCTCATGATGTGAGTAATGTAGAATGAAGCCGTTTGACTTTGTAAATAGCATCAATCATAAGAAAAACAACATGATGAGAGATACAGAGAATGATGAACTAGCTGAATCATCCTATATTCCGTTTTTGACTAACAGACAACTATCTTACTTTCCTGATACGTTATTTTACGCTAATCAGATGAATATCCTCCATAATGCTGATAACAAGCTCCAATACGAGTATTTGCTAAATAGCATAAGGCCCAAGAAGCGATTTGCAAAGTGGGTGAAGCCAGAGGATAATGATGATTTAGAAATGGTAAAGATGTATTATGGATATTCGAACAAAAAAGCACAACAAGTGCTATCAATTTTGTCCTCTGCACAAAAAGAAGAAATAAGAACAAAATTAACCAGAGGTATAACAGATGAGCGTAGGGTCGATTGATTCTATGGTAGAAGTGACATTGAGAAACGATGAAGATTTCTTGAAGGTCAAAGAAACGCTAACAAGGATTGGTGTAGCTTCAAGAAAGAATAAGGCGTTGTATCAAAGTTGTCATATTCTTCATAAACAACAAAAATATTATATTGTGCATTTCAAGGAATTATTTGCGTTGGATGGGAAGCCAACGAACTTTGATCAAGAGGATATGGGTAGACGTAATACAATTGCTAACTTGTTGGAAGAGTGGGGATTAGTTAAAATTAATGATCCAGAAAGAACTTCAGAACCAGTAGCACCTCTTAGCCAAACAAAAATAATTTCGTTCAAAGACAAAGACCAATGGGAATTAATTCCTAAATATAACATAGGGAAAAAGCGTTGACTTTCAACGGCTAAGGACCTATATTAATATAGTCACGCCAGTTTGGGTGACACAACATATACTTGCTTTAAGGAGTATCTAAAATGGTTAGAACACTATTGGATCTTAATGATCCATTTTTCCGCACAACAATTGGTTTCGACAAGATGTTCAATACACTTGAACAACTTAACGGTCACGCTAACGTGTCCGAAAGTTATCCACCATACAATTTAATTAGAACAGGTGATGATACCTTCGTTATTGAAGTAGCATTGGCCGGATTTTCTAAGGAGGAGCTCAATGTCGAAGTCAAAGAAAACGTCTTACATATCGATGGCGAAAAGAAACAAGTCAAAGATGATGGCAAAAAAGATTATATCCACAAAGGTATTGGGGCCCGTAGGTTCCACAAAACATTTACCCTGGCGGAGTATGTTGAGATTATTGAGGGGGCGTACGTAGACGGCGTCCTTACTGTAATATGTGAGCGGAGACTTCCAGAAGAAAAGAAGCCTCGCAAGATTGATCTCGGTGACTCGAAAGTACTTCTTCAGGAGTAATAAATAAGGGGGCCTGCGGGCCCCCTTTTCGCAAAAAAATATCCCATAGATGGAGATTATTATGAATGTAGATAAACTTAGAGAGGAATTGGAGATTGATGAAGGAGTTCGGTACCATGTGTATTTGGATCACCTTGGTTATCCTACTTTTGGTATTGGCCACCTTGTCATTGAAGGCGATCCAGAATATCCCGGTGAAGAAGGTGAACCAGTTTCACCAGATAGAGTTAAAGAAGCCTTCGAATCAGATCTTGAAACAGTCTTGTCTGACTGCAACATCCTTTACCCAGACTTTGACGATCTGCCAGAAGATGTTCAGCATATAATTGCAAACATGATGTTTAACATGGGTCGACCTCGACTATCAAAATTTGCTGGAATGAAACGTGGAGTAGATGCACGTGATTGGGATGCAGCTGCTGATGAGATGGTTGACAGTAGATGGTATAGCCAAGTTAATAACAGAGCAAGTAGACTTGTAGATAGGATGAGGAATGTCAGTTAGTCCAATTGAGCCAGTAGGTTCAGCACCATTCGCTACGTATACAACGTATTTTGCGAGGCCTTTAATTAGTGCTACAGGTACAGAGCACGTTGCTGCTACTGAGCAAATTGATAGCAATGGTAGAACATTATCAATATCAGAATCTGTGTTGTTAGTGTATGATAGGTTTGCTAACCTACAATCACTTAATCAACTTGATCCATCAACAATAAGAGTTGACGTATAACTCTTTTGGTAGTATAAATATAGTATGAGATTTTACACCGGTTGTTGGGAGTACCGGCTCCCCTCTTTGGATAGTAATCTGAAGAAGTATGGCTTCTCGCAAAAAGTTGGCGGAGATGTCCGTAATACACTTTTCCATATTGGTTATGACGATGGTAAGCGGTTTATGGACCGACATCATTACGAACCTTATATGTTTGTTGAGAATCAAGCTAGACCTTCTGGCTTCCATTCTATTGATGGTAAAGTATTGCAACGTATTGACTTTCCAACTATGGCAGCTCGAAGAAAGTATAGCTGGGAACATAGAGGTATTTCCAATCATAAAGTCTATGGATCAGAAAACTTTCAGTTTGTATATCTGAATGATGAATATCCTGGTGTTGTTGATTACGACATGAGTCTAATCAAAGTTGTCAACATTGATATTGAGGTTGCAGCTGATGAAGGTTTTCCTACACCTGAGGAACATGCTAAACCTGTAACTGCTATCACTATGAAGTATAGAGATAGGGTTATTGTTTTTGGTTGTGGTGATTATGAGCCTAATGTAGAATACAATGTTGAGTATCACAAGTGTAGAGATGAAGAGGATCTTCTTGCTAGATTTGTTGACTCGTGGGCTGCAATTGATCCTGATGTTGTTACTGGTTGGAACATAGAACATTTTGATATCCCATACATTGTTTATAGGACTGCTAAGATTGTTGGTGCCCATAAGGCAATGGAGCTCAGTCCTTTTGGTTTGATTGGTGCTCGTAAGTTTAACATAAGACAGTGGGGCGAGAAACCACTACAAGTTGAACGTCCAGATATTATTGGTGTAAGTACTCTCGACTACATTACTTTGTATAGAAAGTTCACATACACTCAGCAAGAAAGCTACAGTCTTGATAACATCAGCGCTGTTGAGCTTGGTGAGAAGAAACTAGACTACAGCGAGTATGATGGTCTGTTATCATTGTATAAGAATGACTATCAAAAGTTTATCGAATATAATATTCGAGATGTTGAGCTTGTTGATAAGTTGGATAAGAAGCTAGGTCTAATTGATCTGATCTTTGCTATTGCTTATGATGGTAAAGTTAATGCGGTTGATGCATTTACCTCTGTTCGTATGTGGGACATCTTAGTTCATAATTATTTGCATGCTAGACAAATAGCTATCCCTCCTTTGGACATTCGTGAAAAAGAACGTCAGGTTGAAGGTGCTTATGTTAAAGAACCTCAAACTGGAATGCATAATTGGGTTATGTCGTTTGACCTAAACAGTCTATATCCTCATTTAATTATGCAGTATAACATTGGACCTGAAACACACGTTGGTACCTTTCCAAAACAATTATTACTTCCTAAAGCAAATCTCCATGTCGATCATATAATGGATGGTGTGCTTGATGAGAAGCCTGAACTAAAACAATATCTAAAAGATCACAACTTAACATGCACCGGTGCTGGTGAGCTGTATACAAGAGACTTCAGAAGTTTCATGGCATCGTTGATGGAAAAGATGTACAATGACCGAGTTGTGTTTAAGGACAGGATGAATGAGTTAAAACAAGAGCAAGAAGACACTGGTAAGGATTTATCTGCTGATATTGCTAAAGCAGATAACATGCAGATGGCTAAAAAGATTCAATTGAACAGTGCTTATGGTGCACTTGGTAATGAATTCTTCAGATGGTTTGATATTAGATACGCAGAGTCAATTACATTATCTGGTCAGTTGTCAATACGCTGGATGGAGAAACATATTAATGATTACCTCAATAAAACTTTGGATACAAATGGAGTGGACTATGTTATTGCTTGTGATACGGATTCAATGTATATCACTCTTGATAAATTGGTTGAAAAGACATTTGAAGAAAAAGAAGCTACACATGGGGATATCTTGCAGTGGATGGATGTGGCCGCTAGAAAAGTATTTGAACCATTTATCGATAAAACTTTTACGAAGCTCGCTAAGCATGTTAATGCATACGAACAGAAAATGTTCATGAAACGAGAAGCCATAGCTGATAAAGGTATATGGACTGCTAAGAAGCGATATGCACTTCATGTGTATGATATGGAAGGTGTAAGATATAATGAACCTCAAATGAAAGTTATGGGTCTTGAGACTCAACGTTCATCTGTTCCTCTGATCTGTAGAGATAATATGAAAGCTGCTCTAAGGCTAATCTTTGAAAAAGATGAAAAGGCTCTTATGGACTTTGTTGCTAACTTTAGAAGTAAGTTCACGAGCTTGTCGTTTGAAGATGTTGCATTTCCTCGAGGAGTTAAAGGTTTAGATAAATATAAGAACGATGTAACAATTTACAATAAAGGAACACCAATTCATGTTCGTGGTGCACTAGTCTTTAACAACATGTTAAAAGAACATGATATCGAACAACAATACAATCCAATCTATGAAGGCGATAAGATTAAGTTTTGTTATTTGAGATTACCTAACCCAGCTAGAGAGAATGTGCTTGCAATTAGTAGTGCACTACCTAAGCAGTTTAACATTGCACAATACATTGACTATGAGAAGCAATTTCAGAAGAGCTTCTTGGAGCCAATGAAGAATATAGCTGAGACTATACAATGGAAATTGGAACGTGGACAAGCAACGTTGGAGGACTTTTTCTGATGGCAGGAGATTTTGATTTTGGATTCACAGCAATGGATGCTGATGAATTAGAAGCTGTACAAGACAAAGTAGAAGAAGTAAAAAAGGTATCGGCAGTATCAAAAGCTACTGCTGATAAGATTGATGCTCTATATAATATGATCATTCCACTTTTAAACAATCTTCAAAAGAATCCTGAAAAGGAATATATCTATTGGCCAAATAGGCTTGATAAGGTTGAAGAGTTTAGAGATAAGTTAACGGAAGTTTATAACGGTTGATTAACTATCTAGCGTTAATAATTGCTATTGCTATCTCAGCAGTTGCAGCCTGGTATTCTATTGTCGGGCTGATTGCTATATTTGCAGCTGCAGCTATTCCCATTGCAATCATGGGTACAGTTTTAGAGATAGGTAAATTGGTATCTGTTTCGTGGTTATATCAAAACTGGAAACAAACACCTATCCTACTTAAATCCTATCTTGTATTTGCTGTTGTTGTCTTAATGTTTATTACAAGTTTAGGTATCTTTGGCTTTCTATCAAAAGCTCATATCGATCAAACATTACAAGGTGGTGATAATACATTACAGATAACATTGATTGAAGATAGAATAAAAAATGAACAAAGGATAATAAAAGATGCAGAAAACGTTATCAAACAGCTCGATACTCAAGTTGAGACTCTTATCGAGTTCAGCCGCATTCGTGGACCCGAGGGAAGCATTGCAACCAGAAACTCCCAACGAGGAGAAAGGTCCGAGCTTAATGGAGTTATCGATAAGGCATCAAGTAGCATCACAACTCTTAATGATGAGGCAGCTGGACTTAGAAAAGAACAACTGAAGCTAGAAGCTGATGTTGGGCCTATTAGGTATATTGCAGAATTATTTTACCACGATAAAGCCGATCGAGATGTTTTGGAGACTGCTGTCAGATGGGTTATTATTGTTATTATTTGGGTGTTTGATCCTTTGGCTGTTTTACTATTAATTGCAGCAAACCAAGGTTTGATGTTGACTGCAAAGCGTAGAAAGAGGTATTATAGTCGGAAGGGTTCAGTAGAATTAAAAACCAAAGATATTTTAAGTATTGATTAGGAGATAGGAATGAGTGATTTCTTTAGGAACTTAGCAGATGACATCAAGGACGAAGATACATCTATTGTTGCAGATGGTCTAGGTTCTGCTGAATATTCTGGAACTGTTGATACTGGTTCGTATGTTCTAAATGCTGTACTATCAGGTAGTGTGTATGGAGGTATACCAAATAATAAGATTACCGCATTTGCTGGTGAATCGACAACTGGAAAGACATTCTTTGCTCTTGGAGTTGTTACACAGTTCTTGAATGACAATCCTACCGGAGGTGTTGTTTATTACGACACTGAGGCAGCTATTACGAAAGGAATGATGGAGAGTAGAGGTATTGATACACAACGAGTAATTATTGCTGAGCCTGATTCTATTCAGAAGTTTAGAACACATGCTCTAAGGACTCTGGAACAATATGAAAAGACTCCAGAGAATAAACGTCCGCCTATGTTAATGGTATTGGATTCGCTTGGTATTCTATCAACCGAGAAAGAGTTATCTGATAGTGCAGAAGGTAAGGATGTTAGAGACATGACTAAGTCTCAACTAGTTCGTGGGACATTCCGTGTGCTTACGCTTAAACTTGCAAAAGTAAAAGTACCCATGATAGTTACAAACCACGTCTATGAAGTCATTGGTAGTTACATTCCAATGAAAGAAATGGGCGGAGGTAGTGGATTGAAGTATGCAGCATCTACTATTGCTTATCTATCTAAAAAGAAAGAAAGAGATGGTAAGGATGTTGTTGGTAATATTATCAAAGTGAAGATGTTTAAGTCACGTCTTAGTAAGGAGAATAAAGAAGTTGAATGTTTACTTAACTATGATACTGGCCTGGACCGTTATTACGGCATGGTTGAGCTTGCTGTTAGTTCTGGTGTTTGGAATGCTTCCGCAAATCGTATAGAAACGGATCAAGGACAGAAAGTATATCCTAAAGCAATACTGAAGGAACCAGAAAAATATTTTAATGATAAAGTGATGATGGTAATTGAAAAGCATGTTAATGATAAATTTAGTTATGGAGTAGTTGATGATCGAACAGACGATACTGAACAACCTGATTCAGAATGAAGAATATGTTCGTAAAGTAATACCATACCTTAAAGCTGAGTACTTTCATGATTATAGTGACCGGTTTATATTTAAAGGAATTGTAGAGTACTTTGAGAAATACAATAAACCACCAACAGTTGAAGCGATACGTATTGGCAGCCAAGATTCTGAGGATCTTAGTGAAACGCAGTACGAGGGTGTTAGTGCTCAGCTTTCTAATTATAGCAACGATAGTGATGCTAACTTAGAATGGCTGTTAGATCAAACAGAACAGTTCTGTCAAGATAAGGCGATATACAATGCAATTATGGAATCAATTAGTGTTATTGACGGAAAGAGTGACAAGGGGCGGGGAGCACTCCCAACTATACTTAGTGATGCTCTTTCTGTTAGTTTTGATCCTCACATTGGTCACGACTTCTTAGATGATGCCGAACAAAGATTTGAATACTACCACAGAAAAGAAGTCAAAGTCTCATTCGATATTGACCTCCTTAATGACATTACAAAAGGAGGGCTCTCAAAGAAAACACTCAATATTGCCTTGGCTGGGACTGGGGTTGGCAAAAGCATGTTTATGTGTCATTGTGCTGCTGCTAATCTTAGAGATAATAAAAATGTTCTATATATAACATTAGAGATGGCTGAAGAAAGGATTGCAGAACGTATTGATGCTAACCTTATGGGTGTTACTATTGATGAGGTTCATACATTTCCACAAGATGTATATGATAAGAAGATCAATAGAATAAGACAAAACCATAAAGGTAAGATTGTCATTAAAGAGTATCCTACAACAGGTGCTGGAGCAAACCATTTTAGATATTTATTGAATGAGTTGAAGATTAAACGTAATTTTGTACCTGATGTTGTATATGTTGATTATCTTAACATTTGTATGAGTGCAAGGATTAAGTATGGTGCTGGAGTCAATTCGTATACGTATATCAAAGCAATTGCAGAAGAGCTACGAGGACTCGCTGTGGAATATGACGTGCCAGTCGTCTCTGCGACACAAACCACAAGATCGGGCTTCACGTCTAGTGACTTGGGGCTTGAAGACACCTCGGAGAGCTTTGGTCTGCCGGCGACTGCTGACTTCATGTTTGCACTTATTAGCACCGAAGAACTAGAAGACCTTAATCAGATACTTATCAAGCAGTTGAAGAATAGGTATTCTGATCTAGCAAATAATAGACGATTTGTTGTTGGTGTGGATCGTGCTAAGATGACTCTCTATAACACCGAGCAATCAGCACAGGATGATTTGATAGATGAACCTGTGTTTGACCAAACTGAAGCTAATACAAAGATGCGGGATGCATTTAAGGAGTTCGTATGAAAAACTATGTGGTTAAGAAAGATAAGAAGTGGTATGTGCTTGAAACACAGACAGATCAGGTTATCCAAACCTTTGGTAGCAAAGCACAGGCCTACAGGTTAGCACGTCATCTTAATTTGGGTGGTGGATTTGATGGGGTCACACCTAAATATTTTCTGGCTGCAGTCTAGGATTATATAAATAAGTGCAATCAATGTGTGTTAGATTACCGTGGGGGCGGTGTATCTAGTGGCAAGTGTCAGAGTCGACAACAGGAAATGATTGGGCTATCTTCGGATCTGTGGGGTTCAGCCAATCCATCATTGATTAACGGCAAAGGCCCGGAATGGATTTTCCGGGCCTTTTTTATATTATCTGGGGAAGATGAGAATTTTTGAAATATCATAAATATTCTCTGTAAAAGGTTGTTGACTAATCTAACAAAAGTATTTATAATATATGAAGGTTGACGAGATGGATTTATACCCAAATTCACAGGATTTTATGGACGGATTTGTGTTTTGTAAGAAAAATAATTGCCATGAACAGTACGTTCACTTCTTTCTTGAGAGCTATAGGGAGACAGGTAATTCTAAATATTCTAAGAACAATGCAGTAAGGTTAGCCTGTATGCTCGTTGACACTAATATAATCAATTTGGAGATATTATGATTAGATGGTGTAAGGTGAGACATGATCTAGGATTTGTGTTTCACGAAGGTTATGACATTAACACTCGGATGGAAGATGAAAGATGTGCTATTATACATCCTAACGACAAGAAGAGTGGTAAAAAATATACAGCACAGTATCAGGATCATATTCCTTTTACTTGTCGTACTTTAAAAGATGCAAAACTAAACTTGGAGGCTATTCATGAATCAGCGACCCGGTAAAAAATATCAGGCAGCAGCATTTGATGGACCTGATAGGATTGATACAAGATCTCTCGTAAACCTGTTTCAACAAGCTAAAGATGAGACAGAAGGAGATGTTTCATTCTACATGGAGCAGCTGGAAGATTATTTCAGAAACAGATATAAACCTAGTAAAGGTTTAGATTCAGCAGTTAGGGTGTTAGGTTTGTGACCGAAGAAAAAGTTAGTCTTAGAGATGTCGTCTTTGATAAAATGAATGTGCTTGAAAACCATTTTATCAGGGGCGACCATCTTGATCCTAAATATAGAGACACAATCAAAGATCAGATGGCCTGGATATCTAAGATGTGGATAATAGTAGGTGAAGATGATAAAGATTGGATTGAGATGGCCAAGTATGCAATGGAAGAACAAATAGAGTGGAAGTAGGAATCCCAAATGGCATATGACCCAAAACTAGAAAAAGAAGATAATCTTTTTATTAAAAAAGCATTAGGCCGCACATCATTTAACATTAAAGATAGTGAATTTATTATAAAAAATCAAAAAGCAATTAGAAGATTATATGCACAGGATCAGTTTCCTAATTTTACTGAAGATATGTTTGTTGATGGTATAAAAAAAGATGCTATCAACAAGTCAATACGAAGACTTAAAGATGATGGTCAAAAAGAAGTTTATAAGGATGTGTTTAAGTACAA
>TARA_R110002020_G_scaffold180072_6_pt1 | contig 16993 bp, 20 predicted proteins | sample TARA_R110002020 | Tara Oceans TARA_R110002020 (sample SAMEA4396489) | marine metagenome | biome: Westerlies Biome; feature: [MES] marine water layer (ENVO:01000295) within the mesopelagic zone...; material: water (ENVO:00002006), including particulate matter (ENVO:01000060) such... | reverse complement strand
AACCGTTTCATGGTAACCGATATTTTATATCCTAATAATCGTTTACCTCTGTCATTAGCCTCACTTCTGCCTGTTATTTCTATTAAATCAGCTTTGTAAATATTACCATCAACTGTAATACTTGGTCTAAGGCCGTTCTTCTCTATGATGCTACGCACAATCTGATATAAACTTTGTAGTCTGTCTCTTGAATATGTTAGGACACCCCAATCTTTCTGATGTAATACTCTTAAATGAATAGTAAATCCATATTCTTCATCTCTAACACTCCAATCAATAGTAGGGTGGCTAATACTAGCACTATCTTCATAAACTATAATAATAGCCTTTTCGTCTGCATCAACTCTTCTTCCCTTATTAGGCTCAATTGACCTAACATCTATAAAATTAATACTTTCAACAGCTGGTTTATGTGTATTTAAACCATAAGATAAATGACTATCCCAATTATCTTCTAATAGCTTTAAAACAAAAGTAACTTCATCAACCAACAAAATCACCTATTTTCTTATTAACATCTAAAATCTGTTGTTTTGCGACTAACTCCGCTATTTCTTCTGCAATAAATTGTTGAGTTAATGTATTAGATGTAGGAATGCCGAGTTCTTCTTCTAATTTTTGTCTATCATTCCATTTATTAGCAATCTCTCTATATTTAGGAGAAAGTGCTCTAAGTGCTAATATATATTTATCCATAGTATCAGTCTATTAAGTGAACAAGGTTTCTTTTACCTTCTAATATTGCATTAGCTTCGGCAACAAGGATTTCATGTTTTTTCATAACATCTATATTACCTGTTTCAGCAATTAATATAGTATTATCATCTGTTAATAATACTTCTGCTGCAACTAGTTTTATTGCCGCTTCATGTATAGCAGCTGGTATTCTATTACCACCTCTAATATATGCAACTCTAATAGAATGTTTAGTCTGATATGGATAATTTGTTCTAAAGAATATCTTTCCTTCATCATCAATAGTCCAAAATTCTTCTGTTCTTCCTTTGTTTTCATTATCTGTAAAGGAAATAGTTGTAGCAGTTGAACCAAGAGTTTCTACTAAATTACAAATTGTTCCTGCATCGGCAGGTAATTTAGATGAAATATATACAGATTTCCCATCATTAGTTGGACAAGCATAAAAGAAATTAGAGATATTTCCTGAACCGGTTGAAGCAGCAGTTGTTTTTTGAGAGTTTTGTTGAGTAAATTGTGCAGTTTGTGAAGGATATTTTTCATTAATTGCTGCACATATTTCTAATACTGTTGTTTTCTGTCCGAATTGGTCATAAAAACCATTAGCGGTGTTTTCTGTTAATGTAAAAGAAACAGTAACAGGACTACCAATATCAAATCTTAAGGTATATGTTCCTGTTTGTGCTGTTGTTGGGGGAGTGTATATACATGTAGCAGAAGCCATATCAATAAATCCATTTCCTTGCCAAACTTCTAATCTAAGAAGCTTTCTTACTTTTTCACTATGTAATTGAACAAATCCAACATAATCTTTCCAAGGTTGCACTGGATATGCTGCCTGATTAAAAGGGTCAAAATCATGAACTTCTTTTTCTATTATTTCTGGCCTATGTGAAACCTTCAATTTATCATCAATTTTGCCTTCTATTCTTTTAATTATTTTGCCTATTGCGCTAATGTCAGGGGTAGTAGAACTAGTAAAAGCACCACATTGTAATAAATCAGAAACATCTGTATGCGTTGCATAATACCCTATTCCTTGTGCATAATTAGATGCACTTCCCACTATATAATCACTCTTTGAACTTAATTTACCCATTTAAAACCCTCACCAAATTAGCCATTTGTCTCTTCATATAATATATTAATGTATTTGTTTTTACTTGAACATTTACTGGTTGACCACCACTAGCAAGTTGTCCCTCTGTAGAAAAAGTATTAGATGAATCTTTAGTCTTTTCTCTTCTTATTCTTGGTTCATCAAATGCATATTTCTTTCGTTTATCCCATTTAATTTTAGCTTGTGGTCTTCTTTCTGTCCAATCTTTACCTAAATCATATCTTCTAGTAGCTTTAAATGATACACTTTCTAACCTATAAATATTATATATTTCATCTAATAAATACTTAGCGTTTTCTCTTATATCATTATCTTCTTCATCTAAATCCCCATTTCGCCTATCAATTTCTTCTTCATTTGCAAAAACAACGCTTAGTGTTATATCCATTTTACCAACTTTTAAAGGAATTAATGCATGTTCGTCTAACATTTCTTTTATTTCTCTAGAATGTTTTGCCGCATTTTTTAAATCTATATCTAGAACTGTTGTCATATCAAGTTTACCACTGAAATCTTTAAACATTTTTCTATCGGAATTAGTAGTAGATTCTTTAGACGCATGAAGTATAGGACTAGTTCTTCTATCTGCTGATATTGTAATCTTTCTTTGGGTTTTTCTAGAAAATTTATCTTGTATTTCCAACTCAAAATCTGTAAATTCCATATCATTATCTGTTTTCCATGCTAATATTTTCTTTAATAAATTTTCTTCTTTTTCATTAGGTATACTAAATTTAAATTCTTGTAAATCCTTATCCCCAGAATAAAAAGAACTAAGTTTTTTACCTGACCATAATCCTTCACTATACATATTTTCAGCATATGTTTTTAATGTTTTATCTTTATCTGATAAAATAGATTCTGCTATATCTTTATCACCTAAATTTTTAATATCTACTTCATCTAATAACTCATTATATCTATTTTTATATTCATCAATAACAGCATTCATTTCTCTTTTTAAATTTAATTTATGAATTATAGTTTCTTCATTAGAATTCATTTCATATTTTGGATTATATTCTTTTGTGCGAGTTATTTCATCTGCCTTATTTAATTTATTACTAGTAGGATTAATACCAGCCTCTTCAAATAAAGTATGAAATAACGCTTCAAAATTAATTTCAAGCATTATTTTTGATTCATTAAAGGATTGTAATTTTTCACTACCCGGCAATTTAATTTTAGTTTTAGAAACATTTTCTAATATCTCTAATTTAAAATATTTATCTGGGTCGTTATCTTCTATCTTTTCTAGTAGGTCATTTATTCTATCTAAGGCTGGTTCATATTTAACTCTTTGAGAAGCAGCCTGATATATTTTTTTACCCTCTATGCCAGTAGTATGAGCAGAAAGCACATGGTCTGTGCCTAATTCAGTATTTATATCTTCAAGAGTTACGGCTTTACCTTTATCAGTAAGACCCGTTTGACTTAATGCCATACTTACTTCTTTTTTATTAGCTCCAGCATATTTATTAGCTATGATTGTTAATAGTTCTTCCATAGTCATTGCAAATAATTTATTTTTTATAATAGTAAGATGCTTTAAATACTCTTCTTTATCAAATTTAACTTCTGAATCTTCTTCAGAAAGAGTTTCTATAAACGATGGCTTTAAAAAATATAAAAGATTGTCTTCTATATCATCATAATTTTCAGTAGATATAGGCGATGCTAGATACTTTAATACCAACCTCCCTAAAGGGTGGTCATCAAGAGTCTGAGCATTTAAGTCAGAATCTGTTAGAGTTAATTGGCCTATGTTATAATTTCTATTATTATAACCAATATCTTCAACTATAGTTATAGGCATTTAAAACCCTCATGCTAACCAAGCCGCCCAAGCCGCACCTTTAGAAATCATATTAGCTAAACCTAAGCCACTTCCAGGTGGGTTATATGAGGGTTGGCCTGTTTGTGGGTCAATCCAATAAGGATTACCCATAGTATCATAGCCGTTAGGTTGAACAGGAAATCCTGATGGATTATTCATTGCCTGTTGTTGTTGTTGCATCATATTATTTGCTTGAACCATTGGATTTCCTCCTGAAATTTGTGAAGGATTTAAACCGCCAGCATTAGGCATACCGCCCATTTGTTGCATTTGTTGTTGCATTTGTTGGGGTTGAGTTTGTTGTAAATTAGAAGGAGCATATCCTTGAGTTTCTAAATATTGTTGTTTAGCCATCTTTCTTTGAGCTATTACTTCTGTATTGATTGCTGCTGCTAATATTGCTGCAACATCAAGTTGAATATTTTCATTTGTAATTGTTTCGTATTCCCTTAAACAATCAGAATGAACTACCAATTCTCCGCTAGAACCTTGTGTAAATCTTAATTTAGATAACATTTTACTTACTACTCTTTCTGTGCAATCTTCCATCATTTTTTCAAGAGCTAATAAAAACCCTTGTCCATGATATTCAAAAAATTCTTCTACATGATTTGTTTGCAACGTTAATAAATTATTAGTTGCCTTAAATTGGGCAGCACTTTGTGCTTCCATTTGTGTTGATAAATTATTGTTACTTGTTCCAAATACTCCCATATTATTCACCTATCTCTTGTTCTATTATTTGTTGTTCTACAAAGGGTTGTTCCTTTATAACTGTTCCATTCGTCATTAGTTGAATTACTCTATTATTAATAGCATGACTTTCCATTGTTAATCTAAATAATTCGTCTTCTGATGTTTCAACATTCATTTGTGGAGGTCGTATAGTCCAACCACCTGCCGACAATGTTTCAATGTCGGATTGCCTTAATGAAGTTAGCGGTGCAGATTCTAATATTTTAGGCACTCTTGGCTTAGGAATGTAAGCACTGAAAGAAAGCCCATGTTCTTCTGCTATTATTTGCTGCTCTAGCATTTCATACTGTTTATGTATTGCAGCGTGTTTATCACAAAAAGTTCCTCTCATTGGATAACCTTTCTTTACTTTATGAAGTGGGATTGTTGGTCTCATTGGGTCAGATACTTCCCACCTTTTATGAGTTCCACAAACAACACATCTTTCTTTAGTATTAAATTTAAAACCATATTTCATTTTAAGGAAAGATTTCTTTTCTGGCCATAAAACTTTAACTAGCTCTTTTAGTTGCTTTTTTGGTTTATTGCTTTTATATTCATATTTCATAATAGAGCCTGCTGCTCTAGCATATTTTAATGGCGGTAAAAATGAACTTGCTACTGTTGCATTTGTTGCTCCAATTAAACTTGGGGGCTGATAATTCATACTCATTTATTACACTCCTCGCATTTACAATAACTCGACATAGAACAATTATCAGTTATTATCATTAATAGTCCTCTATCATTGTTGAAATTCCTCTATATACCATTTCTGATTCAGATTTTGCACTTACTACATATTTATGTGTTGGTATACCTCTATCATTTAATCTTCTCATACCGTCTTGAAATGTATCAAATATTGGGTGTTTTTGAATATCATCATAAGCATATTTATCTTTCCATAAATCAAATTTATTTGCCCATATACCTAATGCTATTGGAAAGTCATGTCTTTTCTTTTTTTGTTTTTTATTTATCATATCCCAATAAGGAGAACATATTGCATCAACTAAAAACTTCCAACATAATTGTTGTTCTATATCTATATGTTTATCTAAGTGTCTGTCATCAATCATAAAAATAATATATTTTACCTTTCTATTTCTCATGTCTTGAATCCAATCGCCCCAATATAAATTTTCTCCCCCTACATCTGATGTTTTAATAGTATGAGTATCGCCATCTATTTTAATTGTTTTTCTTAATGGTCTTTCTCTTCCAACTGTTCTTTCTTTGATTATTGGAACATCGCCCCTTGTTCTTAATTGATGATGTAGTGTTGTTTTTCCTACTTGAGTAGCACCATATATACCAAAAGGATGAGGATTTATTTTTTTCCAAAATAATCCTATTTGTTCTATAACAATTATAACAAAGCCTGTCATTATCGACATTGTTATACCTCATATATGATGAACTAGGTTCCAAAAGCCCTCCCACACAGACAAAAGAACATTATAACCAAATAAAGCACATAACTGTCCTATAATAAATGAACTAATAGCAGCAACAACTCCCCAGAAATAAAACCTTGCTCTTAAAAACCATACATCTGCTGAATGGGCTCTTTGTAAATCATAAGCTAATGTGGTTTCATCAAACCCCATAGTTATGGCTTCTAACATGTTATCACCTACTGTTCAATTTTTGCTAAGAAAGACGGCCTGTTGTCTTGTTCATTAACCATTTGAATTGGTTGTTGAACAGGCATATTTTGAGTATATCCCCATGCTTGGTTATACTGTGCTAAACTTTGCCTTACGCGCTCTCTTTGTTGTTCATCTCTTGCTCTCTTTGACCAATAGGCTGAAATCCGCCTATCTAATAGAGCCATTTCTATGTAATCATTTAACACTAAATCAAATATCGCCTTCATAACAAGTATTCCACCGATAGTCATCAGTGCAAATACCGTAGCATGGGCGTAATAGGAGAATGCTAGCAAACTCCCAAATTCAGCGTAAAAGAAAACATTGACTCCGCTAATTGCTCCGACGAATAAAATCGTCATCACAAGTTTTGTGTCTTTACCTAATGCTGGCATATATTTATCTCCTAGTTATATTGAGCAGAAACTGAAACGCTAACTTTAGTTCCTGCCCCACTAACTAGAACATATAAACCATCATTTACAAGTGCCCCATGAAAATCAAAATCCAAATTTTGTTTAACCGTGCCAACATGAACCCTATGCATTAATTTACCATTATATGCGGTTGCTCCTGCACCATCATAAAAATCAATTTGCATAGGGGTTGCTTGGTTATTACTAACTTTAAAAGATTGAATCCTTTGTCTTCCTGTAAACAGTTGTTTAGCTTGTCTTCCAGCAGTTCCATCAATAGTTGAATCTGAACTGGCAGAAGAAAAAGCATGTGTTTTAGTGCATACGCAACTACTAGTCATTTTTTCAGTCCTCCCTCAGTATTAGTCCAAGCACGATTCCCTTATTAAGATTCGGAAATCTTACTTTCTAATTTAATCTTTTTAGTGGGTTTAACCACTATTTTCTTTTTAATAGTAGGAGTTTCAACCTCTATTTTTTTCTCTTCTTTCTTAATTGGTTTTGTAGCTGACTTAGGAATAGAAGCTTTAGATATTATTTTTTTACTTTTAGGATACATATTATCTAATACTTGTTCTAACCCTGCACCACCAAACTCAGCCTCTAATTTCTTTAATTGTCCTTTACTACAATTTTTTAATACTTCCTTATCAGATGCTTCAAATGAAATTGTAAAATCTTCATCTCCTAAATAGGATAAAGCGTGAATTGGATTAAAATCTATGCTTTCCCCCGAAGCTATAGTTTTTCTTTTAATAAGAGCACGGCTCTTATCGTTGCCGTTATATGTTAATTTTGCCATATACTCACCGTTTTAATATGTAGTGACCAATCCTCCCCATAAAGGGGAGGAAAGGCCACATTATTACTAACATCAAAGTATGCCGTAAACACGCACCCTAACCATGCCTTCATCACCAGTGCCGCCTTGTTGGGCCGCTCCAGCATTTAGGGCAAGTTTAAAGCTTGTTCCGCTTAAATATGCACCGTCTGTATCAAGCACTGCTGATGCAGTATGAGTTAATTCCTCACAACCTGTCACCAAAACAGCGTTAATACGGCTTAAACCAAGTGAAGCAGCTGTTACAGTTACTCCCCCTTGCACGTATGCTGTTATATTTATGCTTGCATCCACAAGGTATTCATCACCATGAACTCTAGGTGTGGTCATTCCTTTATGGTCTGCTAACATTGTAACTACGTGTGTCATATCTTTTCACCTCAACTGCTTGTTATGTTAGTTATCTTACCTTGTCCCTTGAAGAAAGAACATCCAGTTTCAGCAATGGTTCGATACATTGCCTGATTACCTAATGTCCCAACACCGAAGGGGTTACCATTATCAATACCATCTTCAAAGTATTGTGTTGGCTTCAAAACAGAAAGCCAAAGGTGGTCTGTATCTAAGATTAAAAGGTCGCTTAGTTTATTAGAACCAAGCCCAGTCTTAGGCATATCCTTACATGGGATTAGTGGGATATCATAGTATGTTGCAACTCTAAATCCAACTTCTGCACCCTTTACTCCACGAACGCCGCCGTGTGTAGGGATAACTTCCTTACGGTCTAAGAACCTTTCTTGGCTCTGTAAAAGGTCACCTATATGCTGAATAGTATCATATCCAGTTAAGATAACCTTTGGCGAACCGCCGTTCTCTCTTAGTGACCTTAACATACTATTAAGTATAGTTAAGGTTAATGGTCGTGCATCTCCTGAACCATATGAAGCACCGAAATCAACCTGTGCATCCATAAACGTTTCAGTATATGTGTTATTAGCCAATTGCCTGTCTGTATTTCCATACAGCGTAACTAATTGGGTAATAATTCCACCTGTGGTTGATGCGCCTGTATCAAGCATTGATGCATCTTCCATTGCTTCAATCTCTTTTGATGATGCAACTACCTTCATTAAAGAAGTATAGTTTGCTGTTACATTAATAACAGCAGAACCATCAGTTTGGTCATAATCCTCAAGAGGCATTAATAGCATCTTGTTCTGGGTTTCAGCATGATGTTTGCCCATATCCTCACGGATTAAAGCGCGCAAATCGCCAACACCATCGTCAATCTTAGCCATCTCTAAAGCCAATTCAGAGAACTCAAACATATGAGCCACTGTTTTAGGGCTTGTGTATAATGTATCGTAAGAAGGCGCACTAGCAACTAAATCAGTTCCTAACTTTGCATTCTCTCGCACACCGCCAATCTTGTCCGTTCGTGGAGAAGCACCGCCTTCTGCAGCCGTGCCTGTTCCAGCACCACTGTTTGTTGTGCTGAATAAACTACCTGAACCACCCGCAGGTCGGTCAGTCATTATTCTCCATCCACTAGATGTGTAGGGTCTTTTTGCTAACATTGCCAATGCGTTAACTTCTTGGTTAAGCATCGACCATACTTTCTTTCCATATACTAGGTTGTATAAAGAGCCAATTCCACTAGCAGCAGTTGTTCCTGTTCCTAATGATTCAGCACCTCCATGCCCTGTGTGTAATCCGGCTACTACACCGGCACTCTTTAACAGTGCATTACCGCCTGCTCCGCCCCTAACTCCGTAGGTTGCGGCTTCCAAATCTTTCATTGTGTTAATGTAGTTTCGTGCCATTTATCTCACTCCCTCTCATACCTAGCAACAAAGTTATGAATGTCTCCCCAGCTCATCTCAGAAACATCTACTTCTGGGACTTCAACGGTTTGTGCTTTCACAATCTCATCATTCCTTTCTTCTAAGCTCTTTCTTAGAGTAGCGAACTCTTCTCTTAAGGTTTCAACCTCGTTCTTTGCGTCATATTCGCTCCTCGCTACACCAGCCTTTCTGACTGATGATTCCTCAACGAAGCGTGTTTCAAACTGCTTCTTCAAGGAGTCGTATGCCATCTTTTCCAGCTGTTCTGCCTTAAAAGCTGCATACGCCTTTTCTACATTGGCATTAGATAGGTCTAAAGTGGCGAACTCCTCGTTCTTCCACTCCTTGTATAATGGCCCAACCTGCGCTGCTTGTGGCAGTTTCTTTCCTTGTGATTCCTCACCGATTAAACCTGCCTCAACAAAGCCCTCTGGCCCAGTCCTACCTTTTGCCTCATTATCGAAGTTTGTTAACTCCAACTCTTCTGAATCAGCATCTTCTGAATCTGCAAGTTCTAATGACTCCCCTTCTTCTTCTTCTTGGGTATCCATATACTCTGCTTTTTCCTCTACAGGTGCTTCTTCCTCTTTTTGAAGAGAATTAACTTGCTTCATCAGCTCATTAATCTCCTCTAACGTTTTTTCCAATTTATCACTCATTGTATCACGCTCCTCCTTCAATATATCAAACTTTGCTTCTGGGTTTATTCCTTTCTCACAAATTGTTACTTCATGGAGTTCTAATTTATCTATCTCATTATATTCGCCTAATTCATTTGTAGACTTTTTTCTTTTTGATAGTGCTTGTCCACCTATACTAAATGAACGGAGAGTTCCTTTTCTAATCCCTCTTGAAATTTCTTTTGCCTTTTCTATATCATCTCGGAGTTTTATTACCACATAGAAACCAACATCATCAACGGCTGTTTTATGTAACAGGCCATTTTTATCTCGATATTGTTCTATTACCTCCCCGACTTGGACATTTGAATGATTAGACATTACATTTCTATATTTCTTGACTTCCATATATTTTTTAACTGCGTCTTGTAATGCTGTTAGAGTTATTAAGTCATTTTGTTTATCTACAACCTCAATAGAAGCATACCCACCAATTACTAAATCATCTGATTTTAAAATATTAAAAGAACCTTCTGTATCAGATTTGAAGATTACTGCCTCCGGCATGATACCACTTCCTCAATTTACTATATGAAGGACTCGCTATTCAGGGATTTGAATGGTTAATTTTTTAAACCTATCCTCTCTAATGTCCCATATACCCTTGTCTTCCTTGCTATCTAGCATCTCTTGCTTGAATCCTGTCCATACTAACCATGTTTCTTGATTATTAACAGGAACCACTCTAAAGTGCATTCTAGTATCAAACTTATTACCATTTAATCTATATTCATGATAACCGTGTTTTTGAACTCCTAATTCTATTTCTCCCCTATCTAATAATTTATCCCCATTAACCTTATTAGCAACTTGGGCCGGGAATTTGCCTGCTTTACCAAATAAGTTAAATATATCTTCTGTATCTGCTATATCAATTTTCCAAGCCAACCGCTCATCATTAATATCAATAATTAAATTAATATTCCCATCTTTACTAGAAATTATTTTAAATACTCCCTTGTTAGTTTCTTTTGATTTCTTAGAAATATGATTTTGATTAGCACTAAACTTTTCTCCAGGCATAGGTATAAATTCATCTTGGTCATTCATCCAATTTTTTAATTTTCTTGGATTATTATCCCATAAATCATCGCTATATTCTTTAATCTTAGGATGTTTTATTACAAATTCTAAAATATCTTCTATATCAATACCATTTTCATTTGGGTCTCTTTCTTTTAAATATTCTTTTATTGCTCCTCTTGCTTCAGAGGTTTTGGTTTTATTTATTTCAGTTAATTGTTCTTTCCAAGAATCCATATCCACTAATGCATTCTTTTCCATTAATGAATCTCCTTCAAAGCCATAAATAGTAAAGCCTTCATAATCTCCCTTTAATATTATTTCTGCTTGACCATGAATTCCATCAGTAATTATGTATTTCTTTAATGCATCTTGAACATCATAAGCTAAGGATTTTTTGCTATCCTTAGCTAATAATTCTAATGTAATTAATTTCTCTGGGCTTTCTACTTCAGGTATTTCTATTACCTTAGCTGAAAACAGACTATACCCCTTTCCTTTTTGTTTAACTTCATCAACCTTAACTCTAATAATAGAACCAACATCTACATTTTCTTTAGTGTTTAGTGCTTTACCTACTTTTAAATAAGTTTTACCATTAAGCTCTTGACCACTGTGCTCTCTTGATTCTTCACCTGTTAATGGGCCGACCCCAACAACATAAGAATACAGATTTGATTTTGTCTTAGATTTGTCTAAAACAATTACATCTAAATCAACAAATTTTTTCCATTTAATCCACTTAGGATTCTTTTTAGAACCTATATAATAAGTAGATTCAATATCCTTTATAACTACCCCTTCGGCGGTTCTAGATTCCATAATATCTTCAGAATATTTTTTAACTTCTTCTAATGAGTCAGCCATTCTAGTATTTTTCTTATTAGGGAATGATAATTCATCTGATGAATTTTGAGTATATTGATAAAACAACACATTAATTCTTTCTCTTAATGGGTCATCACAAATATTTTTATCTTCATGGTGCATTATATCAAAAACTCTAGCTTTTAATTCTGCATCCTTATATTTATTTTTAAATAGGTGAGCAATTGTATCTGCTCTATGTAAGGGTTCATCCTTATCATATAAAATTAATTCGGCATCTAATATCATATTACCAAATTGTTTTTCTTTTAATCTATTAGTAATCTTTTCACATTTATCCGTTATATCCTTTTCATTATAGGTATAAATTTTAATCTTAGAATCTATCTTATGGATTTGGATTCTAATACCATCATATTTTTCTTGAACTACCCACTCACCACTAAATCCTTTTAATTCTTTTATGTCATTAATTTCAAATATCCTATACATTGGTTTATTAGGAGTTAAGAAATCAATTTCTGATTTTTCTTCTTCGCTCTTTTTTAAATCTAATCTTACTAGGTCATTCCAATTATCTATACTATTATCTTCTAGATAAATTTCTTTTAATAATTCTAATGCTCCTTTAAATTTTGGTTTTACTTTTGATGTATCTGTATCATCACCATAATGTTCTATAATGTATAATGGGATATCTTCTACTGCTAAATCTAATCCCATAGCCCCCTCAGTGATATTATCAGCCAGACTATTATGTTTCACCCACGACTCTTCCTTAATGCTATGCGCATGTGCGCGTAAAGCATAATGTATAAACATAGCATATATAGAGGGGGTCTCAACTAAATTCTCTATGACTTTATCGCCCATTTGTTTAGCAAACGGGTCATTCAACTCATCAGAATTAAACCGTAGAGTTTTAATCTCTTTCCACAATTTATCTGCTTGATGTGATTCTGGATTTAATACCTCATCTGAAAACACATTTTTTTCATCAATATATTTCTGCATTTCTCTAGAAAAGTCATTTAATCCATTGAAGTCATTTCTAATTTTTTCTATTGATTTTTTCCAATTAGACCCATAACTCTTTTTATCTTCTCTAGCGGATAAATAATTATATCTAACATCTTCATAAAAGTCTAACACTCGCTTTGCAAGTGAATCCTTTTTCTTATCAAAGACACCAGATATAGGCATATTTATTCCCCAATCTCATCTCTAATCTTAGTCTTTTCTTCATCGCTACCTTTAGCATCAGGAACTTTTTGTGCCTTTGGTCTACTTAATTTAACATCTTCTCCAGTTAAATCTTCTTCAGCTAAATACGGCTGATTACCAAGTATTTCAACGGCTTCTTTTGTTGCTTTTAACATTAACTCTGCTATCTTTTCTTCTTTTGTTACTTTTTCTGGCATTAATAACCACCTTCTAATTTAGATACCATCTTACCAATATCTTCCCAATCCATCTTTGCTATTTTATCTACATCTGTTTCAGTTGCAGCTTCTATTATTGGAGTAGGTGTTTCAACAACAACATAACCTGATTTCATTAAAAGGTTATCATCATCAAATACAGCACTCTCTAATTTATTTACCTTATCTACTAAAGCTTTTAACAATAGTAAAATTTCACTTTCTTCATTTTCTTTACTCATCTTTTTCCTCTCCTAAATCACCTTTACTTTTTGGATAAACCATCCCTCTTAATTGACGATATAGAATTTCATAATCTTTTCTTAATTCAGCTGCTTTCGCAACCAATTCAGTATTTCTTTCTTCCATGCTTTCCATTTTCTTTTGCATGGGTTTAGATTTATTAACTTCTAGTGAATTTAATTCTTCTAATAGGTCTCCTAATTTAGTAAAGTCCTGCCCCATATATTCACTAGGCTGAACTGATTGTAATATTTTCTTTACCCTTTTCTTTTGTTTTGGGCTAGCCTTATCTAACATTGGGCTATGTGCTTTCAATAGTGTTTCTTTCCAACTCATTCTTTTTTCCTCCTTTGTTCTAATAATTCTTGTAATTTATCTCTTTGCACACCCATTCTATTTAACCACTCTTCTAATGATTTTTCTTTGGTAGAAATATGCATTGATTCTCTTTCTTTACTTGATAGTTTGTCTGCTTTACTTTGATGTTTTGGTTTCGTTATTTCTTTAGGTTTTTCTTCTGGTTTTTCTTCTGGTTTTTCTTTATCCTCAGAATTTTCACCATAAACATCATCAGGCAAATTTGCTTCTCTTTTCATCCTATTTAACTGTTCGTCTGCTTCTCGTTCTGCCCTTACTTCTTTTAATTCTGCTTTGATTTGATTAGTCAATTTAGCATAATCTTTTACACCATTTTTTATTAATTTAAATTCTTCTTTAAATTCTTGTGTTTTATTAGATAAATCAGAATACATTGTTTCATTCAATAAATCTTTTTCTTTTAATAAATTTCCTAATATATCTATAGCTTTAAAATATTTAATCATTTGATAATATTTTTCTTCTAATTTTTTAATTTTCTTAATGTATTCTTTTCCTCTAAAGTCTTCAAAACTAATAGACTGTTTATCATCTTTTAATTGCCACTTGCCCTCAATTTTATTATCTAATTTATTAGTATTATATTCTAATTCTTCAACCATTTCTCCGGTGATTTCATCTTCATATTCAAAAATAGATTTAAAGTCTTCAATTATATTATTCCAATCTTCATATAATCCAGTATGAACATTGTTAGTATTAATTCCTAATTTTTCAACTATCTTTTTATAATCTTCTATTGAACCTCTGCCCTGAACTCTATATCTATTAGCAATAAGCAATCTTACTAAATTAGTAGCAGATGTTTTCTTTTTGTTTCTAATTAACTGATATTCTCTATTTAATGCTTCCCTATTTGGTCTAGTTTTACCACTGATTTTTTCTAAAGTTTGCATTACTTTTTCATATAACTCTGTGGGTTTATACTCAGAATATTCTGATGAAGGGGCTGCTCCCTTTGGTTTCTTTTTTAATTCTGTTAATTGGCTAAATATAGAAGGGTGTATTTTTCTTTCTCCTCTTTTAACCATATCTTCTAAAGATAACAAAAAACTAGTTTCTAATAATCCAAAATCATATAATTTATTTTGTAAATTAACAGATACTTTACCATTAGATTTAATAGTTTTTATTAATAATTCTAATGTTGCCTCTTGTCCTTCTTCAATATTTCGAATAGTAGAACGCTTCCTACCTTTATTTTGAAATACAGATTGCAAATATGTAAATACTTCTTTTGATATTGTATCTTTAATCTGCCAAATCCCTGACATAATTATTGCATTATTAATAAACATTACTTCTTTATCAGAAGCGGTAGTCGGATTATCTCCAAGTTTAGTTTTTTTAACTTTAGTTTTATTTAAAATAGGATTAGCCATTTGTTCTAATGCGGCTTCTATTTCTTGTTTTATTTGATGCATAGGCAGTTCTCTTTTATCTAAGTTTTCTATTTTTTCATAAAGAACACTCTTTACAGTAATAGTATTATCTGATTTAGAGATAGGCATATCTCTAATTAGAAAACCATCTAAAAAATCCATTATATCACCTAATATGGTAAACTATCTGGTAGTTTTTTACTAACCTTTGTTTTAGGTTTGCCTATAAAATCAGGCACTTCTGCACTATCAGGGCTTACTACGCTTTTAGCCTCTGGGTCTACACCAATAAAATCAAAGTTCTTATTTTGAGTGACCTTATTACTGTTTCTTTCTTCATTTCTTGCTTTTGTTAATTCTTCTCTTAACTCTCTTGTTGTTTTTGTCATTTTATTCACCACCTCCAATTGTGCATATTGTTATTCTTTCTTTTTATTACCCATTTTAAAGAGTTCCATGCGCTTTGTATGGAGGAATCATAAGGGGGTTTTTTAACCCACCATGGAGTATAGGTCTGATTAGTGTCTTTCGCGTTACTATGAGTGCGATGTTCATATGTAGATTCTATCCACTTATCTCTTTCACTAATATGTTTATTATCATTAAATACTAGATGAATATCATCATTAGTTAAATTAAAAATTTCTATTCCTGGGAATGTTTCAAGGTCTCTATCTTCTTTATCACCTGCTCTATTATAGGATTGACCATATTTAACTGATGTATTCCAATCTATACCAAGTAACCTATATAAATATCTATATAGTGCTTGTCTGCCCCTATCATCTAATTCATCATACGGTATGTAATACTTAAGAAATTGTGAAGTATGAGTAGAAGCAAAATATCTCTTTAAAAACATATAAAACTTAGTTACATGAAGACCCTGTGTAGAATCTTTAGATTCATAATCAGCTTTTATAATTTCTTGCCAATTCATGGTATTCTCCTCTCAGTTCTTTTATCCACGTTTTGATTTCCAGCATCAGTAGGTAGTCCACTAAATCTTTTATCTGGCCCAACGCTTTTACCAGGTTTATTTCTGGTTTTGGGTGGTTCAGATTTAGGCTCTGCTTTAGTCTTTTCTGGAACACCTGCTTCTGCTTGGCTTGGTTTATTCCCACCTTCCATCATTTGTCCTAATTGTGATTGGTCTACATTTGTTCCTGCGTATGGGTCTAATTCAACTTCTCCCCCTTCTTTTGTAGGTTTCTGTGGGTCTGGTTTTTCTTTAGAATAAGAAAACCTTCCTTTATCATCCATAGCGACTTCAAAGCCCAAATTCTTTATTGCCCCTGCCACTTGAACTTCCATTTCTCTTAACCTTAATTTAAATATTTCATCTTCTTCTTCTGAAGGAGGTAACATTAACACCCAATCAGTAATACCAAACTCTACAACAATAAAAGGAAACACATAATTATTCCATATTGTTTGTGCCATTTCTACTGCACGATTAGTAACAAGTATTTGCATACCCTCATTGTTTAATCCACCACTAGCAGAATTATCTGACATGAATACTTTACTAACACCATAAAAGCCAGAAATTCTATCCCTTAAATCATCTTTAACAGCGACATAATCCATCTCTTTTAAGCTGTCCATAAACTTAATCCATTCAATAGAACCCTTACCATTTTCTGCTTCAATTCCCATAACAGGAATAAAGTGTGGGTCTTGTTCCATCTTCTCTTTAACGCCACGCCAAAAGGATTTCATTGAATCAATATTTCTAGTTTGAACAGCTAATAAACCTCTAGGCATTCTACTCTTAGAATAAGAAGAATTAACATAATTTTCCATGGCTAATAGTGTTGTTATATTATTCCATAAAGTCAATACAGGAGATAAACCATATAACCTACTAGGATTATATTTACTAAAGTGTAACACTTCACCTTTGATATAATGTTGTTCTATACCATTACATCTATTTACAAAATATACAGGA
>TARA_R110002020_G_scaffold112746_45_pt1 | contig 16999 bp, 11 predicted proteins | sample TARA_R110002020 | Tara Oceans TARA_R110002020 (sample SAMEA4396489) | marine metagenome | biome: Westerlies Biome; feature: [MES] marine water layer (ENVO:01000295) within the mesopelagic zone...; material: water (ENVO:00002006), including particulate matter (ENVO:01000060)... | reverse complement strand
GTCCGCGCCGGCCAGCGCCCGCCTGCTGGGAGATTCGGCGCGCATGCAGCAGTTGCGCCAGACCATCCACCGCGTCGCCCGCAGCCAGGCACCGGTGTACATCAGCGGCGAGTCGGGCGTGGGCAAGGAACTGGTGGCGCGCCTGATCCACGAACAGGGTTCGCGCGCCGGCGGCGCCTTCGTGCCGGTGAACTGCGGTGCGATTCCTTCCGAGCTGATGGAAAGCGAGCTGTTCGGCCACAAGAAGGGCAGCTTCACCGGCGCCCACGCCGACAAGGAAGGCCTGTTCCAGGCCGCCCAGGGCGGTACCCTGTTCCTGGACGAGGTGGCCGAGCTGCCGCTGCACATGCAGGTGAAGCTGCTGCGCGTCATCCAGGAAAAGTGCGTGCGCCCGGTCGGCGCGCCTGCGGAACTGCCGGTGGACGTGCGCATCCTGTCGGCCACGCACAAGAACCTGGCCAAGCTGGTCGAGGACGGCCGCTTCCGCCAGGACCTGTACTACCGCATCAACGTCATCGAACTGGCGGTGCCGCCGCTGCGCCAGCGCCGCGAGGACATCCCGCAGCTGGCCGAAGCCATCCTCAAGCGCCTGGCCGGCGAAACCGCAGACAAGCTGCCGGCGCTGAGCGAAGAGGCCGAAGCCGCGCTCACGGCCTACCCCTTCCCGGGCAACGTGCGCGAACTGGAAAACATCCTCGAGCGCGCCGTGGCGCTGTGCGATGGCCAGAGCATCGAGGTTGCGGACCTGTACCTGCCGCAGGTGGACAGCCTGATCGGCACCGAGGACGACATGCCGCTGCGGCCCGTCGCCGCCGCGCCCTCGCCCGCCGTGCCGCCCGGCATGGCCGACGGCACCGCCCTGCCCGACGCGATCGAGCAGATGGAGCGCGAGACCATCCAGAAGGCGCTGGAAGCCAACCGCTACAACAAGACCAAGACGGCTGCGCAGTTGGGGATCACGTTCCGGGCGCTGCGGTACAAGCTCAAGAAGCTCGGGATGGAGTGACGGATAGGGGTTCTAGTCGCCCTCTTTCGCCTCATCAACCCACGCGAGAAGGAATCCACGCACCAGCGTGTATGCCGCGCCTGAGCCGGCAGGAATGACTTCCCCGCGTTCCCGCTCAATCGCAACCGATCCCTCCAGATCGCCCTCGCCAATCGCGCCCAGGCGGGCAATCACCAGCATGTGCTCCCTGAGGATCAACGGCGCGATCGAGGGATCCAAGGCGTCGAGTGCCGCAATGCCGGAACGCCGCATGTCTGCGTAGTCGCGCCTGGCCGTTGCGGCATAGGCCTGCATGACCCTGCGAACCGAATCGGGCTCTTCGCCGGCTCGGTACCACATGGGCTCGATCCAAAGCCCCTCGGCATCGGCGGGCGTCAGTTCCGCCAGCGTCGACTCCGCAACCTTCGCGGCGGCCGCAAACCATTTGCCCTCATCTTTTGTCGAGATATCGTTCGCCGACAATGTCACGAGTTCATCTATAGCTTCGACCAGCCCCGGCTCGGTGATCTTCCCGACCATCGGCTCACCCAGCATGGCTGCGCGTGCTCGTCGAGCCTCCAACGCAAGCGAAATCGAAAGACCTCCTTCGACATCAGTCAGCACGCCGCCGCCCGGAATGGCCTTCGCCCCGGCGATGGTCTCGAGCACCGGCAGCCCGGATGACTCGAGACGGAGCATCCAGTCTGCGGAAAGCTTCTTGAAGCGTGCCCGGGGGGCATTCAAGGAAACCACCGGGTGGAAGTCGTCATAGGGCCCAACACCCGCCATCCGCACGAGCGTATCAAGCAACCGCCGATCGCCAAGTCGACGCACTTCGTAGTCTGCAGCGCTACCCAAGCCGACCCGCGTCAGTTCTTTCGCAAAGTCGGACCCAGGTTCCGCCGGGTAGGCAGCAGAGGGAATTGGTTGGCGACTCGCAGCCAGAATGAGATCACCTTGGTTGGCTTGGTACAACTCCACATACGGAAAGACTTCGCCAATGGCAGCCAACATCGTGGCAAGCAAGGCATTGTCGAGCTCGTAAACGTGTACCCACTGGATGAGGACGCCGTCGTCGTTCAGGTGACCGTCCAGGAAACCGTAGAACTGCTTGGTGAAGAGGCTACCCACGCCACTCACCCAAGGATTGGACGGTTCAGAGACAATTACGTCGTAGCGCTTTCGACCCGTTGAGAAGAACGTGCGCGCATCGTCAATATGCAGCTGAGAGCGCGGGTCGTCGAAGGCCCGTCGCACGCGGGGAAGCATCAACCGCGAACCCTCGACCATCGCGGGCTCGATCTCAATGGAATCAACGCGGCGAACCTTGTCGCTGCCCAGCAAAGTATGGGTAGTCAGGCCGGAGCCCCAACCAATGACGCCCACCTCCGCCGGCTCGGGATGCAGCGCAAGGGGAAGACTGCCGAGCATCAGCATCGTAATTTCATCGCCGGCCGGCGCATCCTCCGGCCCCATGGTCATGGCCGCATCGGGCTTGCCATTCGTGACGATGGCCCGCCAGCTATTGCTGACTATCACGGAAACCGTTGATGTCTTGCCATCCTTCAGATACGGAACGACAGCACCCTCTCCAATGACGGAGACACCGGTCCGGAAGACGCCACTCGCCAGAACCCGCGGGTCGGCCCGGCCCAGTACAAGGCTGAGCCCAAGCACCACCATGGTGGCCAGAAGAGCAAGCGGCAACGTTCGACGGCTCCCTTCTCCTGACGCGTACCAACGGATCAGCACTACACCCAGCACGAGATCCACGAGCGCCGCCACGGTCACCGAAAGCTGGAGCCCAATTGTCGGAATCAATACGTGTACCGCGACCACGACGCCGAGAATCGCACCAAGGGTATTGACGGCGTAGACACGACCGATACCTGACTCGCCCGATCCGTTTCGCAACATGGCCATGGTGATCAAGGGCAAGGTCATGCCAGCAAAAAATGCCGCTGGAAACATCACAAGCATCGAAATGCCGCCGCTCGCGAGGATGAAGAGCATATAGCCTTCATCCGTGTGAGGTAGCTGGCCCATGAGCCAACCCACCCAATGGAAACTCTGGGCAAACAGCGGCAGCGAAATAAGGGCAGCCAGGCCCATCCACAGCTGCGCCCAACCCGCGGTCGATATGACATCGGCGATACGGTGGGCTCGCCGCCTCACCCAGAGACCGCCAAACGCGAGCCCGAGGATGAATGCCGACAGCATCAGTTCGAAAGAGTGGACGGTGGTGCCCAATACCTGGTTGAGCATCCGGACCCAGGCGATTTCATAAACGAAGGACGTCGCGCCCGTAAGGCAAGCCACGACCAGGAGTGCGCGAAAGAAGCCCGGCGCAGCCCTTTCCTCTCGTGCGAGGAGAATGTTGCCCGCCGGAGCCGCAGACGGCATGTCCTCGGCGATCGCGCCGGCGTCCGCCGCAGCGCCGGCTTCGGCCCTCACATCCGTGCGTCGTGAAACCCGCCACGCCAGAACGCCCACGGCGAGGTTCACCAACCCGGCGCATGCGACCGCACCCGGCATGCCCACCCAAGGAAGAAGGACAAAGGTTGCGAACAGCGCCCCGAAGGCTGCACCAATGCTGTTGCTGAAGTAGAGACCGCCCAGTATTTCGCCATCAGCCCGGGGGGCGATGCGCAGATAGCCGCCGCTCATCAGCGGGAAGGTCATCCCCAAGAGGATTGACTGCGGGGCAATGAGCAGGGCGGCGCTGCCCCACTGCCAGGCACGGACGGCCTGGGCAGAATCAAGTGCCGGGTATACAAGATCCTGCGAGAGGCCAGTGTAGGCGACGAACACCGGGTGGAATGCGAGGCCAGCCAGGCCGATAACCACCTCAACGACGGCATAGGCGAGGATCAGGCTGCGCCAACGCAGGCCTCTTTTGCTGACCAGCCAAGCCCCGAGGGACATACCGCCCATGAAGATGCCCAACACCAGGGTTTGAGCATAGGCCGCGTGCCCCAGGCTCAACCCGAGGTAATGCGACCAGATGGCTTGGTAAATCAGCCCGGCGAAGCCCGACGCGACAAACAGGGCCAGAAGTAGCCTTTCCAGGCCCGGAACGCGTTGGGGCATACCCATTGGCTTCCTTGGTAAGGTCGACCGATCAGCGCGCAGCTTAGCTGAATCATCCAGATCTTCCACGCACAGCCAAGGCATCGCAGCCCTGGGTCCAAAAGTGACACAAAACGTCACTTTTGGACCCAGTTCACAGTTTTAGTGTGAATGTCCGCTCAATGGCTGGCGCTGCGTTCTTCCTTGTGCCTAACATTCTGGCCTGTGCAAGCCCAAAAGCCTTGGCACAGTTGATGCATCGTTGAAATAGCACGTGCTCCGGCACGGCTACCCAAGGACGGGAATTCCGTTCGGAACACGTGACAACCACAATCCACCTAGGGGATTCACCCATGAAGAACATCCAGAAAGGCTTCACCCTGATCGAGCTGATGATCGTTGTTGCGATCATCGCGATCCTCGCCGCCATCGCCCTGCCGGCCTACCAGGACTACCTGGCCCGCTCGCAGGTCTCCGAAGCCATGAGCCTGACCTCCGGTGCCCGCACCGCCGTTGCCGAAGAATATGCCAACTCCGGCACCTTCACCGGCATCGACAACACCGCCGCTGGTCTCGCCGCTGCTGCCTCGATCAATGGCACCTACGTCAAGACCGTGACCGTTTCCGGCGGCAAGATCACCGCTGCCTTCAATGCCGAAGCCAGCGACAAGATCGAAAAGGGCACCTTCGTGCTGTCCCCGGCTGACCAGGGCGGCTCGATCTCCTGGAGCTGCACCGGCAGCACCGTTGACAACAAGTACCTGCCGTCCAGCTGCCGCTAATCGGCTACGACGTGCACCCGGCTTCGGCCGGAACCAAAGCCCCGGCTCGCCGGGGCTTTGACTTTTCAGGGTGGACCCAAGCGCACGCATGAAGGCCCAAACCGTCCACCGATGGCTTGCGTGGCTGGCGCTGGGGCTTGTCACCGCGATCGCCTTCAGTCCGGTTTTGCGCGGAACGTTCTTGTTCGATGACTACGCAAACCTGACCAGCCTCGGCCAGTACGGACCTATCGACGATTCAGCGGCCCTGGCGCGTTACCTAAGCGCAGGCATCGCCGACCCTTTGGGCCGACCTGTGGCGATGGCCACCTTCCTGCTCGATGCATCGGATTGGCCGGCTAAGCCGGCACCCTTCCTCAGGACCAACCTGGTCCTGCATGTGATTAATGCCCTGCTGCTTGCAGCAATACTCCGCTGGCTCGGGCGATTCCTGAATCTCCCGGAATCACTGGGGCGAAAGGCAGCGGTCGCTGGGGCAATGTTCTGGGCCCTGCATCCGCTTTGGGTGTCCACGGTCGGTTACATCGTTCAACGCCATGCGCTGATGTCGACCCTGTTCGTCTTCCTGGGAATTCTCGCCTGGATGGCGGGAGTGACGGCGTTTCGTCGCCAGCAGACCACACGCGGTTGGATCTGGACTGCTGTGATCGTCCCGGGCCTTGGGCTTCTGGCGGCGTTGAGCAAGGCCAACGGGATGCTGCTCCCTCTACTGCTCCTGGTCCTGCACTACTTCATTCTTTCGCGGGACACGGCCGCCGGCACCGCTGAACGACGGACGGTAACCTGGCTGTTGGTCATTCCCAGCCTCATGCTCCTGGTGGCGCTGCTGGCGACCCTGGATCCCACCCCCGCAGGCCGGCCCTGGTCGCTGGCAGAACGATTAATGAGCCAACCCCGGATACTGTTGGACTACCTGTGGCACCTGCTACTCCCGCGGGTGAACAGCCTGGGAATTTTCGGCGACGCCGTCCCCGTTTCCACCGGCTGGCTCCAGCCACTGACCACCCTTCCCGCAGCGATCATTGTCCTGGGATTGGTGTGCGCGCCCTTCGCATTGCGCCAACGCTATCCCGCGCTAGCGGCAGCGTTGGCGTTCTTCCTGGCTGCCCATGTGCTGGAAAGCACCGTAGTACCACTTGAGCTTTATTTCGAGCACCGGAATTACCTGCCGGCTGCCCTGCTGGGCTGGCCCTTGGCCTTGGCTTTGCTCGGCGTCCAGATCCGGCCACCACTCAGAGCCGGGGCGGTTCTGGCCTTGCTTGTGAGCCTTGGGCTGTTGACGCACACACGGGCGACGCTATGGGCCGACGGCCCCCGGCAAGCGGACGTGTGGGCAAGGACCATTCCCGGCTCAGCGCGGGCGCAAACCTGGAAAGCCCAGTATGACCTCGAGGGTGGGCGCCTCGCCGAGGCCGCATCGCGGCTGAAGACAGCCCTGGATGCCCATCCCGGGGACCCGATGCTGGCCCTGAACCTGCTGGACGTGGAATGCACTGCCGGACGCTTGTCCGGCGCCACCCTCCGGAATGCGGCGCAATCGGTTTCCCAACGCGGACTGACGATGGACGTCACGCACGTCTGGCTCAGGGACAAGGTGCTGGGCGGCGCTGCGTTCTGCCCCAAACTTGATGAGCAGATCATTGCCCAGCTGCTGCGCGCCACTGAGTCCAGCAGCCAAAGGACGCCTGAGGGCAAGGCAAGATTTTTTCGGCTGCAGGCGATGATGGCACTGAGGTCAGGCGACTGCCAGGGCGCACAGGATCTGTTGCGGCAAGTAATCGGCATCAGGCACCGGGACGATGAGGCTTTCGCAGACACTGCGCTGATAGCCAGCAATTGCGGTCCGGGGCCAGCAATGCAGCACTTGGACGCCTATCTCTCTTCGAGCGCGTCTGACCCGGGCCCACCGCTTGGGATGCAAAGGGTCCATCACTGGGTGTTGTCACGCCAGGGGTACTGGACCTCGGAGCTGGGTCGTTTGCGCACAATCCTGGCTGCGGAGCTGGCCGAGGCTGGGCAGGAACCAGAAAAAGGAACTGCACGCTGATGCGCCCCCGGAACCCCTTGGCCCATAGTCCGCCCCCCACGTGGGCAGGTCCGGCCCTAGTGGCCCTGCTCCTGCTGGCAGCTTTGCTTGTTTACTGGCCAGGACTGGGTGGAGGCTTTCTATTCGACGACTATCCGAACCTGCTAGCAAGTGAAAGCTGGAAGCTGAGTTCACTCGAGCCGGCACGCCTGCTGGTAGCGTGGCAAAGCGATATCTCAGGAGCTATTGGCCGCCCCCTGGCCCTCCTGAGCTTCGCGACCAACCATGTTTTCACGGGGCTTGACCCCAGGTCGCTGAAGCTGACGAATCTGGTGATGCACCTGGCGAACGGCGCCCTCGTCTACCTCGTCTGCCGGCTACTCCTGTCAATGACCCAAGGACCTCTTCGGGACGACCGTAAGGTAATCGCGGCGGCGCTGGTGGCGGGCGCATGGCTGCTGCACCCCCTGCAGGCCTCAACCGTTCTTTACGTGGTCCAGCGTATGGAAATTGGCGCCGCGACGGGCACCCTCGCCTGCGTGGCGCTGTACCTGCTGGCACGTCGCCGCCAGCTTGCTGGCCGCACCCACCAGCCCCTGTTCGCCCTCTCCGCAGGTGCGCTCCTGCTCGGCCTCGGCTTCAAGGAGTCAGCGCTCGTTGCCCCTCTCCTGCTGCTGGCCATCGAAGTAGCCATCCTTGGCTTCAAAGGTAGGTCGGGAAAGGCTCAAGGACTTCTGTGGGCGCACGCTGCCTGGCTGACTCCCGCCCTCCTTGCCTATCTCTTCTGGGTCGTGCCAGGCGCCACCTCTGCCGAGGCCTACGCACATCGGGACTACAACGCCGGACAGCGACTCTTGTCGCAAAGCGGGATTCTGCTGATGTATCTCAAGCAAATCCTGGTCCCCCTGCCCGACAGCATGCTGTTTTACTACGATCACATCCGGGCCCCGGAGGGCATATTTTCGGCCTGGTATGTCCTGGCCGCTCCAATTGGCATCCTGGCCCTGATCGCAGCTGCCGTCGCCGCGCGCAAGCGCTGGCCCCTCGCCAGCCTGGGCATGCTGTGGTTCTTCGCCTGCCATGCATTGACCAGCAATGTGATTCCCCTGGAACTGGCCTTCGAGCACCGCAACTACCTGGCGCTGCTTGGCCCGCTGCTGGTTATCTGCGATGCAGGCATGAGGCTGACCCAGCGCCTTCACGGCGATGCCGCCCTGAGTATTGGATTTGTCCCGTTGCTGGCCCTGGCAGGACTCTGTCTGATCCAGTCCAGTACTTGGGGGGACCCCTTCCGATTGGCGGCAGCACTGGCTGGCCGGAATCCTGACTCGCCGCGCGCCAACTACGCCTTGGGCGTAGCCCTGCACCAGGCCTCCAGAGGGGACAGGGACAGCCCGCAATGGTCCTTGGCGGTAAGACAGTTCGAAGCCGCTGCTCAGCTGCCTGGGGCATCGGCCCTGCCTGACCAGGCTCTGGTGATCATGGCAGCGGGCGAGGACGCGGAAATCAGCCGGAGGCGCTGGGAGCGCCTTGAGGGGAAGCTGCTCCAGTCTCCGCTTGGCCCTGAGAATGTGAGCGCCCTCCATAGCGTGGTGAGCTGCCAGCTGGAATCACGCTGCGATCTACCGGATGCGGCCGTCTTCGACCTTCTAATGCGTATGCAAGACAAGCACCCGGATGCTTATGTACTTGCCATCATCCGGGCCAATTTTGCCTGGAATGGGCTGGGGGAGCAGGAGGCGGCGATAAGCATCCTCAGGGAATGGCAGTCTCGCGGCGCCAGCCCCTATCAAGTCGACCTGGCCCTAGCCGAGTTCTTGCTGGCATCAAATTTGCATGCAAATCAGGAGGAGGCGTCGCGCATCTTGGCAGCACTAATGGTCCGCGACCTGTCCCCAGAGGCCCGGGGGAAAGTTCGGGAGCTTCGAGCCAGACAGGAAGGCACCTCAGTCAAGCCGGAATCGTAGTAATGACCCGTACCGCCTGGCCGGGTCCAACAGGGGAACAACCATGGCACGCAGCAGGGGTTTCACGCTTATTGAATTGATGATCGTCGTAGCCATCATCGCGATACTGGCAGCCATTGCGCTGCCTGCTTATCAGGATTACCTGACCCGCACCCAGGTTTCGGAGGCTCTGAGCCTGTCCCGGGGCGCCCAGATCGCCGTCGCCGAGTACTACTCGGAGAAGGGGGTGGCACCGCCGGACAACGCCAGCGCGGGCTTGGCCCAGCCGACCTCCATAAGTGGCAATTACGTCGAATCGGTCACCTTGGGTAACGCCAATGGGATGATCACCATCCTTTTTGGCAAGGAAGCCACCGCGAAGATCAGCGGCAAATCGCTGTCGATGGACATGAGCGCGGGCAGCGGCAGCCTGACTTGGGACTGCGACGGAATCGACCCAAAGTACCTGCCAAGCGTATGCCGGAACTAGCGCCGAGACGGCGCTACCCTGCCTCCCTTAATTCCTCCGAGCCACGATAATGGCTCCCGTGAAGCCTGTGCCGGGCCAAGGTTCGTCAACCAGCTCGATTCGAAAGCCGAGCGAACGAAGGTCCGCACCGATCACATCCAGATCGTAAAGGTGCAGCTGCATTGCCGGTTCGCGCAGCGGGCGACCCCGGATCAGATTGCGTAGCCAGTTTGCCGGGGGAAACACGTAACGCAACTGCACCAGCTTGCGCAGGAGCCAAGGCTGGTCGCAACTTGCCAAAACTTGGACGACGAGATAGCCGCCGGGCTTGACCCGCGACGCCATTGACTGAATAAGAATGCGCCCCCGCCTCCACGGAATGTGCTGCAGCACGATGTGCGAGTGCACCAGGTCGAATCCGGATTCCACCTTGGATAGCGCGTCGTCGGATAAGACGAATCGTGCGTTGCCGACCCCCGCTTGCTCACAGTTCTTCCTGGCTTCGGAGATCATTGACGGCGAGATGTCGACGCCCAGGACTTCCTGCATTCGCCTCGCCAGTGGGATGACGAGACGGCCGACCCCACAGCCGAAATCCAGCGCCGTAGCAGGCATTGCCCCGCTTGGGAAACGAGCGTGGATCTCCGCCAGTATCCTTTCGATATGCTGTTCGCCAGACTGGAAGAACTCGGCCTTTGACGCCTCATTCAGCAGATCCCGGCGGAACTTTCCTTCGCTGTAGACACCAAAGTAGGGGTCAGTTGCGCCCCACTTTTCCCAATCCCGATCCGTTCCCATTCTAATCACTCCGTCGCCAACGGCCTTGCGCCGTTGGCCGATTCAAGCAAGCCGCCGAGCCAAACCTCCAGCTCGTCCGTCATTGCCTCCCAGGACCGATACAAACTGGACGCCGAGCGCTCCGGTTCGGTGGCCAGCCGCATGAGCTTATCCGCCAAATCCGCAATGTCACCAGGCTGGTAAAGACTCTGTGGTGTGTCCGCGAGCACCTCGGATACGTCTCCCACCCTGGCCGCAACCACCGGGATGCCGGCAGCCATCATTTCGTGCAATTTGAGCGGAAAGCAATAGTGCCCGAAGGGGGTATCGCGGTTACACACCACGCCCACATCCAGAGATGAGAGCAGCAATCCGACCTTGTCGTGCGGCAGTTCGCCGAGTTCGATGAGCCGCGGGTGACGCAACGGCATCAGAGATCCGTCTCGCTTTCCAGCCAGGACGAGCCAGACATCGGATCTTTCTTGAGCCAGCCTTAAGAAAGCTTCCTGCAGATCCCCGACGCCGCGGCCTGCCGTCAGGGCGCCGGCCGTTCCGATCAGAAGACCCGTCGCTGGCAGACTCAACTTATTCCGACATTGTTCCTTGTCACGAACGTGAAAAATTCGGGTGTCCACGCCGTTTCCAACGACACGAACTTCATTCTGGCACCCATAATTGATCACGACGAGATTGGCGAGCCTGCGACTTACCGTCGCGACACCAACGGCCCTCCGGCACGCGTTTCTGATGAGGGCCCGCGCGCCCGGAAGCTTGCTCAGGCCAAAGCTTTCATAGTTGTCGTACAAGTCGACCACGAGAGGTACGCCGATCCGGGCAGCGACCCATTGAGCTATGCCGAGATGCCAAGCGTCAGAACTTGCAATTACCAAGTCAGGACGGAACTCCCTGGCAAAACGAATGATTGAAGCAGGCAGCCAAAGCAATCGAATACTTGCGAGATTCAGTGAGCGCCAGGAGAGGCGCGGAAACTCGCCCCAGGAATATTCCCCTTGGCGCCTGGGCCTGTAGCTAACGGACAAGCCTGCAACGTGGTGGCCCCGCTGGGAGAGGATCCGGGGAAACTCAAAGAGCCTACCGTACCGGTCGTCCAGCAGATCCTTGCCCGTGTATTGCCGCTTGCAAAGGAAGAGTATGCGCATCAGACCTCCCGCTCCTCCGCAACGAGCGCCCGCATGATGGCAAGGTTGGCGGATGCCACCTGGCGGATATCGAAGCGACTCTCTATCAGGTGCCGCGCCTGGCGTCCCATGGCCAACAAACCGTCGTCGGACATGGCGAACATTTCCATCAGCACTCTTGCGAGATCCTCCTGGTCCCCAGGCTCGCAAACCCAACCTGCACCGGTTTCCACATGGGAGTCGAGCCCGCCACACCGCGTGCAGATAACCGGTAGCGAGGCCTCCATAGCCTCCAAACCCGAGTTCGACATGCCCTCGTATCGGGATGGAAGCACGAAAACATCCGCGTTCTCCAGCCGTGCTCTCACGTCATCCTGCGCCACAGGACCCACGAAAGTAATCTCGCCCTTCAACCCCAGCTCGTCCCTGAGCCGCCGGAGGCTCTCTTGACGCCCCCCCTCCCCCAGCAGGTCCAGCCGGAACCGTGCACCCGCAAGCTTGCACTTCGCCAGGGCATTGAAAAGTAGGTCGAGACCCTTCTGCTCTTCAAATCGCCCGGTCCAAATCAATCGCCTGATCGCTCCCACACGTTCTTTCGACACCCCGGCCTGCACGACAATGCCATTGGGAACTGCAGTTCGCGCCGGCCGACAGAGTCCCAGGCCATCCAGCTCGGTGGAAATCAATGGATTGATCAGGTTGATAACGTCGAGCCGACGGTTGAGTAACTGGCACCAGAGTCGCCATCCGGGCACACTTCGCAGGAAGTAGGCATCCCCCTTGCCGCCCGCATTGATTGGCGTGGCGATAAAGCGCCAAGGGCAAATGCCAATGGTCGCAAGAAGGGAAATGACCAGGGCGCCATCCGCGAGCCCCCTGCAGTAGACGACATCGAAATCCTGGCGCCTTCGCCATACCAGCCGCCCCAGGCTCAACAGGTAGCCGAGTGAGCGCGTCAGTCTGCCTGCGAAATTCCAAGTCCGGATGTGGTGGGTGCGTATTCTGGCTTCGCCCAGCGTTTGAATGCCCTCCGGGATCCGATGCCCGGCCACAGCGACCTCCGCCCCCGACGACACCCAGGCCTCGACCAGCCGTGCCACCTGATTCTCCGCCCCCCCCATAACGTGGGGTGGCAGGTTGGCAACCACCAGGATGCGAAGACACCCTTCAGCCATGCCGCAAGGCCCAAGAGCGGTACATCAGGATCGCCCATAGCGAATAGGCATGGTCAGCGCGACGCTCTAGATGGTGCCGGAACATGGTCTGCACATAGGAAGCATCAAGGTACGGGTCACCCCGCAAGGCGTCAGCCGACAACAGGTCCTGCGCCCATTGCTTTAACGGCCCGCGCAACCACTGGCCAATCGGAACGTCGAATCCCTTCTTCCGTCGGCCATGCACGCCTTCGGGTAACCGTTTGAAGGCAATTTCGCGCAGCATCTTCTTGCCGACGCCACCGTGAGCATGCCAGTCCGCGGGGAAACGCCAGGAGAACGCCACCAGATCCGGATCCAGCAGCGGGACCCGCAACTCAAGGGCTGAAGCCATGCTGGCATGGTCGAGCTTGCAGTAGATCCCCTCAGGTAACGAGAATTTCTGATCCAGAAACCTCATTTTTTCGCCCAAGCTGGCGTCCGACAAGGAATCGGGTATTGCTGGCCACGCACCAGCATAGGCGGGGAGCCCGGAACTGGCGCCAGGAAATGTCAGCAACGAGCGAGCATAGTCCTCGGCCATAGGTGATGCGGCAAGCCTGGCCGCCTGCCGACCCAACATCTGTGAAAAACGTCCCGGCGGAATGAAACGGCGCGTCCCCTCAGCTAGCTTGGCGGCCAGCGTGCCTGACCTCTTTGGGAGGCGCGCCAGTCCATTCCATATTCGCTCGCCGTCCAAGTAGCGCTGGTAACCTTGAAAAAGCTCATCTCCGCCGTCGCCGGTAAGTGCTACGGTTACTCGGCTACGTGCCGCACGGCTGACTAGAATGGCTGGAAGTTGGGCCGCATCGGCGAATGGTTCGTCGTAAACCTCCGGCAGATGCCCCACCAGGTCGAGGGCCGCGCTGGGAGGAAGCTCAAGACTTTCGTGCAGAGTCCCCCACCTTTCAGCCACCTCGCGCGCATCCGCAGACTCGTCGTAGCCCGACTCCTGAAAGCCAACCGTGAATGTCCTGATCGGCGTCGCGGATTGCCGAGCCATACTCGCAACGACCAGGGTGGAGTCCACCCCGCCAGATAGCAGCGCCCCGACGGGAACATCCGCCAGCATCCGAAGTCGAACCGCCTCATCAATTCTTCGCTCCAGTTCAGCCTGCGCTTCCTGTGGACTGCCCTGCCAGCCCTGCGATCGCGCCCCTTCAATCGTGTCCTCCAAACGCCAGTACCGTTCCAGCCGGGCCTCAAATCCCTGGATCGAGAGTGGCGCGGCGACATCGGCCTCGGTTAGGCAAATCAGGGATCCAGCGGGCAGCTTGTAAATGCCGGGATGGATACTCATTGGGGCCGGAACGTACCCTACCTGCAGCATCCAGCCCAAAGCCCCTGGTTCAATGGCATGTTGCCAGCGTGGATGACAACGCAAGGCCTTCAACTCAGACGCAAACAGTATGTCACCGCCAACCCAGCCAAAATAAAGCGGCTTTTCTCCCATCCGGTCGCGGACCAAGGTCAGCGCCTTGTCCTGGCGATCCCACACCGCCAGCGCGAACATACCGTTGCAGCGCGCCAACGCCGACTTGAGCCCCCACCTTGCGATAGCCTCCAGTAGGACCTCGGTGTCCGAGTGCCCGCGCCACTCGTACGCGCTTGAAAACTCCAGCTCACGGCGGATTGCAGGGTGATTGTAGATCTCTCCATTGAACGAGAGCACCCAGCGCCCATCGCGAGACACCATTGGCTGCGCACCAGCTCGGCTGAGGTCGAGGACAGCCAAGCGCCGGTGCGCCAGCGCGATGCTCCTGTCGTCCCGCCAAACCCCTTGGCCATCCGGGCCGCGGTGTCGCAACGTGGCCGCCATCGCTTCCACCAGGTCGGTTGGAACACGCGCGGCCGGGCCAAGAATGCCCGCTATTCCGCACATGGCACCGACCTCCGTTCGGGGATACGGCTGCTCACGGCTTGATGAACTGCCTGCACGTGTAGTCAACCCGTTCCAGCAGCACCGTGATTCCATGCTCCGCAAGGTATTCGTCCGTTGCCTGGCGAGCGCCTTGCCAGTGACCATAGTCGTCCACCGCCACCACGCCGCGGCGAGAGACCTTCGGATACAGGTGGATGAACTCGTGACGCGTGGATGCGTACCAATCCGTGTCGAGTCGCAAAAGCGCGATCGCGGCGGGTGCATGCCGGGGAATTGTCTCCTCCACAGCCCCCTTGACGTAGTGAACTCGATCGGTCGTATAGCCCGTTGACGCAATGTTGGAACGAACATCTTCCAAGCTTGCCTCACACCACCCTTTTCCCCGCCTCCGATGGGCGTGAGCGTGGAAGATCTCGACGGCTTCGGCACCAGCGATATCCTTGTCTCGCTCGCCCGGCTCTGTCATTCCCTGGAATGTGTCGAAAAGCACTAGTTCGCGCTCGGCGCCAAGCGCTTTCAAAGCCAAAGCGGCAGCCATCATCTGCCCACCTCTCCACACGCCACACTCCACAATGGCACCCGGAATGTCGGCCTTTATGATGTAGTTCACCGCATTGATCGTCGCAAGCAAACGCTCGACACTTGTCATGCTGTATGGCCTGGCTTTGCGCACAATTTCTCGCTGCCAAGGTTCGACGTCCGAAAACTTCGCCTCGCGCTTGGCACCGGCGAGCTTTCCCAGCCACTTGCCGATCACGTGGATGCCCCTATGTTCCGCAGGAGAACCAGGGCAACATCGGGCATCGCGTTGCCACGCAATCGCGTTCTACGGACCTGCCCCCAAAGTTCGACAACCGCCATCCAAGGATGGCGCACCACCCATCCGGACAATAGCGCCAGCTTGACAGGACGCGAAGCCTGGCGAAAAGGCGGAGCCGCTTGGAGAAGGAGGCTTTTTGCGGTACGACTGAACACGGACTCCGCCTTGGGGAGAATGAGCTCGAGTTTCAGGCCCAACCGGCTCGCCAACGCTTGCAACGACGAGGCATTCCACCTCGTCAAATGATGCGGTGGCTCATTGAATGGATCAGGCCACGCCGCCTCATAACTCATCGGCGTCAGTGGCAATGAAAAGCATATGGAACCGGAGGGGGCCAGGAGGGCTCGGCTAGTCTCCAGCAGACCCACTGGGTCGGCGACATGTTCGACGACATGCCAAAGAGTGACCACGTCGAAATCGGACTCATATCTGCGACCAACCTCCGACACACTTCCACACAGGGCCTCGAGGCCCAGCAAATTGCAGGTCTCCACGGCGCTCGGACTGTGATCCAAACCCACCGCGTGCACCCCGTCCTGCTCACTAAGCAGTCGCAAGTAGTCGCCATTGCCGCAGCCCACGTCAAGCACACGGGTACGTAGAGGATTACCCTGGTGGAGTTTCCGGATGTGCTCCAGGCTTGCCCCCCACTCCCATCGCTCACGCGGGTAATCGAAACCAGACATTCGCAACCATTCGTAGAAGTCGGGCCCGGGTTCCCTAAGGGGGCTCGCAAATTCCAGCTCACATCCGGAACATCTGGCCAGTCCATCGTAGTCCGGTACCGGCGGCGGCAAGGCGCAACCTGGGAGCGCCCGGACCATCCTTTCCATCGTCGAAGCCTTGCTCCATCCGTCCACGAAGACGGACATGCGGCCACAAATTGGGCATCCCGGGGCTGGCGCTACTGCGGCTTCCGACATGACGCCTCCACCCCGTTGCCACCATGGGTGACTTCTATTTCAGCCCCGCCCAGCGATTCAAGCAGGCGCAAGATCTGTCTTCGGGTCCGACGATGCTTGAATACGTCCGTCATTGCATCGTGAGTGTCGAGCAGCATCCACTCGTAATACATTTCCCGGTCGCGTAATCCAAAGTGCGGGTAATAATTGACTATGGGGTTCAGACGACTGAGCAGGAACTGGATCGGGTAGGACTTCCGGAATCGCCAAACAATCGGAAACCAGAAGTCGACAACCCTCTTAACCGAAGCGAATCTCCTCTCCTTGGGGAGCGAGAGGAAGTACCAGCGATACGCCATTCCGGCCACTCCGAGCGGAGGCGGAAGGAAGTTCCTGACTTTGGCGCGATAGTGGTCGAATACCAGCATCCCGCCAGGGCGCACGCGCGACCAAAGAGAACGAATCGTTTCTTCCGGATCCGGTGTGTGCTGAACTACACCCAGGCACAGCACAAGATCGTAGGTTGCCTCCGGGAAGGGAATGTGCCGGACGTCCGCCTGGACCAGGCACAAGTTCGGATGCCCGCCATTGTTGTCCCGGTTTGCTTCGACGGCCGCCGAATAGTCAAATGAATCGACCACGGCGCCGTGGGCGAGCAACACCTCCGTAAATCTTCCAGCCCCGGAGCCAGCCTCCAGGACCAGTTGCCCCTGCAACGATTCTAGCGGGCGACGCAGGCACCGTTGCAGACGTGTCGCCGACAAGGGAATGCTGGTGGCAGAGTCAAGCTGGGTCTTGGGGAATTTCTTCCACTGCTCGCCGAATGCGCCGGCATAGTTCTCGGCGGCAACGAAACGCGGTATGCCCCCCACAACTGGATACGAACGCCCACCAGCAGTTTGTAACTCTCCCTCCAGCCGACGCAGCGGCTCCTGGCTCTCCGGGCAAACAAGTCTGGAACACTGCCCTTGCATGGTCGACCCCACTGCTGATGCGCTCACTAGTATGT
>TARA_R110002020_G_scaffold463862_1_pt1 | contig 17029 bp, 22 predicted proteins | sample TARA_R110002020 | Tara Oceans TARA_R110002020 (sample SAMEA4396489) | marine metagenome | biome: Westerlies Biome; feature: [MES] marine water layer (ENVO:01000295) within the mesopelagic zone...; material: water (ENVO:00002006), including particulate matter (ENVO:01000060) such... | reverse complement strand
TGACATCACTGTTCGGCTTATTGCCGTCCCATCTATTGGCCTTCCATCCACGTTAATTATGTTCTTCCAAGGTTTAATCGGGGCTGTTGCACCAAAGAAAGTGTAAAAGCCACCATCTGATGTCTCGTACATAAGCCATTGTATGCCACCATTAAACTGAGCAAACCAGTGGAGGGAAATTGGATTAGCTTGATACTTGTAAGCGTTTGCCGTCAACCTTATGCCTTCATTTTTTTGACGATCAGCTTCTATTTTCAAAAGCCTTATTGAATCCCAAGTTTCTTCATTCTTTTTTACGGTTGGAAAAGTCACAGAAGGCACCCCTGGGGTTCCACCAATCGAAAATGAGCCATCTTCAGTATCTGCTGTTCGCGCAAATGGATCAATATTACGACTCAATGTAGTCGTAACAAAAGGGCTCACATTGTATTCGGGGTCCGTATAGCTTGGAGAAACCAATCGAATATCTGAATCTGTAATCGTATCTGTGCTGTAATTTGAAACAGCCCTATTGAATCCACCGCCACGTTTCCAAGAGTCTTGAGAATCCCAAGTCATGTCTTCGATCAAAAGGGCTCGATTTGGCTTTGTAACCCAGCGCTCATCCATACCTCTGATCGGATAAACTTGTATTTTGCTGGTTTTAACGCTCATGTTGGATCAGCCCCACCGAATGATGTTGTTACTGGACCAATAATTCTGTATCGTCTTGGTCGGTCCCATCGTTGAAACCGTTTTCGTGTATCGTCTCTGGCCAAATACCTTCGGCGCATCGCTCCCAACAACTGTTCTCCGCGAGCCCTAAATATCTGTGCCTGCTGTGGCTCTTGCATTTGCATGAACATATCTTCCAATGTCAAATAGACAAGGAGATGATGATACTGTCTTGGCCAAACGGGAGCATCAGAGTCGGATTGCAATGTGGCTGGTCTCCAATGATACCGAATATGAATTTTGATGTCTTGATCTGGCGTATGCCACATCCGGACGTATTGAACTGGCCCAGGTGCAAGCCATTTCTTAATGTCTTTCTGATTTGAAAATTGAAATGTTGAATTTTGCTGGTATTGAAAGGCTGCGGTTGGAGTAAGGGTGCTATCTGTGTACGTTGTTGTTCCAGATGCCAGCGTCGTAATTAAAATCCATCTGCCTTCATTGGTTACGTCGCGCCGATAAATGTATTTTAATATTCCGGAATCATATAAATTTGTCAAGCTGAACCATTGAGTATCATCGATGTTGCTTAATGCAACAGAGGTTACCCCAGACCCAAGCGTATGCTCGACGGGAAGGCTCGGTGGGCTCTCTCGGCCTTCCCTAAAAATGGTGTACCGATACTCATACATATTTCCAGCAACCAATGTTCCTGAAGTTGCAACATCAGCCGCAACTGGCGTATTGATTGGAGATTGATCGATTATGCTTTCATCTTCGACCACAGTGACCACGTCACCAGATGAGTCCCTGTCAAGATAAGCATTTTCTTCGCGGCGCCGGTCAACGAAAAGCAATTTCCCACGATCTTCAGACCGATCGACAAACCCAAGAACCTCGATGCAATCATCAGGCAACCGATACCGATCGAATCGAATAGTGAAATTCATAATGTCGGTGGCTGTCGATTGTTGCCAAGTTTGATCAATGTACATTTCATTGGCAGATATTACTGAAACAATTGTGTATTCGTTTGAGTCTTCATCGAGAAGAGTTTGCCCTTCCATCTCTTTCGTGAAAACGAGAGATGAAAAAACACTTGGAGAAGATCCTATTGTTCCCCCAAGCGAACCGTATACAGCGGCTGTCGTAATCGCGACTACTCTTCTTTTGTTCGCAGTATCAACCCGAAGATACACATTGTCGGTGGCTGAAAGAGTTCCACCATCATTAGAAACTTTTTTTCTAAGTTGAAGCGTAGATTCTGTTTGAAGAAACAACCAATGCGACTCATCTGAAATACGCTGATAATGATCGTTCATTCTTCGGACTACCGAATCTCGGTATATTTGAAGATCCGGACTGTAGTCCATTTGGTCAAAAATTCTTTGTCTGATCTCGTTTACATTCATGGCGACCCCTAAATTAAGTATAACCAAAAAAAAGAGGCGCCCCCGGCTGAACGGAACCGGAGGCGCACAAAGTAGGCATCAGGGAGGCAACCCAGGCGCCAAAAGTTTAGTAATTATGAGAATTTAACAAATAGACTGTCGAATCAGCAGTAACGTCTGTTCCTTCAGAAATGTTAATTGCAAAAGGCAATATCCCAGCAGCATCGGCTTTACCTGCAACAGCAGATCCCTCTGGGCCGAGAACGTCGCCAGGAACTGATTCTGAAATGTCAAGCTTGGCATAATCGCAAATACCTTGAACCTGAATCAATCCGATGTCGTTAATCGCAATTGTTTCTGAAACAATGCCGACTGCCTGTGCAATCAATGGAGTACCAGCAACTGCTTTTTTGCAATGGGCGCCGTATCCATATGTTGATGTAGCCCAATCGACACAAACAACATCACCCTTGACAAGTGCTTCACTTGCGTACAGACGAACAAACTTTTCTCTGTTACTTGTGTTTACGGTTCTGGCCGCACCAATATACCTGGTTCCAAACCCATCAATTTTTTGTGGTAAACTCATTTTAAAGACCCCTTAAGATTAGAATGTTTCTGCATTAGTGATAAGAGCAGAAGAACCCCAGAAATCAACACAGAGTTGACCCCTGACAAGAACCTCAGCAATTCGGACACTATAACCGTTACCCACTGCTTCAAAGTCACTCATTGAGAAGTAACCATCTCTGAGAACCTTTGACCAGCAGAAATAAATGCTCGCCATGTCAATCAAGTAGAAAGACGCTTTGTTCGTTGCTGAGTTGGTTCCAGCTTGTGGCATATGAGTTGAAACATGTGCGGGAACGCCATTGATAAGAAGGTTCAAGCCAGTCGCATCGAGTGAGTCATCACCACTGTTGACGATGTACCGCTCATTCGCTTGTATGGTACGCTTGTAGTTCTCCATACCTTTTTCAGAGCAAATAACACTGAGCTTTGAAATGTCATCAAGTGCGCGAGCCTTTGCTTTGATAATCGTTCGATACAAGCTGATCAAACCGCTTGAGTTGAAAGAAGATCCACAATCAGCAAACTGATGCTGTAAGCCCGGAAAACTTTGATAAGACGCTTTTGCCAAACCACCGATTGTGTTGGTCTGAGAACCAGAAGCACGATGTTCAAGCATACCTTGAGTTGAAAAGTCAATACCATTAAGAGTATTAAAATCGTCCCACTCGGTAACGCCACCAGCAATCATCTGTTGCTCAAACTGACGCTTGGCTTCACCCATGACAGAAGCTGCACGGCGAGAAGCGAGTTCAATCGTTTGCAAATCGCCACCATTGAGGTCTTCTTCCACCGCGCTGATACCAACAGGAAAACTAATCTCAGCGGGAGTCAGGACCATCGGCGTGAGAACACCGGAGAAGGTCAAATTGAGTTGTTCATAACCAGTCCGACGCTTTGTTGGTGAGCTGTGCCCACCTGTCTCAAAGCTCGTAATCCACTTGTGCCCGGAGCCCTTGTTCGGATTTCCTTCGCCGTGAATTCGTGCGTGTTCAGCCAAGTAAGGCGTCACAACATGTTTGACTGATTTTGCGTCAGACGCTGCCTGAATGGAAGTAGCTGACAAAAGCTCGTTGTCTACGGTTAATGCAGTCGTAGGCATATTTTACCCCTTTAAATTATCTTCTTGATTTTTGTTGCTCTCGCAGTCTTGCTAAAGCTTTTGGATTGTCTCGTAAATACATTATCCGGGCACTGTGTCCTCTTGCACCATTGTATCCTTTTTCGGTCACCCATTTTGGAACAGGATCACCAGTTTCAGTGTTTGAGGACATTGTTGCTCGGTTGATTTTTCGATTAGATTTGGCTCTTGCCTTCATCTCTTTGTTTTTTCTGGCTTCTTCTGCCTGTTTCATCTTGTCAAGTTCAACCATCTGATATGCATCCGAAATCGAAACGGGACGATCTTGTTTTTCCCTTTCTTCCATGAGACTCAAGACATCACGCTTAAACGTTTTTTCTTTCATCTTTGGATTGGATTCAACAAATTCCGTGTAAGCATTCATCTGTCTGGCTTTTTCAGCAGCTTCTGTAATCGGCTTTTGAAATTGATTCATGGCTTCAGCTACGCTTTTTTGAATCCGCTGCTCCATGCCTTCTTTTGTGAAAGGATCAGCCATCTTTTCTTCAGGCATGTTGGCTTGTTGCAAAAACGCCTGAAATTTAGGGTCCAACAAAACGCGATTAAGTTCGGCTCGGTTTTGAATTAGCTTACGTGCTTCAGCTTTAATTCTGGTTTCTCTTTGACCCAGAGATTCATTTTGCTTTTTCAACGAATCGATTTGCTTTTGATGTTCAGACTTTTGCTGCGCCATCAGATGTTTCAACATGCCCTTTGCTGAATCTGGCAAACTCTCAAGAGACTTTTCATCAAGCCCAGAAATAAGTTGTTCGTTGGGTGCATCGGGCACATCGCCCAATGTTTTCATCAACGTGTTGAATCTGTCCGTTCCCGGTGCAACTTCAACCTGTTTTGGTTCTTCAGCAGATACAGTCGTAGTGCTTTCAACTTCCGCAGGTGCTTCAACCTCTGGTGTTTGTACAACTTCAGTTTCAACAGTTGCATTTTGGGTTGCCTCCAAATTTTCTACTTCGCTCATTTTTACCCCTACATACGGTTCATTAGTTCTTCGTCTTCTTCGTCCATGTCTTCTGGCATTGCGCCTTCAACTTCAGCCATTTCTGCTTCTGGCATCTCGCCTTCTGGAACTTCTTCTTCCATTCCACCTTCTTCTGGAACTTGTTTCATCTTTTCAATGATTTCCGTGTCCTTCTGCATCATCCCAATCTGAGCTGTTGCTTTCCGAATTGCTGCATCATTGACAAGTTCTTCAGGGTTCATCATGTATTTTTCCATACCATCCATTGTTGCCACAAATGACATGATCAAAACAAACGGAACGAAAACTTCTGGTGGTAAAGGCCCATCAATTCGATCGCCTTCCGGTGCGAATTCAATGCCTGCCATGTCAGGATCGACAGATTCAATCAAATTATTCATCGAATCGACCATCTTTACAACCAACGAAACAGTATATGGCTGTTCGGGTTGCGGGGCCATCTGCTCAATCTGAGCAATCTGAGCCTGACGCTCTTGCTCCATAGCGGCCATTGCCTCATCCGGAGTGCCGCCAGTTGGCTGTTCCATCGGTGGTGCGGGTTGTTCCATTGGAGCAGCTTCTGGGGGCGCTCCAGCCATTTGGTCTTGTGGGATGCTCATCGCTGTCTCCTATGTTTGAATTCTGGTGACCACCCTCGATCCTTCATCTTTCGATATTCTTTGTAGCCAGGGTGGTGTTGTAAATCGTGTTCCATTTTCTTTAAAACGTTTTTGTCAGCATTTTGTTTGTTGACTACGTTTCTATACTCTGCCTGCATGTCAACGTCACCGTCAACAGGAGAAACGCCCATTTTTCTACACACTTCCCGACGATGTGCTTTACTTTGCAACATGACCCCAAGGCCACGATCATAATACGGGAACCTCTCGGAAAACCTGTCGATATTATGACAAGCTGGCATGATCTCCAAATCTTTTGAACCACAATGTTCACAGAAAACATCGTCACGGGAATAGTCGTTTGTTTCTTCGTTAGTGCAATCGACGAATGACTCTTCTTCACAATCTTTGCAAATTGCATCACGGAAGTGAAAAACGTGCTTCGGTTTTCCGTACCTGTATGTAACTTTTATTCCCGCAGCGTCTTTCTTTTCATCTGGGTCGAAAGTTTTGCCTTGACCCTTGAAAACATATTTCAGTGGACTTTCACAATCCGGGCATGCTCCACCATTATTTCTATCTTCATATGGCACAAACTTTTCATGTCCATGACCGTTTTTGCACTCATAGTCGTATACTGGCATCATTGCCCCCTTGCTGTCTGTACAATTAACGCTACCGCTTCAGCCTGTTGTTCCGGTGGAAGTGCTTTAGCTTCAGAAATGACCTTTAAAGCCGCTGGCTCTTCAGCAAAAAGCTGCTCTAAGGTATTAAGCGCCTCCAAAGGAGCCATGTCAAGAACTGATTCCAAAAGCTGATCTACTTCAGGTGGTAAACCCGGTGGCGCGGCTCCTGTTTCTGGAGGTTGCTCCGGTGGGGCTACCGGTGGTCCTGGTGGGGCTCCCGGTGGGGCTGCTCCCGGTGGGGCTGCCATTTCTTCAGGACCGGGCCCAGGTGGCATACCTCCAGGCGGCGGCTGCATGCCGGGTTGAGCACCAGCTTCAGTCTCTTTTCCCTTTAGATAATCTGGGTGTAGATTTGGCGGCAATTCAAACCGCTCATGAAGACTGCGAAGCATTTCTTCTGCCATTACCGACATCGGACCACCAGTCTTCATCATTTCGTACAAGGACATGATTTTGTCCATCAACGCGACAAGATTCTGTCTCAACTCGGCATCTGCTGCCGGGGTCCGACCGGCTTCTGCAAATCCAATATCAAAGTCTGAATCGAGATCCTCTGGATTAACTTCTATCGTTTCACCATCTGGCATTCTGAGAAGCAATGTTTTCTTTTCAACACGCTCTTCTTCTTCGTCTTTTCTTTCTGGCTCTGCTGTTGGCTTCTCTTCAGATTCTTGTAATTCCTCTTTGTCGAATTCAGATTCTTGTAATTCCTCTTTCTCTTCTGACTCGTCTTCGTCTTTCTCTTGTATTTCAGTGCTTTCGTTTGAATCCTTAGAAAGTCCCTCATCATCTCTTTTTTCTTGAAGTTCTTCATTTTCAAGGTCTACGCCTTCCAAGTCTTTATCTTGTTCAGCACCTTCAGAATCTCCTGAATCGTACATTGACGCGACATACGCAGCCAAGGATCTCTGAACAATTTGCAACAACCAAAGGTCACGTTGTTCTGCATGCCGACCAAATTCTGATTCCGTATGACGCTCAACAGCCCTGACTTCTTCTGCTGTCGCTTTTGTCACCATGCCAAGAGCAGCGGGACTCAATGTGGTTTGACGTTCGATATCAGCATCTGCCAACTGCATGGATTGCATAATGTTCATGCTGATTGGCCCATGATTGATTGGTACGACAACATCTTTTAGATTGCCTGCGAACTGGTCATCAACCTCGACGATAAGACCATCTTCTCCACTCTTGAGGTCTGAGTACTGTTCTGCATCGAGAACGCCTCTTCTCGCGAGATATACACGGCTGTCGCGCCTTGACGCAACACTGACAAAGCTTCGCAATGCATTGATTTCTTTTTGTTGAGGCATAAGCTGCTGGGCATAGGCAATACCCCTGAACGGGTACTCTGGCTCATGTTCAAAAATCAACGGCACAATGTGCGACATCGGCTTACCGTTCGGGTCAACCAATGGTAACGGACCCATGTAAACGGGTTGAGCAGCGTCTCCTTCATTCAGAATATAGACTTCCAAACGCCCTTTATAGCGAGTGCCGTCCATATCATAAAAGTCATCAACAAGATTCGTAAACTCAAGTACACGCAGGTACTCAACTTTCTCCTCGGACTCTGAGATGTTTTGTTTATGTTTATACGATAAATTCGATCCTTGAGTGTCTGACAAAAAGTCATCTCTACCTGTACCCCCAATGTCATCATCCAGACCATACTCTTCGATAAGTTGTTGTCTTGGTCTAAAAGAAATATGACCAACGTATCTTGCGTCATCCCAGTCGTGGCAATCGGAATCAAGCATCATTTCCCAGTATGGAAACACCCTCATCCAGACTCTGTCGAGACCTTCGCCTGCACTGTCGTATCCAATTTTTGCCCCAGCACCTTTATACAGCAAGGCTTGCCGTGAAGCAGAGAGAATTCTGTCTCGCATCCTGGGCTGATTCAACCAGTCATTGACTACCATCTCGGCCTTGTCAGGATCACCAGTCGTGTACGGAGAGTTTCCAATCACGACTTCTATTCGTCTCGGATACAAACTGGAAAGATAACCACTGAGCGCAGGTTTCAATCTGTTCACCTCGACTTGGTCCATCCTTGCCAGCTCATGATTATAGTTGCTGGACTTTGACTCGGTCCCTTCAACATATTTCCAAAAATTTGTCATGTATGTCGATTTTATAAGAGCCATTTCAGGCTGCAAATCGTCCATCAGAGCATCGTGAGACCTGACAAACGTATGCACCATGGTTGGTGGAATGTGATCATTCTCAAAATCGTAATCTTTGATCTGCTCTGAATCCATACACTCACCTTACACTATGGACAAGCCATTTGTATTCGTCTCATTGGACGATTTTTTGGTCCACGTCTTCTGATAACATGTTTATCTTCACCCCGAAAACCCGGACAAGTTCTCAAAGCCCAGCAGGCAAGTACAAAAGCATCCGCGTGATCGTCATGGTAGCCATCTTGACCTTCAATTTTTCCGCGATCTTCACGAATATGCATCATCTCTTGGATGATTGTATGGTCTGTAATGTCAAAAACATCCGCATTCACCATCTGTCGAGACCAAGAATAGGCCATCTCCTTGTTCCCACGGTGCGTAATCCAGTCCTGACCCTTGTCTGACTTCCAAATTGACACATTTTCACGCAATAAAGCCTTAATTACGACCCTTCCAGCACCCCCTGTATTGGCTTCACAGAGCACTCTGGCCCGGTATTTTCGGGCTAAATCAGACAATTTCTCCGAAAAAAGGTCTTCTCCACCAGCATTTGAGGCCAAAACAGCAACAACTCGACCCTGTTCAGACATTACACAGGCCACCGCATGGTCTCCACCGGTACACCAGCTCGGATCACAGCCAATTACATAGTCAAAATCAAGCCGAGGCTCTTCATATATTCGCAATTCATTCTTTATTGCAGGGGGCAAACTGTTTAAAACCTCATTTAAGTAGTCAACATCGAACCAAGCACCCTCTAAAACAAGAAATCCATCCTCGACAGTAAGCGGATACTCCCGTCTAAAGCGTCTTTCACCGATACCTTCGACACCATAAATCATCTCATGCCGCCAATAAAGCTGCATCAAGTCTAAATTATGTTGCTGAGAGAGCAAATATTCGGCTTCATCTGGCTCCCAGTGAGATGGAGGATGCTTTCTGTAGCTGTCATGGTCTGCCCAGCGTGAAAAAATGAACCGAACAGACTGGTCTCCGCTTCTTTCTGCCTCCAATGCCGCCATTACACGCGAATGGTAGAAGTCACCTGGCCCATTCGGGGTGCTAATGATGATGATTTTGCTGTCAGGCCCATCGTGCAACGTCGATCTAAGCCCACCCCACACCTCTTCAGGGTGCATCCAGAACGCTAATTCTTCCGCAATCAACCTTTGATACGTCCAACCACGACCGTGAGTGTCTCCACGGGCAGTCATATGGTCAATAAGGGCTCCGGTTCTGTTGGATATTAACGTTTTGTCTACTCGATTCATACGAAATGAGTTCGCTGCTTTCAATTGCGGTGGCAAATAATCATAAAAGTTTACAAATTTACCGAACAAAGACTTTGTTGTTTTACTATGGTCAGCAATAATCAAAGAACGCAATGGTTTGCGAGCTGCATAGGTTTCGTAAAATGTATCAGCGCAATTTGCTGTTGATATTCCAATCTGTCGCGGCTTCAAAACAACGATTGTTTTTACATCTGGATTATCAAACGCCTCTATTAAGGCGCGTTGCTCTGAAAAAGGCTTGTTGAACGCTACTAAATTTGCAGATGCATCTTCAAATCGCAGTCTCGCAATAAACTTTCGCCGGTCGGATATTATATTTTGGAGTTCTTTCACGCCTTTGCAACTTCAGGTATCCAGTCTCCATCAGCTTCTGGCTTAAACCAATCCTCCAAACCTGACTCATCCGTTACAGCAGAGGCCTGCCGCATGCCCATCATCTTAATTACCATGCCGACTGCCTGTAAATCACCTTCGCCCAAAGCGTTCATCAGTGTTCTGTTCGCTTCAAACTCCAAAGCCTGCAAATCACACAGGGTTACACTGCTGTGTTCAGGAAAAAGCTCAGTCCACCAATCCATGAAACCTTCGGAAGACTCCCATCTTTTCCAAACGCGAGGCGTTAAAGATGGAATCTTACTGCACCATTCACCCACAAGTCGCAAACCTTGATCATAAAGCCTTCTTGCGCTCCTTCGGACCTCAATCATCTCTTTATTTGGTCTAAATCCCATGGCGCCCTCTCTATAATGTTGCCGTGATCATTGACAACTCCAAGTTCGACAGCGCGATTAGCCCGACGTACAATCTGCTCTGGAGTTAGACGATTTTCCGGTTCAAGATTATTATTGCGTTTTTGCAACTTTATCTTGTACAAGGCAAATCGTTTTAACTCCAAAGGGCTTTTAGGCATTTTTAATCTCCACGACTTGCCACCAACCAGGACCACTTCCCGGTTCGCACTTCATCATTTTATGATCCATTGCCAACGGTTGCAAGAAATCTTGATGACGCTGATCCCATTGTCCAGCTTCGTAGAGTTTAAAAACACGATCTGCTGGCAAAATTATTACCCCAGAATTTCTGTTGAAATACGGTACGCCGAACTCTTTGCTTCTGTCCCTGTTTAAATATATTTCGTCCATGGTTGCCTCCCTGTGTAAATTACTTTCGCGATCTTCTTGACACCTTCGCGTCTAATGTTGCGCGTTGCTCTTTCAACTCTGTTAACAATGCCGCCATCATATCGTTCGTTTTGTCTTGCTTTGCCTTCATTTCTGAAATCATGTCTTGTTGAGCCATCAATTGTTCTTTCTGAGTGTCCAATGCGGCAGCTTGATTAGCAATCTGCTCTTCTTGTTTTTCAACTATGGCAGATACCTTTGGATCTGAACCAGATTTTGCAGGCGCATTCGCCATCAAGGCTTTCAATATTTCAGGGTCGATATCAGAACGTTTCCGTGTGGATGGCCGTCCCATCTCGTACGTCATATTCTTCTCGCCCTTCACATCAACAAACTGAATCCCGACAACCAAAAAATCAATTTGTTCCTTGATATTGGTTGTCTGAGCCTTTCCATCATTGTCCTTGCCAACCGTCTTGTTCAAGGAATGAATTTTTGCTTCTTGATTAATTTCCCAGTTGTAAACCTCCCACTGCCCATTCGCCTGCACAGCACCATAGTTCTCAATTGCCCATTCAATAGTCGCCTCAATCGAAAAAACCCACTGAGGCTCGTTCACTTTTCCAAGAACATGACGAAGTTCAATCTCCCACACATAAATATGCTTTCGATTCATCTCTAAATTTTCTTCTTTGGTTTTCCAGTGCTCTAAAACCTTGCCAACGTAGTCTTTCAATACAGACAAATCCAAAATCTTCGGATCTTGGTTCGGTTTATCTTGACTGTCAAGTCGATTCCTGTCCATCACTGGCATTCTTGACCGTTGTTGATCCCGCGCTGCCTGTATAATTCCGCTCATTTTAATTGCTCCTCTAAAAGCTTTTCAATTCTTTTCAACTCTAATATCTTTTCTTTCTCTTCCCAATCTATTTCTTTTTCAACATTTTCATCTAAACGTGATTGAAGAGCAGAAGCACGCTTCTTGGCTTGCTCGGTTCTTCTGCGTCGGCTACGCTCCGCTGCTTCCGCCCTTCGCTCACGTTTCCGAACTTCTTTTGCACGCAAATGTTCAGCATGTATCTCAATACGCAAGCGACTTTGATCTCTAATAACTGAACCAAGTTCTTCATTTGTGAGTTTAAAATGATCTGACCATAATACCAATGTACGCACTGAAGGCAAGCTTCTTTTCGTCCCTTTAGCAAACCAATGCCATGCGGCTGTCCGACCAAGGTTAGCCACTGTCGCAGCTTCAATCGGTGTATGGAATTTGCCTAATAGATCATCTAAAGTCATACATCCCTTTAAATCTGAATTATATTTTTGTCAAAAGAATTGACACTGATTATGTTTTTATCTTGGAGGCAATCATGAAATCTACACCTTTTCAGGGCATTGAAGGGTTAACCGATCACGGCACTGGCAGAAAACAAGCGTGGGGGGCCGCTGTAACAATCGGCACCAGACATCCGCAAAAAGGATACCCCACAGATACAGAAAAATTCTACATTAAAAAACCACAGGCAATTTCTAAATCAGTCGGCAACAGAAGCATGCTCGTCAGAGAAAATGACCCAGACTTCTGGCGATACAACGACTCAGACAAGCTTGAACTCAGACAACAAATTAGATTCCACATTATTCACCCAGTGAATATGGCAGATGGCTGGGGGTCGATGGCTGATTGCCTCTCCTTCTCCCTTAAAGCTTTTCAGCTCCCAAAAATACCGCTGCACGAAAACAAATACCCGACATGCACCGGTGACGGAAAAACCGCGACCAGATGGGATGGCAAAGAGTTCCAAGAAATAAAATGCCCAAATGCACTCTGTGAGTTCAGACAAGGCAGACCATCCCCATGCAAACCATACGCAAGGTTCGCTTTCCAACTCAGATGGCCGCAACATGAAGCCTGGAAAGTGCTTCCAACACCACTCGTCAAATTTGAAACCCATAGCTGGCACAACATTGACAGAGTGCTGCTACCCTTTTTCGCTGGAATCCATAAGCAAGCGATGGCTCTCGGAGTCAACAACTACAATCTCTATGGCTTACCCGGTGTCATAAAGCTGGGAAAAAGAATAGCAGGCAAGGGCTCTGTCGTACCCTCTATAGCAATCGCCACGGATTTTACTAACGGACAGACTTTGCAATCTTTCTTCCTCGGACAAAAAGAATACGCAGAACAAATCCAAGCTTACACAGCACCGCAAATCGAAATGGAGATTGAAGATGAGTAAAGCATTGCACCCCACAGACCTCAGACTACGAGAAGATTTTTGCCCACATACACTCACGCTGAAAAAAGAAGGCGCCCAATACGACAGGCAAATCTTTCAAGTCGGAGTGGCTGCTCATGAAATCCTTGAAGCATTGGGTAAATCCGCAAAAGAAAACCCCGAACTTACAAAACATGACGCTGAAAAAATCGCGACCGATATCTGCCTCGCAATAACAACCGAAGGTAGAAAATATGACGGCAAACCCGAAGGCCCAATGACAATCACACAAGCCGTCGAGGGAAAAGCCATCGCCATGAGATACTTCAACTACAATCTCATGTCAACCACGGCAAACTACGAAGAGCCTTTCGCCTTCAACGAGGACTGGGAACCCGTCGATTACAATGACCCATCTGCATTGTTCAGAACCATCATCGATGTCGTGGACATCTACACAGAACACAACGACGATGGAGAACCATATAAAGTCGCACTCGTCAGAGACTACAAAACCTCATGGCACATCGTCACAGAAATGCTCGACAATATGCAACGAAAAGCACAAGCCCTGTCCGTTCATCTTAAATACCCCGATGTCGATCTGCTTAAAATGGAAGTCACAGGACTCCGTAACTACAAGACCATCTCAAAAGACATTTACGTCCATCAACAAATAGATGAACTGCAACAAACCAAGAAAGACCTGACGATCGCAATCAAAGCCGCAAACACAAAGTCCAATCCAAGCCCTGGACTTAACTGCATGGGATGCCCATACGCTCACTGCTGCACTCATGTCTTCGCACTTGCTAAAAACTCCAGCAACACAATTAAACAATACGCCGCACATCTCGCTGCCGCAAAAGCTCTGGAACCAGCAGTCAAAGCTGCAACAAAAGAATTCCCCACATATGAAGGCAACAAACTCATCGGGTACATCAAAAAACAAAGAATCTCGCCTGTCAAAGATGCAACACAACAACTGTGGGAACTCTGGCAAAACAACGGCGGGGAACTAAATGGCTTCATCAAAATGCTGCCAATGAATACAACCACGACTAAAAAAATCTTGACAGCACTCAAAAAACAAGGCGCAAACTCAGATGAAATCAAAGAAACAATCCTCAAAGAATCCTCGTACAGTTCCTTCGGTATCCACAAAAAATGACGCAGACAACACTGTTCAATACCCATCAAGGATGCCCAGCAGAAACATTACTCGACCCCCAAACTGCTCCTGATAAATTCCAAGTGATCTTGGCAGACCCCCCATGGGACTACCACGACCGCACCTTTCTCGATGGAAAGGTGAATGAAACAGGAGCCGCATCTGATCATTATCCCACGATGAGCCCAGATGAACTCATGGATATGAGAGTCAACAAGTTTGCTGCCAAAAACTCCATTCTCTATATGTGGACAACAGGACCACAACTGCAAATATCTATGGATGTCATGCAAGCCTGGGGCTTTAGATACAAGACCATCGCATATGTCTGGCATAAAATAAGAGTCAATCCAGGGTACTACACTATGAGCTCATGTGAACTGTGCATCGTCGGGACCAAAGGCTCGATACCTAAGCCGAGAGGCACACGCAATGAGAGACAGTTCTACGAAAAGAAAAGAACAAGACACTCTGCCAAACCAATTCACTTCCGAGAATGCATCGAACGCATGCACCCTAAACAATCCAAACTTGAAATGTTTGCTCGTAATTCCGGACCCGGTTGGTACGTCTGGGGTAACGAAGCACCCAACGCCGTACACCTTCCAGGCATACTCGGCAAAAGAGACGATCTACCATGGTGAGAAAGTATAAATACAACGGACACCCCTTCCAGAAATGGTTCAATACCACAATGCACAAGCACAACGTCCGACCTGAAGTGATCGCCAGCATGTCAGGACTCAAGCTTGCATCGATTATCGATTGGCGCAGAGGTGCAAGTTTTCCCAAACTCATAGGATTCTGGGCAATATGCAGAACATTTGCTGTCATTGAAAAAACTACACCTGATGAAATAGCCATTAATGTGTTACCATATTTTAACAACGATACAAGAGATCCCAATCAGCCAGTATGGAGATGATGCCATGGCAATCAAACGTGGAAAGGAAACTTTCAGTGGGTACAATAAACCCAAGCGTACTCCAAAGCACAAGACCAAGAGTCATGTTGTTCTCGCTAAAGAAGGTGACAAGGTAAAGCTTATTCGCTTCGGTCAACAAGGCGTGAAGACAGCAGGTAAACCCAAGAAGGGTGAGAGCCAAAGACAGAAAGCCAGACGTGCATCATTCAAAGCCAGACATGGTAAGAATATTAAGAAAGGTAAAATGTCAGCAGCCTATTGGGCCAATAAGGAAAAATGGTAATGCCTAAAGCAAAAAAGAAATCTACATCTAAAATGGTTGACGCTCCTAAAGGTTACCACTGGATGAAATCAAACACATCATATAAGCTTATGAAAGATGCTCCTGGTCCATACAAGGCTCACAAAGGTGCATCAAAGAAAGCAGCATTTAAAGTTCAAAAGGTTCACAAGAAATAGGAAAGCATCATGCCACGCACCATAAGATCCAAAGTAAAGAATAAGTCTGAAATGAAAAAGGGACTGAAGAAAGTAACCAAGAAGAAGACTGCTTCCAAGAAGAAGACTACGCCCAAGAAGAAGATGCCAATGCGTCGAGGCTACTGATATGAAGAAGATGAATCAAAAGAAGAGAATAAGTAGACCTTTAAAAGAGATGACTGCTGGTCAAAAGAAACTCGCAGCTATGCGTAAGCCTAAGAACAAGATTACAAGAGGTGACGTTATTGCTGCTGCCAAGAAGAAAGCCAAGTCCAAGAAGGCTCGTAAGAAGTAATGGCTACTGCTAATAAAAAAGATCCCAAGAAGTGGGCTGCTGCTAAAGCCAAGGCCAAACGTAAGATGGGTGGTAAGCACTCTGCCAGAGCAATGCAGTTAGCAACAAAGTACTACAAGGATGCAGGTGGTACATACAAGGGCAAGAAGAAGTCCACAAACAAGCTGTCCAAATGGAGCAAGCAAGACTGGGGCTATGTCAGTAAAGACGATGAAAAGAAACCCAAGGCAAAGCGTGGACGATACCTTCCTAAGAATGTACGCAAGTCATTGACCCCAGGACAGAAGGCTGCTACCAATCGAAAGAAACGAGCTGCTACTAAAGCAGGGAAGCCCAGTGCATCATACAGCAGAACTGTAGCAAAGAAAGTTAAACGATCTAAGTAATTAGTTTCGCCCAGCAATCGCACCATTCACAACATAGTACCTGATGCCATTGAGTTCTAATGGTCTACTGTTCATACCGTTGATGATACGCATCTTCTGTGCATTGGTTAACTCAGTTGACTCTGTACGTTTCTTTGCTCTGCTCAACTCTGCATCGGTCAATACAAGCTTGGTCCACTGACCCTTAGTGTTGCAGACAATGGTGTTGTACTTTGGTGGTGCTTTAGCCTTGCTCATTATTTACCTCTTTAGGTGGCCATGCATAGTCGTGTCTCACAGCATACTTATATGCACAGCTTTGTATTTGCTCAATGGTTTGTTTATACCTAATGCTTATTGCCATCCATGTCATGCCAACCCTTCTCGCCTTGTAAATGGCTGCACCCTTTGTGTACCTCTTTAGTGGCCATGCTAAGTTATGATTCTTTGCATATGCTTTAGCTGCTGACATTGTTCCACGTCCTGTTGTAAATCCAGAGTCTGATGCGATGCTCGCCCATGATGCATTGGTTCTTACTCTTAACCAATACGCTGTCTCTCCACGCTTCATGTTTCTTTTGTAGTTAGCCAAGTCCTCTTCCATTCTTACTCTGCCATGAGACGTTACTCTTCTTGAAAAGAATCTCGACATCATAGTTTAATGGTACAGCAATAGTATAGTGCATGTGTTCTTCTTGCTCAAACACCACCATCTCAGGATACTCCAGCTCTCTTAATCTTTGGAGCATTTCAGGGAACCATGTCTCTGCATCTTTATTGTCCCGATGCAACATCCCCCTCAACTGGTGTTCCGTCATGTCTAACAATCTTGCTACCCAGTCCATATCAAGCACTTCACTGCATGGTGGTCTGTGCATGACATGAGCCAATAACAGATAACCAATGTTGGACCATGGCCCTTGCAAGTTGTGTGGAATGGTAGTCATAGTGA
>TARA_R110002020_G_scaffold37830_25_pt1 | contig 17029 bp, 13 predicted proteins | sample TARA_R110002020 | Tara Oceans TARA_R110002020 (sample SAMEA4396489) | marine metagenome | biome: Westerlies Biome; feature: [MES] marine water layer (ENVO:01000295) within the mesopelagic zone...; material: water (ENVO:00002006), including particulate matter (ENVO:01000060) such... | reverse complement strand
GGGCGCCCCGGCGCGCGACCTGGGACGCCCTCCCCGGCCTGCCCTAACCCGCCCGCGCCGCGGCCTTGCGGAAATCATCCAGCTCCACCGCCTTTCCGTAAAGCCAGCCCTGCGCCGACAGGCCCGACCGCATGGCGCCCAGGATGTCGGCCTGCGCCCGCGTCTCCACGCCTTCGCAGATCAGCCTGACGTCGAGCGCCGCGGCCAGCTCGATCACCTCCTTGACGACCTCGCTGCCGATCGGACTGCGGCCGAGGCCCTGAACGAACATCTTGTCGACCTTGATGCCCGAGATGGGCAGGCGCTCGATGTAGGCGAGGCTGGAATAGCCGGTGCCGAAGTCGTCGATCAGGATCTGGAAGCTGCTCCGGCGGTACTCCCCCAGGACCTCTGCCAGCACCTGGTGATCGGCGGTTTCCCGCTCGGTCAGTTCCAGCGCGATCTGCCGCCGGTCGATGCCCAGTTCGTCCGCCTCCGCCTCCAGGAAGGGACGGAATTCGGGATCCATGAAATCCAGGACTGACACGTTGATGCTGATGTAGAAATCGCCGCCCTGAAGATAGTCGCGCATGTCGCGCAGGGCGCGCCGCGTGACCGAGCGGCTGATCAGGCCGATGAGCCCCATCGTCTCCGCCGCGCCGATGAAGCGGTCCGGCGCGATCCACTGCCCATCGAGATCGACGAGCCGCACCAGCGCCTCGGCTCCGGTGAGCGCGCCGGTGTCCAGGTCGACGATGGGCTGATAGACGACGGCCAGCCTGTCGTCCTGGAGCGCCCGGCTCAGCTGCTGGCGGATCGGCATCCGGCGGTTCAGGAGATAGACGAATCCGGCCGCCAGCGCCGCGCCGGTCAGGAACCCGCCGAACAGGGCGCCCGCAAACCCGGCCGGCGCGGTCAGCAGCGGGTTCGGCATCAGGTAGCGGCCGACCACGCAGACGTCGTATTGATCGCTGCACCGTCGATAATGGCGCGCCTGCCCGGGCACATACCATCTGGAGCTTGAGGCACCCTCTTCCGCCAGGCCCTGCGTATTACCGATCTCGCGCTGAACATGCGCGCGGTCTCTGCTTTCGACCAGAAGCCCGACTTCCGGTTCCACCTGGTCGGCATCCCGGAATATCCACTGCGGAATAAACACGATGCTGCTACCGAGGGCGACCAGATTCACGGGTGCCTTGAGCGGCACGAGGCCGACTTCGTCCCACCACAGCGAGACACCGTTGGCACGGCTGATGCGGTCCGGCTCGGGCAGCGCGGGCGGGTCCGGAAGCGTGCCCCACAGGGCGGTGCAGCCCACCTTACCGTCGACCATCCTGCCGACATCCGCCAGATACATCGTGTCGAAGACAAGCCCGCGCATGTCGTTCAGATCGGCCGGCGTGCAGGGCGGGTTGGGCGAATTCTGCAGGCGGGCAAACGTGGTGATGTTGCTTCTGGCGATGGCCTCCGTCCGCGCGAAGATGGTGTCGGTTTCCCGCCGGATCATCTCGTCCGCGGTGCTCAGCATCAGGATATACTGCGCGGAAACAAAGATCAGGCTACCGATCAGCCCCACCAGGATCAGGGCCGCAATCTGCAGACGGTTATAGGCCCAGTGTTCCACGAACAGCTCCCTCAAGCTTTTCCCGCGGCTCGACTGCACTGCCAGTCTCTGGCCAAAACGGTACAAATTGACTTGCTTGATTAAACCTCAGGCTTGCGCGAGGCCGACTACCGAAGATGTCCGTCCCGTCTTCATCATGGCCGCTTCGAAGCGGTAGCGGGTTCACTTTCTCGGTAGCTGTTCGGCCCACACGGCGATCGGACATGCACCGTCTCGCCGGCCCGCTTTTCACGGGTCATCTATGGCCGCAGCAACAGGTCGGCACGGGCAGCCCGAGGCCGGTCTCGCCGCCCCACTATCCCGTGCCCCGGGATCAGTGGATTCCAAAGACCGAATTCGTCTGGCCGGTGCGGGTACGTACCGTCTGGCTCCCCCGGGGGGAGCCGCCTTCCCCTCAGGCCAACACCTCTGGCCTGTGCCGGGGACGATCATCGGCCTATCGCCATGAGGACCGCCGAGGGAATCGGTTAAGAGCCGCACCCGCTGGCAGAGCCGCCAGATCCCGGGTCCATAGTCCGCGGGGAGATCTTTATCCCCCTGGTCGTGCCGCCGACTTTGAGCGTCAGCGTCTTCCACGAACCGTCGGAATGCGCTGCTGGAAATAGCAAAATCGGGACTCGGGACGCTTCACGGGCGTCAAGATCGCCTGGAGCATGTGACTCACCAGCGAGTGCCGGCCGGGCGAGGCTATGCCCTGGGAATCACTCAACCATTTCAACGGAAAGCACTTTTGGAGGGAATGGTGCCCAGGGGCGGATTATGCCACTCAGGACCTCAAGCCATTGAACCAAAAGACTTTTCCGACGAGCCTCAGAGACCTTGTGTACCAGCGATGCGACCAGTCGGCAACCGGTCGTTGTCGTCCGTGAGCGACTCCGTCATGGGCTGTCAGTTAGATTCCCAAACGTGGAACCGAACCGTCGACAGACCACCTGTCTCAGGGCGATTACCGCGACTAGCCTGTCCCAAGTTTGCTAGACAGCGGCCGGCTAGAAGGAGCTTGCCGACCCCGCCACGGCCCGCGTCTACTAGACATAGCCATATATACCGAGATGCTCGCGACGGTTCCTATATCGACCCAAGGCATTGCTATGGTGCTAGGGCGGCAGCCTGAACCCCTGTGAAGCACTCGGGCGAGCCACTCTCCGGGTTGGCTGACCGGCCTAGAAGTGCAGTGACTGCACCGACTCAAGGCAGGGAGGCCAGGTCCGCCAATTCCGTTAGGCGAAGCTTCCCGGATTTCGTTCGAGGTGCCCCCCAAAGGACAGGGTAGTTTTGCATCTCACGAACCCAGCGATTGCTGATGGCGGAGCCTCATGATGAGCGCCTTCTCAGCAGGTGTGCACTTCAGCCTCCCGTGAAGAGGTTGTTGTGCATGGCAAAGAACGCAAAGGGCCTGCAAATTTAAGGGGCTATTATCCATCAGGTCGCCGCTGATGTGATGGGTGTGAAGTAGCTTCCTATTTTTCTCCAATGAGACCCCGCAAGATTCGCAGATCCAATTGCGGCTACTCCGATACCTCTTTGAAATTCCGGGCCAATCTTTCTGATATCGCGCGGAGACAGCGACTTCGTCATCTCTAGATGGCGTGTTGTAAAAGACCGATTCGTATTCTCTCAAAAAATCTGGGATATCAAAGCGACTCCAAATCTCCTCTCGTCGATTTGGATCGTCATTGTATTCTTCCCAGTTCACCGCCTTAAGGCAATCTTTGCATACCTTAAGCTCTGCTTCGACCTCGCCCTCCTCTCGACTATCGAAGTCAATCCAACTGCACTTGAATTTACCATCAATCCGCCGGGTTACATGATACCGCTCAAACCGCTTATCTCGCCTCATTCTCTCGATCGTGCGGCATTCGGCGAGATGGAATCTTCGGCTATGTTCCGGTTCGTGGAGAAGTGTATTTAGCGCAGATTTCGTGTCCTTAATATAGAGGAGGACCTGCTCGCCTTCATATTCGAGCAGTATACCACGCGGTGCGACCTTCTCTATCTCAATGGCAATTCCGTCGCCAAGGTCTTTCAGCAGCCTGTCTCGGCCAGACAGCCTGCCTGTGTCAGCACTCCATACGGTAGGCTTCGCACCTAAGCGCTCAATCAGTGCATCAAGGGCAGAAAAATCAATTTCAAGCTTCATCGAAGGGTCTCCACTACCTTCCGAATCTGCTCAGTTGAGTTTGTACGAATACTCAGTTCGACTCGGCGTGATGCGTCGCGTAACTCGCTACCATCCTCTCTTGACAGAAGGCGGCTAGAGGAAAGGCCATTTGCAGTAACATGGCGAAACGCCCAATCCTGAAATGGCTCGATCTCGGACAGGCTCAATGTGTATTCCAGTACCGACCGAGTGCGGTCCTGAGAAAGCTCCATATTTTTGAAGAACGCTTCAGATCGAGAGCTCCCACTGTTCCATTCAGATGACGTGTGCCCCTCTATCCTAACTTCCTCAATAGCCTCTTTGTGCTTATAAAGGACACGAAGGTATCTAGGAAAAAATTCACTCAATATAACCTTGAATCTTGGTCGCAGTTCGCTGCTATTCTGTTCAAATAGCACGTCAGGTGTTCTAAAGCGGATCATGAGATTGCTTCGGAAAAGCTCGGCCCCCCAGGCTTCTAGGTCTCTCCCAAATTCATCCCTGAGAGCCCTATAGATTTGATCCTCAGAGGCCTCCCAGGCCGTCACTATATCTCTAACCTGAGATTCAGTTTGCGCTAGCTCTTGCTTTGCGGAGAGCGCCTGCTCTTTTTCTTTTATTAGCGGCCTTAGATATACGACCGCGATGAACATGAAGATCATCATCAGAACGGCCATCAGATCGGAGACTGATACCCACTCCCCGTCTTCTTGCTCCCGCACGTACCCGAAATAATGCTTCATGCCCTGACCCTCGCGGCAATCTGGACGACTTGGTCAAGTCGGTCAGCCAGCGGACCGTAGTCATGAACAAGTTTCTCAGAAACTGCAGCGAGGCGAGTGCCCAAAGCGTCGATTGCCCGCTTCAGTTCTTGCTGCATTTGATCGTCGAGGTCCTCCATTCGTTTGTCGATTGCGGTACCGGTCTTTTCCCAGGCCTCAGAGATTATTTTCTGCGAGTCATTTGCTGCGGCCTCAATCATTTTTCCATGCTTTTGCGCTGACTGAGTAAGGTGGGCATTAACAGCCTCGAGGCTTTTAGACATTTCTGAAACAAAGACGGCTTGGCTATCTGCGGCTTGCTTTTGCAGCTCTGAGAAACCGCTCTCCAAAATTTTGTAACTTTCGCTATGCCTCTGGAGCGACTCGGTGGTTTTATCGATAGCCTCTTTCACATGAGAGGACATTTTGTCAGTAAGGTTGGAAAGATTGGCTTCAATTACTGGAAATGCCTGCAGGGCTTGCTCTCGTAAAGCAGCCAGAGCCTCCATGTGCTGTTCTAACTCGTGCGTCTGGGACTTTAATCCGGCAAGGACCGGCTCAAGTGCCTTTGTGTTCTCGGGGATTGACCGTGTGTGCTGTTCAATTTCTCGAAGAGCCGCTTCCGCTCTTTCGACACCCGCAACTGCGGTGTCCAGCCGCTGTTCCAGTCCTTCGACGTGCTCGCGGTAGGCCTCTTGCCACTCGACCAGTTTGTGAACCGCTGTGTTTAGCTCTTTAAAGTTTTCACCGAACTGCTCAGTTAGATTCTGATTAAAATCCCGGATGATTTCATTTAATGCCTCAATGAGCGCTTTCTGATTGTTCTCGGCCATGTGCTTGGCGAAGCTTCGGAATTCATCGATCAATTCGCTTTGGCCATCCCGTTGCTCGGTACGTAGCTTTTGTATTTGTGAGAGAAGGCTGCCGTCGCCCTCAGCGGCTATGGCGTCTCGAATTGCCGCTAGGTGGGTCTGAGCGGTCGCAGATTGGTTGGCTGCATCGGTGCGGATTGCCTCTAGAACTTGATGAATGTCCTCAGGCGACACACCGTCTGTCGACGACGACCGGGGGATGGCAGAGGCGGCAAGGCGAAGAATGATTGAGCCCGCAATGCCGGCGATACTTGTTATGAACGCGACTTTGAGGCCGGCTAACAAATGGGGAACTGATGCGTCGATATCGGTAACGTCGAAATCGAGCAGCCCGACCAAGATGCCGACGAAGGTGCCCAATAGGCCGGTGGTGGCCATCAGCGTGGGAAGCAGGTTGGCTAGTCTCGTGCTTCGCCAGCGTTGGGATAACTGCAGAAGAAGGCCAAGGCCAAGCGCTCCAATTATGACCCAACAGAACAGGGCCGCTATCGGGTCGGAGAAGGCCGTATCTATTAGTCTGACTAGAAAATCCAACTTGCCCCCCTGGCTTGCAATCTAAGGCGGCTCAACGCGCCTTTCTTTCCGTCTAGCAGAGCGGGTAGGGGGCACGCTAGGTTGCGGTACTGTCGCCCTGTCTCGGGAACTTGGCTAAGGCCAATGCCATCGCCTTGATGGTCACGTCGCCGTAGTTGTCGCCGACCGAGCCAGGTTCGTGCCCTTGAATTGCATCGCGGACGTTCCGGTCGATACCGACCTTACGACATACCGTCTTAAAGCGGCGCCTCCATGCGTGCGTGGGTTGGACGTGGGTGTCAGCAACGACCTGACGGGCAAACTCTGCAATGCGGTTCTTACCCCCCCTGGAGCGGCCCAAGTACGCGGATCTCGTGCTGAGCAGCGATGCGCCCATTTCGTTGCACATAGTACCCTAGGGGCGACGCCTGATGGTGGACCCATGCTACCGCGCTAAGGCTTCATCCCCTCCTTGCTTCCTCCAACCGAACAAAGGTCCAATTCCCCTATGAGTGGAATGCGTTATCTGGCTGGCCATCAAACCGAACACCTCGCGACAATGCCTTTCCACGAAGCAGTGGCGCTCCTTAGAGATGCCGAGAGCATTGAGGTCCCCGGTGAGATACCGACTAAGGGTCTTCCCCTCGACGAGATCGTCACGCTGGAGAACGTCTTTCAGCACCGCATGGACGAAGCCGCAGAGATCGAGCGCGAGCAGCACATCAAGCAGCTCTCCATCGCCCTGAAGCAAATGGATCCGGAGCACAGGGCTCTCGACCCGATCCTTGTCATGCGCCTGGAGGATCTTTGGGTGTGCGTGGACGGGCACCACCGCCTTAGTGCTTACAGGGAAGCCCAGGTCACCACCGTACCGGCAAGAGCCATTGAGGGATCAGTGGATGATGCCATCAGGGTCGCCGCAAAGGAAAACACCAAGGCCAAGCTGAATCTCACGAAGCGCGACAGGATGAACGCCGCTTGGCGTTTCACGGCACAGCGCATCGGTTCCCGAAGAGAGGTCGCAGAGGATACCGGCGTGTCCACTTCTCAGGTGAGCACCATGCGCCGTATGCGCGAGGAGATCGAGGCAATGCGCGGGAATCCTGCTGCCATGGACTATCGAGAGGCCCAGAGCTTCCTTCGTGGCGAAACCGATGAGCGGGATGAAGGCTGGGAGGACAAGCAGATCGCCGAGATCGAACGTCGGCTCTCAAAGGAGTTCGGAAAGAGCCTCCACAAGAACAGCACCCTGTTCGCCCAGGCGCTGCACAACTTCAGCCCGTCCACCGTCAGGGCTATCGTGCAGGAGTACGCTTCAGAATACCGGGAGGAGATCGAAGCGATATTCGATGAGGAGGACCAGGAGTGACCCTGTGTACACTCCTTAGATGTACAGTTTGTACAGGAAGCCACCTGACGGAAGCGGAGGGAGGCAAGAACGTTGGGCACAAAAATCTGAGGGGGTACTTCCTAGTAGGAGCCCCTCTCAATTCCCCCCATGGCAGGGGGTCCCCAGCGTCTAAATCTACCAATAGATGTTTTTTGTCCCGCTGCGCCGGACGAAAGCAGAATGGTTGCAGGGCGGACCGTGCTGAGCCAACAATGCGTCCAAAGATGCTAGTGGAGCGCGGCCCCCCATGTTTGCGCGATGTGCCCTCGCCGTAGGTTTGATAGCGGCCCCAGCTCAGGCGTCTGATTTCTTAGGCGAGTACAGCCGGAATGAAGCCTGCGCAGGCGAGTTGGTCTCGATCTCCGACACGTTCTTTGCGATGGACGACTTTGGCTGCGAGGTTTCCAAGATCAAGACTCGCCCCGATGGCACATTTGAGATCGTAACACGAGAGTGTGTTGCAGAGGGTGGCATTAAGAGCCATCCGGTCATCTACGGGTACGCCGTAAACGGGACAGTTCGCGCCCTTTCGTTCTATGGCCCCCAGATTCCAGTCTATCGGTGTCCGTAGCTCTATGAAGCGGCGCCGAACCGACAGCCCCTGACACGTGGGATCACCGAGCCAGGCGGCTCAGACGTTCCTCGATTAGGATACTGCGCAGACTGAGTGAACATAATGTTTTTTGAGTATACCCCTGCGAGACATTGCGGCGAGACACTTTTCGCGTCTCATAAGGGTTGATATCGGAAATCTGAGACGCTAGTTATCGATGGTCTAGAGCCATACGAGACATCTGGAGCTTCGCCATGTCGACTTACGGATACGCCCGCGTCAGCACCATCGATCAGGATCTCTCCGGCCAAGTTGAAGCCCTGAATGCAGCCGGTTGCGACTGTGTGCGTGAAGAGAAACGTAGCGGGACCAGCCGTAAGGAACGTACCGAGCTGGCCGTCCTGATGGACTTCCTGAAGCGCGGCGACACGCTCATGGTCACACGGGTAGACCGGCTGGCCCGTTCCATCGGTGACCTTCAGGACATCGTCAGGGAACTGCGTAGCCGGGGTGTGGACCTAAAGGCCACTGAGCAGCCCATCGATACGTCCACCGCCGCCGGGAAGGCATTCCTCGACATGCTCGGGGTGTTCGCCGAGTTCGAGACCAACCTTCGGAAGGAACGGCAGCTGGAGGGCATCGCCAAGGCGAAGCAGCGGGGCGTCTACAAGGGCCGCAAGCCGTCGATCGACACGGCAGAGGTCGCCCGGCTCAAGGCCGAAGGGCTTGGAGCGACCGCTATCGCCGAGCGCCTCGGGATCGGCCGCGCGAGCGTCTATCGGTGCCTCAGTGGCAATAGAACCACTTAATTGAACTTACTGCTATCCGCGACCTAAACTGGCGCCGCGATTGAATCGCATGGAGCACGCGCTTCGCAATGAGGAGGCCGAGCATTGTCATTCGGGAAAAAATGGGCCGGAAGAATATACGGCACAAATACCGGCAACATATTCGCTCGGATTGATGGGGAGCCTAGCGCACTTCACGGAAGTTTACACATTAATGATGCACAATTCGGCATCGCGGTTTACGAAGTTAGCGGCTCCATACAGAATGAAACGCTACGCCTTAGAGGGCGCCCTCGGGGCAGCGAAGAAGACACAGCGGCCGATAGCTTCGCCGCGACGGGCAAGCTTAACTCAAAAGGGCAGCTAATTGGCGATTGGCTCACCCATGATGGCCTGACAGGAACATTCATTCTATTCCCGCACGACGAACCATCTGAGCCAGCACCTAATTCAGACCAAATACCTGAACAAGTTTACGTCGCTCGGCATGAGTTTGGCGCGGTTGAACTCGGTCGCGACGATATCGTTCAAATCGCGGACGAAATGCAGAAGGAATTTCGTGACGGGAAGCTAATTGTCACGGTGACAACCGAAACTGAGCAATCCAGATACCTAGACGACTTCAAAAACAGCCCGAGTCAAAAGCGGAAAGCAAAAATTCTTAAACTGTTCGTACAGCAGTCCGACTCCTCTGGAATAAACCGAGTTGCCGTTGTCGAGTTTGGCCCAATATTTAATGCTGCAAGCACCCAGAGCAGCGATGAGTCTTGGGCGCTCGGCTTCCTCGAACGCATTAAAAAATCGGTCAAGCCGCTGGAAAGGCACTACGCAACTAATTTTAAGAAACTAGGCTTTGGGATCAATCAGATCATCCTGGTTGCCGCAATTACTCTTTTACCAAGCCTCCCCTCACTTGAACGCCGATCTATACTTATGGCGGCAGTGCTAGCCCTTGGCTATATAATCAATCTGTTGCATAGAAAATACCTCCCCCTCGCGTCTATTTATCTCGGAGACCGCCCCGCAGGGATCTGGTCCATAATCACACCAACACTGATTTCGTGGACAGTTTCGGCCAGCGCAGGATTGGTGGCCGCAGTCCTAGCCGCTTATCTGGGCGGGATGCTGAACCTGGCCGATTGATTCAGGTAGCCATAGGTATAATCGAGGAGAGACGCTCAATCCCCTCCCGCATCACACTGAGAGGCACTTCGCCGTACTTCTCGCCAACATTGGCAGGCGCATGGCCGGTGATCTCGTGGAGGACCCGTTCCGGAACACCTACGCGCCGACCCTCCGTCAGGAAGCGGTGCCGCCAAGCGTGGTTCGGCTGAACGTCCGGGTCCGAGACAACCTTACGGGCAAACTCAGCGACCCGGTTCTTGGTGGTACGCCATGGTCCTTCCGATTCTCCCGCCGCGTTGGGTGAATAGAACAGATGACCATTCTCAGAGGCCTCCACGAAGCGGACAAACCCCTGCTCGATCAGATGTGAATGGAGAGGGACGTCACGTACGTCCTTGTCCTTCACGCGGCCCGCCTCTGGGGTGATCCGAATATACCACCCGCCTTCGTCCTGCCGAACGTCTTCCCTGCGGAGCTGAACGATCTCACCAACGCGAGCCCCCGTGTAGGCGCAGAGCCACGGCACCCACCGCTTGGCGGCCGCCATCTTCGGGCTCTCCTTCCCGACCCGCTGGTGAGCGAGTGAAGCCCCTAGGATGGCTTTAGCCTCGGCATCGGTGAAGCTTTGCGGCCTCTTCTTGGCCCGTTTGGGGACCTTCACGGTCACACCATCGACCGGGTTCTTGTCCACCCTTCGGTTACGGACACCCCAGCCAAAAACGGACTTGAGGCCCGCCAGATCGGAGTCCTTCACGGTCTTCGCCGAGATCGCCTTCCCAGTCCGGGGATTGATCTCTTTAAGCCTGGCATCCTTGAAGGCGATGATGTCGTCAGGCGTAACCCGAGCAGCGTCGTCATGCCTGAGGAACGCTCGCAGCCGCTTCACAGCATTCTCATAGGACGTCTTGGTGGCCTTGCTGAGCCCCGCCGCCTTCGATTCGGCCCACCAGTCGTCGAAGAGCGTTTGAAGGCTCACACGGGCCTCTGTGTTGGCCTGCGCCGCACCCCGCTTCGGTGCTGCCGATGTCCATGACGGGAAGTCCTTCCGCACGGCGTCAGTGCCGTAGCGTCCTTCCGCGTTTTGCTTGAGCCGTTCAGCTGCGGGTTCGAGAACGGCGCCTGTCCTTCTGAGAAGGCGGTCTCGGCTGTCGTCATCGATCTCTATGCCACGCTTGGAAAGCACTAAGTCGACCACCGGGCCGAAGATATCCTCAAGCCCTGTCCGGATCCGCGTATCGGTGCTGCCGTCATAGAACGGCAAACCGCCCTCCCGCAGCATCCGGTTCATCCTAATGACACGATCCCATTTCTCCGGCGTGTCAGGATCGTCCTCATACTCGTCAACGACCAGCCCGTAGATCTCTCCCGAGAGCGAAACGACCTGCTTGTGGGTAAGTCGCTTAGGGCCGTTCCGGATCGCTCGCCATTGCCGCTCGAGCTGTGCAGCGAGATCAGCCTGCCGTTCCCTAACCTCACCGGGATCTGCCGTCCGGAGGGAGAGCTTTATCTCCTGCATCTTCTCTGTGACCCGACAAAAAATGGTCTTGTCGCCGACTTTGAGCGTCAGCGTCTTCCCACGAACCTTCGGCAGGACGTCCTGTGGAATGCGGCTACGGAAATAGCGGAATTGGGACTCAGGACGCTTCATAGGCTTCACGATTGCCCAGAGCATGTGCCTCACCTTTGTGTACCAGTCGGGCGAGGCTAAGCCCTAGAAATCACTTAACTATTTGAAAGGAAAGGACTTTTTGGGAAAATGGTGCCCAGGGGCGGATTCGAACCACCGACACTGCGATTTTCAGTCGCATGCTCTACCAACTGAGCTACCTGGGCGCCCGTCAGGGACGGACCGCTCGGTCCGTTTCCCGCGTTGGAGCGACGGTTTATAGGAAGTCGGCGGCGGCCTGTCCAGCCCGTTCGCACCGGCCGAAGCCCTATCCACATCCGGCGCCGAAAACCCTGCCGCTGAGCAGGCTTGCGAACCGGCGTTCGCTTCCCGGAGAGGCCCCGATCACACGCGCAAACCGTTCCGGCGCCATCGGTTTTCCTCCGGCCGCGCCGGCGACCTCGAACCTCCGCTCATTCCGGCAAAGGCTGGAAGCTGGATCCAACGCTGCCGATCGGCGCGGCCGGGGGCTGTCATGCGTTCAGGACCTTCGCCGAAATGCCGCGGATGCCGCATGCCGGACCACGCACCGACTGTCCTCCGGCGCATGCGCCGCGCCCCGCCTGTCACGACCGCGGTCCCGCCGCGACTCTACCCTGTCGCACCGGCCGTCGCCGTCAGTCGGACTTCTTGTCGGATCCCGGCGTGCGCCAGCGCATCAGCGCCGCCACCCGGCGGGCCGAGCGGTCGTCCTCCTCGTCCTCCTCGTAGTCCGCCTTGGCGCGGAACTCCGGCGCCGCCCCGGAGGTCGTCTCCTCGGCGTGGGCGGTGTTGGTGTTCATCAGGTTGCGCGCCTTGGCGATCGCCTCCACCTCGACGCCGATCTCCGGATAGCGGTCGATCAGCGCCTTGAAGGCCTCGCCCTCCAGCACCAGCATCTGGCAGTAGCCCAGCGCCGTCACGTCGGCGTTGCGCCGGCCGCCGTAGAGGAGCGCCAGCTCGCCGATGAAGTCGCCGCGGCCGAGGCGGACGCGCCGCTCGCCGGTGGTCACCTCCACCGCGCCCGACGAGATGAAGTAGACCGAATCGCCGCGCTCGCCCTTGCGGATCAGCCGCTCGCCGGGCACCGCGAAGCGCGGCCGGAGCAGCCGCACGACCTTGTCGATCTGATCGGACGTCAGGTTCTTGAACAGCGGGAACTGGGCGACCAGGTCGCGGGTGCGCATGCCGAGATCCAGGCGCGGCCCGCGCTCGACGGTGGCGCGGGTGCGGTCGATGCCGCGCTCCAGATCGGAGAACAGCTCGGCGCCGATCAGGTGGTCCGCGTAGAGCGTGCGGTATTCGCGCTCCTCGCGCTGGGTGGCGATCCTGAGCAGGAAGCGACGCTCCAGGTCGGCGGCGTAGTCGGGATACTGCAGCCGCAGCGCGTCCAGCGCCTTGGCGACGGAGTCGCGCCTGAGCGTCAGGATCTCCTCGACGATGTCGCCGACGCGCTCGCCGAGCAGCGGCGCCAGCCGGTTACGCACGTAGGGCACCAGCTCGCCCAGCACGATGCGGCTGACCAGCAGCCGTTCGAAGCGTTCCGCCAGCGCCCGGATCAGCCAGCGGTCGAAGCCGGTGAAGCGGTGGACGCGCAGCGCGACCCGGAAGGGCAGCGGGAAATCGAGGGCGCGCCGGGCCGCCCGCCGGTAGCCGACGCGGCCGGAATAGCGCGCGTTCTCCCGCATCCGCTCGGCGTCGACCACCAGCAGCGAGACGATGTTCGGCGAGACGGTGCGCTCGTTGACGTGCTCGAGCAGGATCGAGCGCTCCTGGTCGGCCAGCGCCACCAGCCCCAGGGTGACGCGGTCGCGGTCGAGGATGTCCTCCGCCTTTTCCGCCTCCCCCTTGGCGGCCGCGATGCGCGCCTCGTAGGGCCGGCCGGCCTCGCGGGCGACCGAGGGGGCGATGTCGTAGTCGTCGGCCGCCGTCGCCACCGCGTCGCGGACGTTGCCGAGCGCCAGCGCCAGCACCTCCTCGCGCAGCGCCCGGTCGAACGGCGAGAGCTCGTCGAGCTTCAGGAGCCGGATCAGCGGCCTGAGCGACAGGCCGTTGACGAGAATGGTGAACAGGGTGAAACCGGTTGCCAGCACGGCAATGAAGCGCTTCTGATCCTGGTCGAGCAACCCGTTCTCGGTGACCGCCAGCGCCAGCGCCAGGGTGGCGGCGCCGCGCAGCCCGCCCCACAGGATCACCGCCTTCACCGGCACCGCGATCTTCTGGGAGAGCCGGGCCAGCGACAGCAGCGGCAGCAGCCCGAACAGCACCGCTGCGCGCGCCCCCAGGGCCGCCAGAATCAGCACGACCAGGCTCGCCAGGTCGCCCCAGTCGACCCCGCCCAGGAGCTTCGGCACCAGCAGCGAGGCGAACACGAAGATCAGCGAGCTCGCCCAGAAGGCGATCTGGTCCCAGATTTCCGTCACGTGCCGCCACGCGTCCGGCGAGACCCGCGTCGGCCCGCCGGAGGCCAGCACCAGCGCCGCGGTGACCACCGCGCTGACGCCGGAGGTGTGGAAGGCGGTCTCGCAGATCACGTAGACCAGGTAGGGCAGCGACAGCGACAGCGTCATCAGCGCCGCCGGCAGGTCGCGCACCAGCCGGAACAGCCACAATGCGCACCAGCCGCCGATCAGCCCGACCAGCACGCCGCCGGCGGCGGACACGGCCAGCGTGTAGGCGGCCGCCTGGAAGGTGATCTCGGAGTTGGTGGTGAGCGCCTCCAGCAGCAGCACGAACAGCGCGATGGCGGCGGCGTCGTTGAACAGGCTCTCGCCCTCCACCAGCCGCACCAGCCGGGCCGGCGCGCCGAGGTCACGGAAGATGGCGATGACCGCCACCGGATCGGTGGTGGCGACGATCGAGCCGAGCAGCAGGCAGACCAGCAGCGGCATGCCGGAGACCGGCTGCAGCGCGAAGCCGATGACGAAGGTGGCGACGATCACCGCGACGACGGCGAGCAGGAAGATCGGCGCCGCGTCCTCCATCAGCCGCCGGACGTCGAGCGACAGCGCGGCGTGGAACAGGAGCGCCGGCAGGAAGATGTAGAGGAACACCTCCGAGTTCAGCGGCGGAAACACGAACACCGCGGCGACATCGTCGAGGCCGCTGTTGAAGTCGGAAAAGAGCAGCAGCGACGCGCCGGTGCCGATCAGGACGCCCACGACGGCGAGCATGACCGACGGCGGCAGCTTCAGCCTCCGGCTGAGCGGTTCCGCCAGCCCGATGACGAGCAGCAGTCCTGAAATGGCAGCGAGAACGTAAGGAAGGCTCATTGATCGCCCCGGTGAATCGGATGCGGTCTCATCGGGCCCAAAAGAGGCTTTTCTGGTGCGAAGAACAAGTAGCGCGTCGCAATCCCGACTGCACGCCTCACGAGCATGATGAAAATCGATCCGGACGCAAGTTTGCCCTTGCGAGACCCGGCGATTTCTCCTATCTGCGTCTTGCCCAATTTCGCACGTGCCTGTGGTCGCGTGCCGGTCAGTCGATAGCAAGACAGGGCAAGACCGGTCTTCCGGAGCATACCGGACCCTGCGAGCGGATCGCCGCACGCAGCGCGACTTGAAGCAACGACGTAGAGGGCTTTTTTGGTCTCTGCCGGCTCTCCAAAGGCCGGGGTCACTGAAGAGGCGACTACATCCTTGCCAGGCGTGCGGAATGGGAAACTCCCGTTCCAAACGGCGGCATTTCGATAGGCCGGATTCGCATCCAGTCAGGGTTTTTCCCTGCCCGGAGGATCCGCCTACGCAATGAGCATAGCCGGCCCCCGGGTCGGCTTCGGGTCTTCAAGGTCGTCCTGCCGTCTCCATCGCGGCCGCTGACGCCCGGGAAGCCGCCCGGTTGGAGCAACCTCGTAGAGAGGGGGAGCAGCGACGATGACCGATCGCATCCTCGACTTTCTTCGTACGCGTCGCCCCGATGGCCCTTGCCTCGTCGTGGACCTTGACGTTGTGCGCCAGAACTACCTCGGCTTCGCCCACGCGATGCCGGACACCCGTATCTTCTACGCGGTGAAGGCCAACCCGGCGCCGGAAATCCTGTCGCTTCTGGCCGAACTCGGCTCCAATTTCGACTGCGCCTCGATCGTCGAGATCGACCAGGTGCTCGCGACCGATGTCGGGCCGCACCGCATCTCGTTCGGCAACACGATCAAGAAGGAACGGGACATCGCCCGCGCCCATGCGCTCGGCGTGACCCTGTTCGCGGTCGACTGCATCGCCGAGGTCGACAAGGTCGCCCGCGCCGCCCCCGGCGCCCGCGTCTTCTGCCGCATCCTGTGCGATGGCGAAGGGGCCGAATGGCCGCTGTCGCGGAAGTTCGGCTGCGAGCCGGCGATGGCCGTCGACGTGATGAGCCACGCCCGCGCGGTCGGCCTCACGCCCTTCGGCATCTCCTTCCACGTCGGATCGCAGCAGCGCGACACCGACGCCTGGGACCGCGCCCTCTCGGTGGCGGCCGACCTGTTCCGCACCCTCGCCGAGCGCGGCGTGGAGCTGAAGATGGTCAACCTCGGCGGCGGCTTCGCGGCGAAGTACCTGAAGGACATCCCGACCGCGGAGACCTACGGTCGCGCGATCATGGGCTCGGTCCGCCGGCACTTCGGCAACCGCATCCCGGAGACGATCATCGAGCCGGGCCGCGGCATGGTCGGCGGCGCGGGCGTGATCAAGACGGAAGTCGTGCTGATCTCGACCAAGAGCGCGGCGGAAGACACCCGCTGGGTCTATCTCGACATCGGCAAGTTCGGCGGTCTCGCCGAGACGATGGAAGAGGCGATCCGCTATCCGATCCGCACCGGCCGCGACGGCGATCAGGCGACGCCCTGCATCATCGCCGGACCGACCTGCGATTCGGCCGACGTCCTCTACGAGAAGACGCCGTATCCGCTGCCGATCACCCTGGAGATCGGCGACGAGATCCTGATCGAGGGAACCGGGGCCTACACGACGACCTATTCGTCTGCCGGCTTCAACGGCTTCCCGCCGCTTCAGTCCTACGTCATCTGACCACTGCCCGCCGCGGCTTCGGCCGCGGCGTCAGACGGCGCCCCGAACGCACCGGCGCGGCACTCTGCGGATCCTTCGGGAGCCGCGGACAGGCCCGCCTGCGATCCGGCGCGCGCCGCCTTCGCGTTTCACCCGTGTTTCGTCATCTCGCCGGTCTGCCGATGGAGCGGACCGGAAGGGGTTAGGCCGATGATCCACCTGCGCGACGAACTGCCGGCCGACTGGTCGGCCCGCGAAATCCTTCTCGACGCCGTCTTCGGCGCCGACCGCTTCGCCAAGACGAGCGAAGTCCTGCGCGCCGGCCGGCTGCCGGCCGACGGGCTGGCGCTCGCCGCCGAGGACGACGGCCGCCTGCTCGGCTCCGTGCGGCTGTGGAACGTTTCGGCCGGCGGCGTCTCGGCCCTGCTGCTCGGGCCGCTCGCCGTCGATCCGGCCGCCCAGGGCCTCGGCGTCGGCTCGGCGCTGATGCGCCGCGCCCTCAACCGCGCCGCGGCCCTCGGCCACGCCGCCGTGCTGCTGGTCGGCGACCCGGCCTACTACGCCCGCTTCGGCTTCTCCAGCCGGCTGACCAGCGCGCTCGTGCTGCCCGGTCCGGTGGAGCGACCGCGCTTCCAGGCGACCGAGCTCGTCGCC
>TARA_R110002020_G_scaffold266238_3_pt1 | contig 17029 bp, 14 predicted proteins | sample TARA_R110002020 | Tara Oceans TARA_R110002020 (sample SAMEA4396489) | marine metagenome | biome: Westerlies Biome; feature: [MES] marine water layer (ENVO:01000295) within the mesopelagic zone...; material: water (ENVO:00002006), including particulate matter (ENVO:01000060) such... | reverse complement strand
GGCGGGTGTTCGAGATCAACTATTTCGCCGCCGTCGAAATGGCCCGCGCCTTCCTGCAGCCAGTGCGCGAGGCGCGCGGCACGCACCTGGCCATCTCGTCGGTCGCGGGCTTCGCGCCGCTCCACAACCGGACGGCCTATGCCGCGTCGAAACACGCGATGCAGGGGTTCTTTTCGTCGCTCAGGTCGGAAGAGGCGCCCTATGGCGTGCGCAGCCTGATCGCGGCGCCGAGCTTCGTGGCAACGAATATCGGCAATGCATCGCGGACGGAAGACGGCGTCGTGCGCCCGGGATCAGCTGCGGACGGGGTGGATTACATGACGCCGGAGGAGGCGGCGCGCGTAATCCTGCGGGGCGTCGACAGGGGGGATGAATTCATCCCCGTGGGCCGCGTGGCGCGGCTGTCATCGCTGATCATGCGCGCTTCGCCCAAGACCTATCAGCGCGCGATGCGGAAAAAGATAAGTGGCGAAGGCTGAACCGAAGCGGACCGCGTGATCCGCTTCGGTATCGTGTCGTCGATCAGAGGAATTCGACCTTCCCGGTGGCGATATCATAGACCGCCGCAACCGAGCTGAGCTTGCCCTCTTCGTGCATCCCGGCAAGGATCGGCTCCGCCTTGGACGCCATTTCGGCATTCAGCACCGCATTCTTCGCAGTGGCGGCTTCCAGAAGGTTGTCCGCACCGGTGGCCATAACGTCGTAGACGGCAGGCCGCAGCGCGTTGACCAGCGACGGCAGATGGCCCGGGGGCAGTTCCTTGTCCTGGATCGACTGGATCGTCGCACTCACCGCACCGCAAGAGGTGTGGCCAAGCACCACGATCACCTGCACGCCAAGCACGGCGGCCCCGAATTCAAGACTGGCCAGCCCATCTTCGTTGATGAAGTTCCCGGCCACGCGGACCACGAACAGATCGCCCGGCCCCTGGTCGAAGATCAGCTCGGGCGCGACGCGGGAATCCGCGCAGGAGACGATCGCGGCAAAGGGCTGCTGCCCTTCCGCCCGAGCATTTCGGCCGACCGAGTGATCGGTGTTGATCGCCTCGTTCGCGACATAGCGCGCGTTGCCGTCCATCAGGCGCTGCAACGCCTCCTCGGGCGAGGTCGGCGCCGGTCCGGCCGATTGGCCGGTGGCTTGCGTCGCGGCCGCAGCCCCGGCAACGGTCATGGCCAGACCGCCGGCAAAAAGCCCCCGGCGGCTGATGGTATGTTCAGGATGATCCTGGCACATTCTCTTGTCTCCTCGTTCTTGTTATTGGTGGTTGGGAAAGCGGGGGCACAAAGGCGCCACCGTGACTGTCAGTCGGCGGCGTAGGCCGTGTACAGACGCTCCAGCACTGCGCCCGTGGCGTCGTTGCCATTTGCGCCGGCGATGTTCGTCGTGACGACAACGCCAAGGTCGCGGTCGGGATCGACGATGATCCGCGTCAGGTTCATCGCGTTCGATCCGTTATGCGTTGGCAACGGGCCGTCGGCCCAATCGTAGTCCACGATGCTCCAGCCGAAACCGTAACCGCCCGTCGTGGGCGTTCCCGGCGGCGGGTTCTCCCGAACCGGCGTTTCGACATGCTGCGCCTGGATCGTGGCCAGGGTTTCGGGCGAGACGAGCGCGGGACCGCGCGCGCCCTTCCCGGCGTTCCAGTCGGCCCATTTGGCGTAATCAAGGATCGACATGTGCGCCATGCCCGCCGGTCCCAGCACCACCGGCCCGTCTGCCGCTGGCCCCCAGAGGCGGGGCGTCACCGATCCGTCGGCATTGGTCATGTGCCCGACGGCCGCGTCCAACAGGCCGAAGGTCGCCGGCGGGCCGATGCCCGCGGAGTCCATTCCCAGCGGTTCGAAGATCCGTTCGTGGATCAACCGCTCCCACGCCTCGCCCGAGACCTTCTCGATCATCGCGCCGGCGATCATGTAGCCCATGTTGGAGTACTGGAAGGGGGAGCCTTCGGGCACCGTGATCTCGTTCTCCTTCCAGTGATCCAGCACGCGCAGCCGCCGGTCGAAGGTGTTGTAGTCGAACGTTTCGGCGTTGAAATAGAGATCCAGCAGCTCGTCATTGTCGCCGGGTATGCCGCTGGAATGGGACAGCAGCTGTTCGAGCGTGGCGTTGGACAGGCTCCCGCTCATCCCCGGCACGTCTTCGCCCAGAACCTCGCCCACGGTCGTGTCCCATTGCAGCTTGCCTTCATCGACCATCATGCCCGCCAGCGTCGCGGTCATCGACTTGGTGTTCGACCCGATGTGGAACCGGTCATCGATCGTGACGGGCAGGTCGCGGCCCATAACGCGCGTGCCGACCGCCGATGCCTCGACGACCTCGCCATTCTTCACCACCGCCGCTGCAATCGCGGGTACGCCGTACTGCTCGCGAATGTCGTTCAGATAGCTGTCCAGATCCGAGGCTGCCGCAGGGCCGACCGAAAGAAACGCGGTCAGGGCAACACCTGACAGGGCCGGAAGATGAAATCGCGTGAAGAAAGCAAACATATCAGGAAACATCCGTCATCTTGGTTCGCCCGTATCAAACGGGGCGAATTAGTCCGAGTGGGTTCGGTCGGATCACAGGTCCGGGCCCGGCCCACGGCTCGAGCGCAAGATTAGTCGCGGCATTGCGGTCGGACTATCCGATTTCCGCAATTCGTCTTTCACATGAACGATACTACCGGAATGCACGAACCAGCCGTTCAGCGCGCGAGGGTGGCCGAAGGGGACTCGTTGAAGATGCGTTTGTAATCCTGTGCGAAGCGCCCAAGGTGCAGGAACCCGTGATGCATGGCCGTGGCCGTCACCGTCGTATCGCCCGGTTCCGCCCGGCAAAGAATGGCCTGCACGCGGTTCAGACGCAGAAGGCGCAGATAGGCCATCGGCGACATGCCCATATGCGTGCTGAACGCGTATTGCAGGGTACGCTGCGACACGCCGAGTTCGCTGCACAGCTCCACCACACTTGGCGGCTCGTCCGTGACGGCGCGGTCTTCGGCCAGGTTGCGGGCCTGCCGGCAGATCTGCATCGCTTTCACCCGCGCGGCCGGCGGCAGGGGGCGATGCGCATCCAGCGATGCCGTCACGACGTGCAGGAGCGTCTGGAATAGGCTGGTCTGCATGCCCACCGTATCAAGGGGCACGCCCGACGCCGTCGCCATCTTCCCCGCCTGAAAGCACAGATCGACCGCCTCCGCGAAGCGGCGCTTGTCCCGCGACCGGATCGCCGTCAGCCCCGCGCCCGCCCCGGACCATTGTGACGGGTTCAGGATGCGGGCGGCGCTCAGGAACGCGTCGTGATCGAAAGTGACATAGGTCGTCTGCGCACCGGCAGGCACGTGGATATCGAACTCCGTCCGCCCCGGCATGAAGAAGATCGCGTCGGCATTGGCAGCGTCATATTCGGAAAACCGGAACGCGGGATCCAGCGTGCAATAGGACAGCGTGCACAGGTTGTCGGGCGTGGCCCCCAGTTTCTGGACCGCGGCGTCCTGATGTTCGCGCACGATCTGCTGGCCACCCAGATCCATGCACTCCATCCGGCCCAGCTGCCGCCCCGGGCTAAGCTGCAGGCATTCCATCCGGATCCATGGCTGCATCGCGGCCTGATCCAACCCGTGGTCAATCCGGGCCGACTGCACGGCGGGGGGTGGGGCAAGGGTCGGACTGAGATCGTTCAACCGCGGTGTCTCCGTTGCGCCCGCCGCCTGCAGCCCAAGGCCGCAAGAAGAGCATTCTGCTTCCAGCCGAGACGGTTAGTGCGGACGTCTCCATCTGGTGCAAAATCGTACACGATCCCATGCACCCGGTCGAGCGCGACGCGGGTCAGTCCGAAAGCAGCGGCATCACCAGCGAGAACAGTTCGGCCTGCGACGAGATCCGGCATTTGCGGTACAACTGCTTGCGGAAGACCTTCACCGTCTGCGGGCTGATTTCCAGGCGGAGGCCGATGGAGACCGAAGAATGCCCCCGCAGGATCAGCAGCGCGACCTCGGACTGACGGCGGCTGAGGCTGATTCCATGACGCTCGACAAAGCGTTCGCGCAACCGATCGACGAGCTTTGCATCGGTATAGTCGCCGCTGGACGAGAGCCCCGCCCATTGCTTTGCGATCAGCCTGCAGGCAATCGTGCTTAATCTTTGGGCGACATCCACGTCACGCGGGGAAAACGGGCGACCCGAACTGGCGTCGCGCCCAAGGCAGACATGCACGGATACCCCTTCGGCCGGATAGGCCACGTAGGCCATTTCGTCGACCAGCGTCGTGCGGCGGTAATAGGTGGCGTAGTACTCGTTCCGCTGGAACTGGTCGGGCGCGAAATCGCGCAGGCGGTAGAGCCCTTCAGGCACCCGCGCGACATGAAGTTCGTGAAAGGGATCGAGCAGGTAAGCCCCTGAGATATAATTGCTTTCGATATTCGCATGCACGGCAGACACGCGCGCGCGATAGAACAGCGCCTCCGGCCTCCGGGTCTGGAAATAGGCCAGCATCGTGGTGTTGTCGATTTCGATGCTGCGGTCCAGCCAGGCATAGAGCGCATGGGCGAAATCGTCGGTTCCCAGGGCACCGATGACGTCTGCCAGATGCCTCTCGGCCGTGTTGGGAAGTGGCTGCATGATACCCCTCTGGGGGTATGTACCCCCTGAAGACGCCTTTCTTACGATAAAGCCCCGTAACCGGGGGTATGCCGCAAGAGGGGCCGATGGACCAGAAGAACATCGCAGTGGATGTCGACCACGTGGTCAAACGCTATGGCAGCGTGACCGCGTTGCATGGCGTGACGCTCGACATCCGGGAGGGCGAGTTCTTCACGCTGCTGGGCCCGTCGGGCTGCGGGAAGACGACGCTTTTGCGCTGCATCGCGGGGTTCGAGGACGTGTCGGAGGGCATGATCCGCCTGCACGGGGACGACATCACCCCCCTGCCCGCGCACAAGCGGCCGGTGAACACGGTGTTCCAGCAATACGCTCTGTTCCCGCACATGACGGTGCTGGACAACGTGGCCTTCGGCCTTGCCCGGCGCGGCTGGTCGGCACGGGATGCAGAAGGCCGCGCGCGACAGGTGCTGAAGCTGGTGCAGCTGACCGATTTCGCCAAGCGGAAGCCCGGCCAATTGTCGGGCGGACAGCAGCAGCGGGTCGCCTTGGCCCGCGCACTGGCTCCCGAACCGCAGGTGCTGTTGCTGGATGAACCGCTGTCCGCGCTCGATCTGAAGCTGCGGCAGGCGGTGCGGGTCGAACTGAAGCAGATCCAGCGGGAAACCGGCATCGCTTTCGTCTTCGTGACCCACGATCAGGAAGAAGCGCTGACCATGTCCGACCGGATCGCCGTCATGTCCAACGGCCATGTCCAGCAGATCGGCACCCCGCGCGAGATCTACGAGGCGCCCGTGAACCGCTTCGTCGCCGATTTCATTGGCGAGACGAACCTTCTGGAAGTTGACGTGCAGACGGTCTTGGGTGGCCGCGCGACGGTCGCCCTGCCGGGAGGCACCGTGATCGACGTGCCCGCCGCCGATGGGGCCGCGACGGGCCCCGGCCACCTGTCGGTGCGCCCGGAACGGATCACGCCCACGGACGGTCCCGGCAGCGTGACGGCCACGGTGGACAGCCATGTCTACCTTGGCACCGATATCCAGCTGCACGCGAAGCTCGATGATGGCACGCCGCTGGTGGTGCGAATGCAAAGCAGCGGTGCGGATATCCCGGCACAAGGGACGCGGCTGGCATTGGACGTGGAGGCAGGCGCAGCGCGCCTGCTGGCGGACTGATGGCAGGCGCCGCGCCCGGCGGGGGCGCTTCCCGGTCCGAGGTCTATCGCGGCAGCGGTCCGCGGCTGCTCCTTCCCGCATGGATCTTCATCGGGGTCTTCCTGCTGCTGCCGGTCATTCTGATGGCCGTCTATTCCTTCCTGACGAAGGAATTCCGCGGCGGCGTGATCTGGGAGTTCACCTTCGCCGCCTACGACCAGTTCTTCTTGAACCGGGGCCTTTTCGGGGACGAACCGCCCACCATCGAATGGACCTACCTTGGCATCTTCTGGCGCTCGATCTGGCAGGCCGGGCTGGCGACATTCTTCTGCCTGCTGATCGGCTTTCCCACGGCGTGGTACGTGGCGACGCGGCCGGTCTCCACCCGGTCGGTCTGGCTGTTCCTGATCACGATCCCCTACTGGGTGAACCTGCTGATCCGCACCGTTTCCATGAAATTCCTGCTGCGCGACACCGGCCCGCTCAACGAATTCCTGATGTGGACCGGGGTGATTGCCGAGCCCCTGTCGCTGATCAACACCAACTTCGCCGTGCAGGTCGGGCTGTTCTATTCCTACCTGCCCTTCATGGTGCTGCCGATCTACGCCGCCGTTGAACGGTATGACTTCGCCCTCTCGGAAGCCGCCGCCGATCTTTATTGCGACAGCTGGACGACACTGCGGCTGGTGATCCTGCCCGCCGTGAAACCGGGGATCGTGGCCGGGTGCATCCTTGTCTTCGTGCCGTCGCTTGGCGCGTTCCTGGCGCCGGATCTGCTGGGCGGGGCCAAGACCTTCATGATCGGGTCGCTGATCGAGGAACAGTTCAAGGGCGCCGCCGGCAACTGGCCGTTCGGGGCGGCGGCGGCGATGATCCTGCTGACCGTGGTAATGGGCGTCCTGCTGATCCACGCCCGCGCACAAATGCGGGAGGACGGGTGATGGCCAAGACCGACCTCCGCCGCTTTGCCGGGTTCCGGGTCACGACATGGCTGTGCCTGCTGGTGCTCTATGCGCCCTTGGTGATCGTCGCGGTCTACAGCTTCAACGCGTCGACCTCGATCACCCGCTGGGGCGGGTTTTCCCTGAAATGGTATGTCGACGTCTTCACCGGGCCGGAGGCGCCCCGCTTCCGCGATGCGGCGATCAACTCCTTCGTCATCGCCATCGCCGCGGCCACCTGCGCCACGATCATCGCCACCGCTGCCGCCGTGGCCATGAACCGCACAGGCCGGTTCCGCGGCAAGATGGCCAGCCTTGCGCTGATCAACCTGCCCCTGATGGTGCCGGAGATCGTGACGGCCGTCGCCTCGCTGATCTTCTTCATCACCATCGGGTTCAAGACCGGGCTGATGACCATCTTCGTGGCCCATCTCGTCTTCTGCATACCGTTCGCCTACCTGCCCATCGCGGCGCGGATGCAATCGGTGCCCGACATGTACGAACAGGCGGCGATGGACCTGTACGCCACGCCCTGGGAGGCGTTCCGGCTGGTCCTGCTGCCGCTGATGATCCCGGGCATCCTGTCGGGGTTCCTCCTGGCCTTCATCATCTCGCTCGACGACTTCCTGATCACGAATTTCGTCAAGGGCGCGGGCATCGAAACCCTGCCCACGGCGATCTTCGGGTCGGTCAAGCAGGGCATCAAGCCCAACATCATGGCCATCTCGACGCTGCTTCTGGGCGTCTCGGTGGTTCTTGTCACGCTCTCCTGGGTGATCGGGCGGGCGGGTCAATCAAGAAACTGAACAACAGCGGAGACAGACACATGAAAACACTTCTCACCACCAGCGCGCTGGCGCTGACCCTTGCCACCGCGGCGGCCGCCGAGGGCGAGCTGAAGATCTATCACTGGTTCGAATACATCCCGCAGGAGCTTCTGGACAAGTTCGCCGAGGAATACGACGTCACCGTCACCATGGACACGTTCGATTCGAACGAGGCGCTGCTGGCCACGCTGAAGGCGGGCAAGCTGGGCGAATACGATGTCGCGGTGCCGGGCGATTACATGGTCAAGATCATGGCCGACGAAGGCATGCTGGACACGTTCACGCCCGACGAGATGCCCAATTTCGACAATATCGAGGACCAGTGGGTCGATGTCGAATTCGATCCGGGCCGGAAAAGCACCATCCCCTACCAGTGGGGCTCGACCTCTTTTTCCGTGAACACCGAAGCCTATGACGGTCCGCTCGACAGCCTGTCGCTGATCTTCGAGCCGCCGGAAGAGCTGAAGGGCAAGATCAACGTTCTGGATACCTCGGGCGAGACGCTGACGCTGGCCTCGCTTTACGCCGGCATCCCGCAATGCACATCGGACCGCGAACAGCTGAAGGCGTTGAACGCGCTGGTGCAGGGGGCGAAGCCCGCCTGGGCCTCGTTCGGGTCGGACGTGGCGAAGGATGTGCTGGTGTCGGGCGATGCGGCCGCGGGCATGATCTGGTCGGGCTTTTCGGCCAAGGCCCGCGCGGAAGGCGCGCCGATCGAATACGTGTTCCCCAAGGAAGGCATGATCGTCTGGATGGACAACGTGGCCCTTCTGAAGGACGCGCCCAACCGCGACAACGCGCTGAAGTTCATGAACTTCCTGCTGGAGCCTGAAAACGCCGCCGCTGTCACAAACTATGCCCAGTACACCGCGGGCGTCGAAGGCGTGGCGGAATTCCTTGAACCGGAGGTCGCCAATTCCCCGGAATCGAACCCGCCGGCGGATGCCAAGGGCGTCTTCGTTCAGGCCTGCCCGGAAGAGGTTCAGGTCCTTTACGACGCGATCTGGACCAACCTGAAGAAGTGACGATGCAGCTCGCGCTTTGCCAGACCACGCCCCTGCACGGCGATATCGAGACGGGGTTCACCCGTCTCGACACCATGACCCGTGCCGCGGCACAGGCGGGCGCGGGCATGATCGTGTTCCCGGAACTCTACCTGCCGGGCTACAACCAGCCCGGCCTGCATGACACGCTTTCCCAGCCTTTGGGCGGCGAATGGTTCACCCGCGTGGCCGGGATCGCGCGCGATGCGGGCTGCGGCATCACGCTTGGCTGGGCGGAACGGGATGGCGATACCGTCTACAACGCCGCCACCGCCTTCGCCGCCGACGGCACGATGCTGGGCCATTACCGCAAGATCCAGCTTTTCGGACCGATGGAGAACGCCAGCTTCGCCCCCGGCGACGCCTTCTGCACCTTCGATCTGAACGGTATGCGCACCGCGCTGATGATCTGCTACGACGTCGAATTCGCGCCCCATGTCCGGGCGCTGGCGGAAGACGGCGTGAAGTTGATCCTTGTGCCCACGGCCAACCCCGTCGACTTCCCCCATGTGTCTGGCGCGCTCGTCCCCGCCCGCGCGGCCGAGATGGACCTGACCATCGCCTACACCAATTACTGCGGCCCCGAAGGCGATGTGATCTTCGGCGGACGCTCCGTCATCGTCGGGCCCGATGCCATTCCGCTTGCCAGCGCAGGCCCCGGCCCTGCGCTGCTGATCGCGGACTTGGACCGGCCGGTCCCCGACGCCATCCGATCCACCCAACTTGCCGATTTCAAGAAGGTCTGACCCATGTCGCTCGATCTCGATACCTCAACCGATGGCGTGCTGACCGCCGACACGCACCTCGTTCAATCCTTCGCCGATCTGAACGCCCTGAAGCAGGACGGCGCGCGGACGGTCATCGTGGGGGCCGATGGCGCCTTCGTGACCGACAGCGAAGGCAACAAGCTGATCGACGGGATCGGGGGGCTGTGGTGCGTGAACGCGGGCCACCGCCGGCGCGAGATCATCGACGCGATCACAGAACAGCTGGACACGCTGGATTTCTATTCGACGTTCTACAACTTCACCCACCCCGCCGCCGCGGCGCTGGCCACCAAGCTGGCAGAGCTGGCGCCGGGGCACCTGAACAAGGTGCATTTCGCCAATTCCGGGTCGGTCGCAAACGACACGGCCATTCGCATCCTGCACCACTACTACAACAGGCTGGGCCAGCCGAAGAAGAAGCAGATCCTGTCGCGCCACGGCGCCTATCACGGGTCCACCCACCTCGCCATCGCGATGACGACGCCCGCCTACTCCGAAGGCTGGGACAAGGCAGAAGGTCTCGTCCATCACCTGCGGTGTCCGCATCACTGGCGCGAAGGCGAAGGCCAGACCGAGGCCGAATTCCTGACCTCCCTGATCGCCGACGCGAAGGCCCGGATCGAAGAAATCGGGCCCGAGAACATCGCCTGCTTCATCGCCGAACCGATCATGGGCGCCGGCGGGATCATCGTGCCGCCCCCGGGCTATCACGCCGCGATGGGCGCGCTGTGCCGGGAGTACGAGATCAAGTACATCTCGGACGAGGTCGTCACCGCCTTCGGCCGGCTGGGGCATTTCTTTGCCTCGAAGGACGTGTTCGGCGTGCAGCCCGATATCATCACCACGGCCAAGGGCCTGACCTCGGGCTACCAGCCGCTGTCGGCCACGATCCTGTCGGACGAGATTCACGAGGTCATCTCGGAACCCGGCGGCACGTTCCTGCACGGGATGACCTATTCCGGCCACCCCGCCGCCGCCGCGGCGGGCCTTGCCAACATCGCGCTGATGGAGCGCGACCGGATCCCCGAAACCGTCCGCACCACCGGCAAGCGGTTCGAAGGCAACCTGCGCGGGCTGGCGGATCTGGAGATGGTGGGCGAAGTGCGCGGCAGCCATTTCATGATGGGGATCGAATTCGTGAAGAACCGCGAGACGAAAGAACCCTTCACGCCCGAAGACATGATCGGCCTGAAGGTCGCGAAAGCGGCCCAGAACAGGGGGCTGATCGCGCGGCCATTGGGCAATATCCTTATCCTGTCGCCGACGCTGGTGATGGACGACACGCTGATCGACCGGACGTCGGATATCCTGCGCGAGGCGATAACCGAGGTGCAAAATGCGCTCTGACAGGGAAGGATCTTTCCGATGAGTGTCGAGAAGACGGACGTGCTCGTCGTCGGCGGCGGTCAGGCCGGCGTCGCGATGAGCGAACATCTGGGCGCCGAAGGCATTCCCCACATCGTGCTGGAACGTGGCCGCATCGCCGAAAGCTGGCGCACCAAGCGCTGGGATTCGCTCGTGGCGAACGGGCCTGCGTGGCATGATCGGTTCCCGGGGCTGGAGTTCTCCTGCCCGCCCAATGCCTTCGCCGGGAAGGAGGACGTCGCGGCCTACATGGAAGCCTACGCCGAACAGATCAATTCGCCCCTGCGCACTGGGGTCGATGTCACCTCGGTCACGCGGCTGGAGAGCCGTCAGGGCTTCCGCGCCGAAACCAGCGCCGGGCCTATCGAGGCGGATTATGTCATCGCCGCCACCGGCCCGTTCCACACGCCGCTGATGCCCGATCTCGTCCCCGAAACGCCGGGCCTGACGCAGATGCATTCCATCGCCTACCGCAATCCGGGCGCCCTGCCTGACGGTGCAGTGCTGGTGGTGGGCGCGGGCTCCTCCGGCGTGCAGATCGCGGCGGAACTGCGCAAGGCGGGCCGTGACGTCTACCTGTCGGTCGGCCCCCACGGCCGTCCGCCGCGCAGCTATCGCGGGCGGGATTACTGCTGGTGGCTGGGCGTTCTGAACAAGTGGGATGCCGAGGCGATCCCCGGCGCCGATCACGTCACCATCGCCGTCAGCGGTGCCGAAGGCGGCCATACCGTCGACTTCCGCGCGCTGGCCGCAACCGGCATCACGCTGGTCGGACGGACACAAAGCTGCACCGATGGGAAGCTGACCTTTTCGAACGATCTGGCAAAGAACATCGCCCGCGGCGACCGCGATTACCTTGCCGTGCTGGACGAGGCCGACGCCTTCGCCAAGGCCAACGGGCTGGACCTGCCCGAGGAACCCGAAGCGCGGGAGATCCTTCCCGATCCCGATTGCCTGACCCATCCGCTCACGCATCTCGACCTGGCCCAGGCCGGGGTCACGACCATCATCTGGGCCACGGGGTTTGCGCTGGATTACTCATGGCTGAAGGTGAACGCGTTCGATGCCAATGGGAAACCCAAACATCTGCGCGGGATCACGGATGAACCCGGCGTCTACTTCCTGGGATTGCCCTGGCAGACCCGGCGTGCTTCATCCTTCATCTACGGCGTCTGGCACGATGCCCGCTACATCACCGACCACATCGTGAAGCGCCGCGCCTATCTTGCCTATCCCGGCACGCCCGGCTGACATCGGAGACCGAATTGGCCCATACCCGCATCCGCAAGTTCAACACGTCCGACACTTACCCGGAACAGAACCTAAACAACGACCTGTGCCAGGCCGTCGTCGCCCGCGGCGCCACCGTGTTCCTGCGTGGCCAGTGCCCGCAGGATCTGGACACCGCCGCCAATATCGAAAGCCACGATCCGGTCGAACAGACCCACAAGGTGATGCAGAACATCGTCCAGTTGATCGGCGAAGCCGGGGGCGAGATGGACCACCTCTGCAAGGTCGTCGTCTACCTGACCGACGTCCGCCACCGCGAGGCCGTCTACCGCACGATGGGCGAATACATCCGTGGCATTCACCCGGTGTCGACCGGCGTGGTGGTCACGGCACTGGCCCGCCCAGACTGGCTGGTCGAGATCGACGCCACTTTCGTGATCCCGGACTGATCGCCATGACCTTCTCGATCACCGCCCGCTGCGCGACGACCGGCCAGTTCGGCGTGGCGATCTCGTCCTCCTCCCCCGCCGTTGCCGCGCGCTGCGCCTTTGCGCGCGCGGGCGTGGGGGCAGTGGCCAGCCAGAACGTGACCAATCCGGCACTGGGGCCCGCGGTGCTGGATCTGATGGCAGGCGGACTGTCGGCGGAAGAGGCCGTGACAAAGGCCATCGAAGGCGAAGCGCACCCCGACTATCGCCAGCTTCTGGCGGTGGACGCGCAGGGCCGCAGCTTCATCCATTCCGGCGCCAACGCACTGGGGATCTGGACCGCTGCCAGCGGCAAGAACTGCGCGTCGGGCGGGAACCTTCTGGCGAATGACGGCGTTCCTGCGGCCATCGTCGCAGGATTCGAGGCCGCCACCGGCGCCCTTGGCGACAGGCTGATCGCCGCGATGCAGGCGGGCCTTGCGGCCGGCGGCGAAGCCGGGCCGGTTCATTCCGCCGGGCTGCTGATCATGGACCGGCAGGCGTGGCCTTACGCGGAACTCCGTTGCGACTGGACGGAAGACTGCCCGATCACGGCCATCGCCACCGCGTGGGATGTCTACAAGCCGCAGGCCGACGCCTATATCACCCGCGCGCTGGACCCGACCGAAGCGCCCTCCTACGGCGTGCCGGGCGACGAATAGTGAGCGAGACCGAGATCCTCGCCCAACTGGTGCGCTTTGCCACGATCACCGACGGGCCAAATCTGGAACTGATCGGCTGGGTCGAGACTTTCCTGTCAGACTGCGGTTTCTCCGTGACCCGCGTGCCGTCGGGCTGTGGCACCAAGGCCGGGCTGCTGGCGCGGCGGGGGGACGGCCCCGGCGGCGTGCTGCTGTCGGCGCACAGCGACGTGCTGCCGGTGGCCGGGCAGGACTGGCACGGCGATCCATTTGCCCTGATTGAACAGGACGGCCGCCTGATCGGCCGCGGCAGCACCGACATGAAGGGCTTCCTCGCCTGCGTTCTGGCAGAGGCCGAGCGGCGGAAGGACGGTCCCCTCACCCGCCCCATCATGATCGCGCTCAGCTGGGACGAGGAGATCGGCTGCCAGGGCATCCCCCAGATGATCGACCGGGTGGTTCCCGTGCTTGGCCGCCCCGATCTGGTGATTGTGGGTGAACCCACCTCGATGCGCCTGTGCATAGGGCACAAGGGCAAGGCCGCCTACCGCGCCACCTGCCGGGGCGAGCCCGGTCATTCCTCCATGGCGCCCCTATACACCAACGCGCTGCACCTCGGCGCCGACCTGATCCAGACGCTGCGCCGGGTGCAGGACCGGCTGGCAGAAAGCGGCGCGCAGGATCCGGGCTACCGCGTGCCCTCCTCCACGGTTCATGCCGGGCGGATGAGAGGTGGCGTGGCGCTGAACATGATCCCCGAAGAGGCCGTGATCGATTTCGAGATCCGGCATCTGGCCTCGGAAAGCCCGGACGACATTCTGGCCCAAGTGCAGGCCGATCTGCCGAAGGACACGGATATCGCCCGTGTCACCGCCTACCCCGGCCTCGACGCCGACCCGTCGGACCCGGCCATCGCCGCGCTGGCCGGGCTGCTGGACGATCCGGACCCCATCCGCGTCTCCTACGGGACAGAGGCGGGTTTCTTCGCGGGCCTCGGCCTGCCCACCGTCGTGTGCGGGCCGGGCGACATGGCCGACGGGCACCAGCCCAACGAATCCATCGCGCTATCCGAACTGGACCGCTGCCGCGCGCTGCTGGGCGATCTGCTGGGCTGACGCGCGCGCGCCAGCTTGTCCAGATGGGCCACCGGCCGGGATCAGAAGACGATCCGGAACTGGACGGCGGCGCCCAGATCATAGGTCGTTTCCGACAGGCCGGCATTGGCGTTCAGGCTTAGAGTCGCGCCCTTGCGGGTCAGGATGTCGACACCCAGCCCCAGGTCCAGCCGCGTCCGGTCGAGCGCGGTTTCGGCGGTGAAGTCGAGCCCCTGCGGCCCCATCGTCACGAACTGCCCCGAGGCCGAGGGCGTGGCGTCGCCCAGAAGCTGGGTCAGCCCCACATGGCCGAACAGCCGCGATTGCGTGCGGCCGATGTTCTGGTAGTCGCCGTAGAAGGACAGCGACGGACGGACGTGGAAGATCGTCTCGTCATGGGGATCGACGGCCAGCGCATAGCCCGAATCCGGCGTCTCCTGGAAGGCGTTCGAATGCAGGTAGGTCGCGCCGACCTCGATCTGCGGGCGCAGGTTCATCCGGCCCGACCGCAGCGACCATGCCACGTTGGCGCCCAGACCGGCCGTCATCGGCCGGTGCGTGCCTTCAAGGTTGAAGCCGCTGGCCGATTGCCTGTCGATATCGAACTCACTGGTGCTGAAGGCACCGTAGATCCCGTACTCCATTCCGCCGACATCCCGGCTAAGCGCCCCGCCAAGCTGGAACTGGTAGCCTTCGCCGGTGCCCTTGCCATCTTCGCCGGTGATGTTGTGCTGTTCGAAGGACGCGGCCGCGCCGAACGTCCACACATCGGCGAACGGCATGCTCATGCCGCCGGCAATTTCATAGCTGTCCTGGGCGAAGCCCAGGTTGTCGCTTTTGGCCTTCTGGGTGAAATGCCGCCCGCCCACACGGATCCACGAACAGCCCGACCCGTCGGTCTTTGCCATATCCTCGGGCGACTGGCGTTCGCAGTTGATCAGCCGTTCGGCAAAGCCCAGCGACGACAGGTAGGTGGTGATCTGGGTATCGACCACGATCTCCATCCCCAGCGTGTTGAGCGAGCCCACGTATTGCGGATCGTCCTCCAGCGCGACGAGCTCGTTGAAGAACGCCTCGTCCATGTAGCCGCCGCGGTAGAGCTGGTGGAAATAGGCCGCCAGCCTTGTCTGGTTGTCATTGGCCAGCGTGGTGACAGACTCGCTCGCGAAGTCGATATCGTAGGCGAGGTGGAGCTTGCCGGGCTCGATCTTGACCAGGCTGTACTGGCCCACCGCCGACGGCGTGACCGCGACCTGATCGAGATCGATATCGCCCACGCCTTCCATGATCACGTCGGCCTGCCGGCCTGCCCGTCCCGGCAGGTGGTTGATCAGTTTCGGCGCCACGGTACCGGTGATCGTGGCCGTGCCCACCACATCCAGCGTGTCGCTGATATCGGTCGCTGCCGCCGGGTCCACATCGACGTGGATCGTGCCTTTCGCCGAGTTGCGGAAGTTCCCTGTCACCTGCGTGGTGCCCACGACACCTGCGTCACCGATGGTGAAGGCGCCGTTGTTGACCACGCGGTCGACATTCAACACCGCGCCGCCATGAACCGTGCCGCGCGCCCGGTTGTGCAGGATCACGCCCGATGCCTTGTCGATCCCGCCAACGATCGTGCCGGTGTTGTTGACCGTCAGGGTGGTGTCCTTGGCATAGATCGCCGTGCCGTCTGTCCCCTGTTCGGTCGTGATCGTCCCGCTGTTATTCAGGATCGATGTCTCGGGCCCCTTGATCAGGACCCCGATCCCGTCCTGCGCATCGTCGACCGCGGCCGCGCTGCCGCCGGACACGGATCCGGTGACAGTCACCAGCATCTTTCCCGCGCCATCGCCGGTCGAGGTGGCGACGATCCCGTGCGCGCCCGCGCCGCTCACGTCGATATCGCCATCAACTGTCACGGTCACCTTGTCCGAACTGCTGGTCGTGCTGCCCGATCCGCCGGCCGATTGCGCGAAGATCCCGTGCGAGCCGATGCCAGAGGTCGTGATCGAACTGCCCGAGGCCAGCGATACAGCGACACTGCCGCCGGTTCCGGTGCCACCCTGCGCGCCGATCAGGCCCGCATCGCCGGTGGACGAGGTGGTGACGTTGCCCTGAAGGCCCCCGCCGCCGCCGATGGATTGTGCAAGGATACCGACCGAATGATCTCCCGTCGTCGTCAGGTCTCCTGTGAAGCTGACAGTAACGTCGCCACCATCGCCTGCCCCGCCGTCATCGCCCAGGCCCGAGCCATAGGTGTCGAACGCGCCAAAGACGACCGCGCCGCCCATGCCGCCGCCGCCACCGATCGATTGCGCCACGATGCCATGCGCATTCGCGACCGCATCCGATGACGCGCCAGTGGTGGTGATGTCGCCGGTATGCGAGATCGTGACCGCCCCGCCGTCACCGGTGGTGCCATTGCCCGTGACAGTGACCGAGCCCGAGGCATCGGTGTTCCAGCCGCCAAAGGACGTGCCGCCCCCGCCGCCGACCGACTGGCCAAGGATACCGATGGAATAAAGCCCGCCGGTCATCAGGTCCGTCGTCGTGTTGGCGATGGTGACCGCGCCGCCATCACCGTCCTGACCGGAACTGCCACCGACCACGAGGCTGACATCCTGCACGTCAACCGATGTCTGGTTGCCGGAGTTGCCGCCGCCGCCACCAACGGTCTGCCCGAAGACGCCAAGGCTGGCCGTGCCGGACGTCGCGATGCTTGCGCCTGTATTCGTGATCTTCACCGTGCCGCCGCTGCCGGCCCCGCCGCCGGAGCCGCCAACGGTGATCGTGTGCTCGCTGCCTTGGCCCGCGGCTTCCCCGCCAGATCCTCCGCCCGCGCCGACCGACTGGGCGAAGATCCCGTAGGCATTGCTGCCCTCGGTCGAAATCGCCGCGGTGTTGGTGATCTTGGCCGTGCCGCCATCGCCCCCGGCCC
>TARA_R110002020_G_scaffold184866_5_pt1 | contig 17048 bp, 9 predicted proteins | sample TARA_R110002020 | Tara Oceans TARA_R110002020 (sample SAMEA4396489) | marine metagenome | biome: Westerlies Biome; feature: [MES] marine water layer (ENVO:01000295) within the mesopelagic zone...; material: water (ENVO:00002006), including particulate matter (ENVO:01000060) such... | reverse complement strand
TCTCACAAAGCTGTTGTAGACAACATAGACAGTATCGTGGCCAATGCTTATAAGCAGGGGCTCGGCGATGGACAAAAAGGTCTTGTTAATAAAGCAGCAAACGTGAGTATGAACACAGCCCAGAGAGCACCTCAAGGAAATGAAAACTCTGTCGCCTCACAACTTAAAAATATCATGAGCGGCAGAGGAACAACAACCTTTAAACTCTAAGAAAATATGGCACTTTCAGAAGGAAGTGGGATTACAAACGTGGCCGACGCAGCAGCAACGCGCGGTGGCCTGTTTAACACCCCAGAAAAATACACTACCATCGACACATTGCTCGATGTAAACAAGCCCGATGTACGGGATGAACTCATCAAGGCTTACGGAGACCAAGGCATTACTGGATTCCTGAAGCTCACAGGCGCTATTCGCTCTGGCGGTACTGCTGACTTTGTTCAGTGGTACGAGGAGGGTCGTCGTCATACGAAGCTTAATGCCGCCAGCTACACCGCAGGCACCAAGAAGCTCGTTATCGACAAAGTTAATGGAGTGGCCATCGGCTCTTTGCCACAAGTAGTGCAGTTTGGTGATGAAATTCTCAACGTCGGCGACGTTTTGATGGGATTGAATACTGGAGATGTATTTGTAGTTCTCACCGTTTCAGATTCATCAGACTGCTCTTGCACTGTGGACCGTATGGACGGGACAGCCGCAGGTGCTGGACTTATTGACACTAACGAAGAGCTTGCAATTATCGGAAGCACTTTTGCTCAGGGCTCTACCTCTGACGACATTACTGTCAGCAAAGATGCCGAAGTCAGAAAGCTTACTAACGGATACAATATCATTAAGGATATGTATCAGGTGGCTGGATCTCAGGCAACAAACATTGGCTACATCAACGTAGGCGGTGGTGATTACAGATGGTACATCAAAGGCGAAACTGAGACGCGCAAGCGCTTCATGGACAAGCGTGAGATGATGATGCTCTTCTCTGAGAAGACAGCTGCCTCTGGCACTATCGCATCCCAAGTAGGTGGTGTTGCTGGTTCTGAGGGGTACTTTGCAGCTGTTGCTGCTAGAGGTATCACTGCTACTGGTGACTCTACTGCAAGAATCTTCGACAGCATGGAGACTCTCGACAACTTGCTCATCTCTCTTGACAAGGAGGGCGCACCTGCTGAGTACGCTATGTACTTGGATCGTCGCACCTCTTTGGATATTGACGACATGTTGGCTGGAGGTGTTGCTACTCAGACTACAGCTGGTTTGGCTGGTCAGTTCGGCGCGTTTAACAACGATGCTGATTTGGCTGTACAGCTTGGATTCAAAAGCTTTACTCGTGGTGGATACACTTTCCACAAGCACGATTGGAAGTTGATGAACGATCCACAGTTGGCTGGAGGTATGACTGCTGCAGAGTACAGAGGGGCTATGCTCCCAATGGCATCTGTTGTTGACCCTCAGTCTGGTTTGTCAGCTCCAGCTTTGGAGATGGTATACAAGGAGTCTAACGGATACTCTCGTGAGTTGGAGCACTGGGTAACTGGTGGTGCAGTGATCGGTAACAAGACTGACGGCTCTGATGTCGCCAAGTTCCACTACCGTTCTGAGTGCCAGTTGGTGACCAGAGCTGCTAACCAGCACGTTATCTTGCGCGGAGCCTAATAACTAACCTGAAGTGATGGGGAGGTCCTTCGGGGCTTCCCCTAATCTTCATAATACTTACAATCATGGCGCAAAAAAATGTTTTCCCTATCCTTCTTGACGGAGTCAGACAAGTTGTCACCGCAAGTACGGATACCTGGAATGGAGACGCAAGCGAAATGAGAGTTGACTCTACTTCTACAATCGCTGTTGGAAGTGGTACTGTGCCTGGCACATTGCTCAATATTGCTTGTAACACAAACGATGATGTAGTTATAAACATTTCACCTGATCCCTACGGAAGCAACAACTTCAACGGAATCACCCTGACTAACAAGGGCGACCACGCTACGTTGATGTGGACTGGATCATCTTGGCTTATTCTTACCTCTTCTGCTGGCGGAACAGCAGTAGCCTAACTGTAACTGAGGGGGAGGAAAGGCCTCCCTCTCTTTTACTTCTTTCTTTTAATTCTATTTAATTATGGCACAACAAACACGACGGGCTCCTGGGCGCCCTAAAAAGGTCCAGACACAAGAAGCAGCACCAGCTGCAGTAGCAACCCCCGCTCCAGCGGCACCTAAGAAAAAGCTTGCTATCAAGCAAAATATTTCAGAGAACAGGGCATGCACTTACGAAGCAATTAAAAACAAAGGCGTGGCCTTTATGCTTATGACTAAGGAGCTTCGCGTCTATCACGAAGGTTCTGACTCAATTAAACTTGCTAGGTATTGTCCAAACGAAGATTCTATTTGGAAGCATGAACAGAGCGAATTAAGCAGAGTAGAACCTATTGTTTTTAAGAATGGATTCCTTACGGTAAGAGCCGACCAACCTAACCTTAGAAAGTTTTTGGATATCCACCCTTCTAACAAAGGAAATGGAGGCAATCTGTTTAAAAAGCTAGACACTAGGGTCAACTCTGAAAAAGAGGTAAAAAAGGAGTTCGAGGTTTTTGACGCTGTTGCAATGGTTAGAAACTCAGAGCTTAATGATTTGCTTGCGGTAGCCTTGTTCTTTAAGGTTAACATTGACAGAGCTGTATCTGAGGTCAAGTACGACCTCCTCAAGATTGCTAAAAAGACTCCAGGCTCATTTATCAGCGCCTTTGACGACCCTGTGGTAAAGTGCAAGGCAACAATTCGTCAGGCCCTAGAGTATCAAATATTGAAGGACTCCAAGGATTCCGTAAGATGGTACGATTCTAACGGTCTCATCGTATCTGTTCCTCATGGTCAGGATGCCACAGACATCATGTCTAGGTTCTGCTTGACAGAAAAAGGAGCTAGCGTATATGCAGAGATTCAAGACGAGCTTGATCGCATAGCATAACCCTACAACCCAGCTATACAAAGAGGCCAGCCTAGTGCTGGCCTTTTTCGTATATTTGTTTCCAAACAATCACTAATGATACTCGTACAGTCAGTATACGAAGCGGTAAAGAACCTGGCTAATAAAGACCAAAAGGGATTTATCACTCCAGCCCAGTTCAATTCCTTCGCTAAGATTGCTCAGCTAAACATATACTATGAGCTCTTTAGGGAGTTCGTTGAGGGCAAGAAGTTGAGGAGAGCGAATGTTGACGGCCATGGGGCTTTCTCTTTGGTAGAGAGATCCAAGAACGACCTTGCTGTATTTGCAGAAAAGAAGGACTTGAGTAAGTCCAGAGACGGATTCAGCAAGCCTGAAGACTATGTGATGTTTATCAACTGCGCTGTTAAGAATGCAGCAAAGACTCCAGTGCATATTTTGACTGATGAGTCTAAGATTAACCACTTGTTAAACAGCACTTTATCTGCCCCCAGCTCTACCTTTCCTGTAGCTATTATGTCGGACACCATAGAGGTGTTCCCTACTACTATAACAAAGGTTACGCTTCGGTACTACAGAGAGCCCGTCCTCCCAGTTTATCAAGCCAAAACATTTGCAACACCTACTGGCGCCAAGGTCGAGCTTTTCCAAGATAGCGGTAGCTCAAACTTTGAACTGCCTTATCAGTATGAGCAGGAGCTTGTAGCTGAGATTGCTAAGATGGTTGGCATCAACATCAAAGACAAGGATTTGTACGTAGGTGCTCAATATGAAGAACAGAGACAATAATGGCAAGGAATACAACAACACTTGATCAGGTTATATCTGATTTCGTCCTAACTTCAGAGGGTGACGACTACATCGCAAACGCCTCTGACGTTGCCATGAGGAGCATCGCCCTTCGCGGCATACGTGAAATGGGATTTGACCTGTCCAATGAGGTAAGGTCTCTTAAGCTGGACATAACGTCTTCTAACAATACTGTGGAGCTGCCTGATGATTTTGTAGACATCATAAAGATTGGGGTTGTTGGTGAAGACGGTATGGTGTATGTGTTTGGTGAAAACAAAAACATAAACTACTCTCAGTCTTACGCTGATTCCTCTGGGGCCGCTGTAGGCGTTTCTAGCAGCGCCAATGACGCAAACAGTGACGGGGTGTTTGATAGGGTTGACTCAAAGTCTGTCACAACGGGTGCTGATGCAAGCTCAGACAGCCTAGCAGATGCTTTCGACTCCTACCTGTTTAGGAACTTTGTTCATGGAACTTCTAACGGAAGGCTTTATGGATTGGGAGGTGGTCACAAATCTGGTTCATACAGAATGAATCTAGACCAAAACAGGATCGAGCTTGACACTACTTCAAAGTACAGTCAAGTCGTCATAGAGTACATAGCTGATCAAGCTAGATCTACCAACCCCACAGTACATCTGTACCTCGAAGAAGCTCTTCGCTGCTACATGTACTACAAGCTCGTAGAGCGTAAGTCTACTGTGCCACAGGGTGAGAAAGCCAGAGCACGTTCAGAGTACTACAACGAGAGACGCAAAGCCAACGCAAGGATGAAGTCCTTCTCTAAGGAGGATGCTCTACAGGTTATCAGACAAAACTTTAAGCAATCACCTAAGGTCTGATGAAGAGTAAGATCACACCTAGACAGCTCAACAAGTCACTTGATGAGCGTCTGCTCAAGCCTACAGACCTAATTGATGCGCTTAATGTAGCCATCAGAACCAACGAAGACGGTCAGGGAGGTGTCGTAAAGAACGCCGAGGCCAACACCCCCGTAGACTTTCTTGGTGCCGACACGGATGACTTCACGGGCGCTAATTACGTCATAGGAAGCGTTTCTGACGACGCAGTCGGCGTAGTGTACCTATTTGTATACAACAGCAACAATAAGCACTCTATATGGGCTTATAGCACTGAGGCTAAGTCGTACAGACTAATATTCACTTCAGGCCTTTTGAACTTTCCTCAAAATGGGTTTGTCTCTGCGGACTTCGTAAAAATCAAAAGAGTTGTAGAGGCTGGGGTTATACCTGACTCTACTCAAGATGACACAGAGGGTGGCGCTACAGCCGTTGGCGAAGGCGATCCAGATAACACGGGGGGTGGTGGAAATCCAGGCAGCGATGGCGATGGCGATAACGATTTTGATATAAATCAGAATGTTGACGGCTGCACCGATCCCAGCGCCCTAAACTACAATCCTGATGCCAATGTGGACGACGGGAGTTGTGTCTTGCCTGATCCTATTGACATACCGTACTGCATAGGCGTAGACTTCTCTACAATAGCAAACCATATATACGGACCTATTCAAGGCTCTGGGTTTTTCAATCTAGCAAGCCAAGCTGGTGTAGCTCTTAACGATGAGCACCCCCTCCTTGATTCCGATCCATTTAAAGATGGCGTTAATATGGAAGACGTGGTGGCTAGCGTCACGGCTAAAATTTCGTTTCAACAGTTAAACGGGCTGGCCGTAATTAACTCTTACAGTCTTCCTTTAGAATACGACACCATCTCACTAGAAAGGGAGACAAACCTTAACTCCAGATCTCATGGGCTTCAGTATTCTTCCCAAGGAGTAATATCAGTAGACAGCAATTTACTTGATCAGGCGTACCGAGCCAAAGCAACTATAAAAGTTATATTTAAGGAGGATTTCCTTAATGAACTTTTCGCGTGGGCTAGAGATATGGAAACACTAACGCAGGACGTTCTTTGGAGCGGGACCATCAACCCGTCTATACCTTCGCCCAGCACCCCTACGTTTGAGTGGGGTGTCGATATATACAATGCTGCAGAAAGAATTGACATCACTGACCTTACGGTAAAAGAATTTATTAGTGAGAGCCCTAACTATCTTCTAACTAATGCTGTGGGCTTTAAAAGCCTTAATGGTATTATGGCTGGATCAAGAGCCACCAACGACTGCCTTACGTCTTCTATGACCAACGGCAGTCTTTTGGATGGTAATTTTGACGCTTTTACCGATTATGTTGATACCGCCGACAACGCCAGTGGGACGTTTAAAGATATAACGGACCTTCTCTTTCCTGGATTCGGATTTGGTTGTGATACCCCACACGTTAGCGTATCCTGGAGGGGTAGTAATGTATCTGCTGGCAGAAGATTTGCTCCAGCAAAAACAGTTTTTGATTTTAGAGAAAGCACTGAGTGGATAGATTTCCAGGAGTTGTTTGAAGACATTATTGAGGTGGCCGTCCCTGGAACCCTTACCGATGGTGGGGGTGATGCTGGTTTTAGAGGCGTAGGGGGTGGCCAACAGAGGGTTTTTGAGGACGACGAGGCCCCAGAATTTGTTTATGTGTTTTTTACAACCAATATTAACGACCCTATTTATGAGGCTTGTGGCTTTGTGGGCAGCGCTTTACAGTCCCAGATAAATCAGTCATTTCCTCCTAGCACCAGCATATTTTATTACGGCACTGCAACAGGTGCCCCTAATCCAAGCATCGTGAGCTCTGGTGTGCTTGAAGATTATCCCTTTGGGCCCTCCTTGAACGGCACTTCCAGTGCAACAAATGACCCCGACGATGTCGTGGCGGGTGGAAGTTATCCTACAAATTGGTTTTACTTTCCTCGCACAGAAGTTGACCCATTTTCAACAGTAAGTGCTGCTTATAGGCCAACAGCACAAATTGCTAGCTTAGATACACAGAATTTTGAAAAAAAGGAAAACATGTCATTGGCTCAAAATGGCTCCACTGACTTTAATTATGAACACTCTTTAATTAGATCATTTCCCAACACAGTAGTCATCCAAGGTGGAGCTAGTGACGAGCAGAAAATCGCAGGTGGCGGTCTTTATGAGCCGACTTTTTCTGTTCCCCTTTCTGGGGAGGGTACACTTAGAATAGCTAGTAAGATAAGCATGTCTGTTAGGCAGCCAAACATAGAGACTTCCCAGCAAGCCACTGGATTTTACGAGTTCACTAGTGGTGAATTTCCTGAAAACGTAGGTGGGGGACTTTATGCAGAAAACTCAAGCGGTGTATACTATTCAGTTAATGATCACTTTGAAATTTTAGGTATAGGTGGCGGCGGTGATGGCACTATTGGTGAAACACACGGATTGGGGGGGTTAGGACAATCTGGAAGCAGCGTAACAACTTACGGAAGGATTTACATCATAGGCTTTAGGGCTTTTCTGCAGGCTCAGGATCAGCAAGGCGACAATCTTCAATACCTGCGCATAACGAGCGGACTTGCTCCTGACGCGGCAGAGGGTGCGTCAAATCTAAAGTATCTGCAAGCAAACCCATCCGTCGAGGACAGGACTGTAGACGGAGTTCGGGTTACCGAGGAGTTTACTGCAGACACTATAACGCTAGGTGACGAACCTACCTCTTCTGATGGCAACGGAGCTAGTGCAGGTGGGTCTAACGGCACTACTACCACCAGTACTACTAGGGATGCAACACCTGAAGACGCCACCCCAGCGCCTATTACACCCACATCATCTTCTTCTACCAAGAAGAAAGCAACAAAGAAATACGGATACTAATGCCTATAGATAACGTAACAGACGTACAGCCATTTGCTGGATCTGATCCAGAGGTTGACACTATCCTTTACTTCACGGACGATACAAATGAGCCTAAAAAGCTTAACGTGAGAAGAGCTATAGAGGATGATGACAATTACTCTGGTAATGCTCTGGGGTATGTGTCGGGAGAAGACATGAAGGATTTTATAACTGCATGTCCTAAGTCTCCGTTAAAAGAGATAAAGTTTGATTTTGAATACGACCCTTCTATATCTCAATCCAACTTCAAGGCTTCTGACGGTATGGTGTTTTCGTATCAAAACATATACAGAGACAACACGGTTTCAGCACCTGCTGTCTTTTCTGCTGTTGCGTATCCAGAGGAGATACAGTTTTTGGGGTCTCAAGACATAGAGACAGCAAATATACCCAATAGGTGCCTCTTGTACATCCCTAGTCCTTCCCTTGAGATATACAAAATAAGGATTCTTTTTAGAGAGGGTGACAACGGGGTTATGAAGATAATAGATGAGATATCTGTAGACAATCCTGACTCGCCTTCTTTTGATCCCGCTACCGAAGGTAGTCCTTTTGTAGGCACTTATTCATTCCTTAACGACAGAGTCTTTGCTGTGCTTCCTGATTCAGAGGCAACTAAGTCTTTTGACAGGGTTCCTCAAAAAGCCAAGTCTTTGGCTGTGGCGGACAACAGGATGATGTATGCGAACTACGAAGAAGGATTCGACACTTTCTCTATTAAGACAGAAGCCACGGTTATCTACAAGGACAAGCCTGCCGATCTCTTTGATTTTGGAATCAAAGCAGTGCCTAGCATGGTGGTTAATGAAAGCGCAAGCAATATAGCCTTTAGCACAAAAGCTGTAACAAAAAACTCTGGCTTCTATCTTGACGTGACAGGCCTTCCAGATGAAATTGAGCCTGGAGATTTTTCCGTTAAAATCATAGTAAACCCTCAAAGAAACTTTCACGCATACAACGCCGCAAATCCATTTAACAGCAATGCAAAGTCAGTGCATGGGTCTCTTGAAAGAGACGCTGGACACCTTTCTAATAGCGGTATGTTTGACAACGGTGACTTAACGGGCCTCTCTCAGGTTCCAGGAGGTCCTTCCAATGTACTTTCTAACATCACAAACTCTTTCGGTGTCGGAGTCTCAGGGTCGCCCAACCTTGTCTCTGGCACTTGGAATAGCGGTAGCCCAAACGCGCCACAAGATCTTTACGTAGGATCAACTCCATTTGCGCCCGTAATAATAAAGGGTGACCAGCTTGTCTTTGAGGTTCAGTTTATTCTTAATAACGCTACCTCCAAAGAAACAGTTTCTAATATTATAGCCAACACGCTTTGTGGGTTAACCCAATCTAGTAATGTGACGTTTGGAGCTGGCAATGAAAGGATTGCAGAGCTTAATATAAACCTAGGTCTAAACGAAGGCCAAGAGATATTTCAAAATGAATCCTTGGCTGATCTTATCTGTTGTGTGCATGGCGATCAAACCGATCCCCCAGACGGGTTCTTCATCATAAACAAAGCTAAGGCTAGGTTTGCATGCGAAAAAGACAGTGGTAACTTTGACCCCAACGGGGGCACCAACTATGTAGACAGAGTTAAGATATGTATGTCTGAGCTTTATGTCAACGATGTAAAGACTTGCCTCCCTATACCACAAGTTGGTTTTTCACCTATGGTGAGGCCAAACGGAAGCGATTCTCCTTGGACAAAAGAAGTTTTAAACGATGAAGGGCTTCAGCGGCTTCGATGGCCCAACGTAAAAAGCATTGATAACTCTCAGGATTTTGGAGGACAGGTCACCGATGTTATAAAAACAGGAAGCGCCAGCCAAGACGACAGGAATAAAGGGAGATACTTCCCAGCACCTATTGGATCCTGGAAGGTTTATGAGGACCCCAGGGAAACTGAATTTACCGATTCCGAATGGGGTGATGAGGGTTGGACCTGCAAGCTTTCTGATTCCGTGGCTTCATTTATTGAAAACTTTGATGGGAGTCTAGCTGACATTGGGTATGACTACAACATAACTTCTGACCTAGACAAACTTAAAGAGACTATCAGCGGAAAACCCAGTGATGTTTTCGGCACTATGTCTAGCAAGTGGGACGGCAAGATAGGTGGGTTTAATGCAGACTATTTTGAAATAGATGGAACCGCTGGACAAGGCACTTACTTACGAGATTTTTACGAAAACTTTGTGGCTTCTGGTGTTACAAATGCAAACGAACAAAACAACAGGTTTTCCCTTGTGGACGGACAATGCGGCCCAGGTGGAATGCAGGGCGAGCTTCAAGCTAGGGCCGTAAAGGTTCAAGATGTAACAGCTGTTTTCAATGGGGCTAGGACTGATCTTAACTTTATTGGATTGCAAGCTTGCCGACTAACAAATATGGTTGGAGGAAATGCTAACGCTATGAATACTAGCGGCAGTGTTTTTGCAGAAACGCTTTTGGGGAGGGTAGTAAACATGCCGTTTATGGAGGGGGATTCTCTCAATGACCACAGCGGCGATGGCGGAGGCACAGTGTTCGAGTCTTTCGTAAACGAAAAAAGAGCTTCCGTGGTAGAAGATATTGACAATTCGTCGGGTGGCAACTCTTCTGCAACTATCGTAAACCTAAAGTACAGAGCCACACCTACTGAAGATGGATCATCAGAGGCCTACATACCAAACTCTACAGGCGCTGGAACTTTTAACATACTGCCTACCGTATCTAATTTCCAAGGCCTCGATAGTGGCGGGAATATAGGGTCATTTAAGACAAATGCCCTTCACAACTTTGGGGTAGTCTACTATGATGAAAGGGGCAGGAGATCAGGCGTAGTACCTATAGACCCCGTGTTTGTCAAAGGATACTCTGATCTAGATAGACCCTCTCAGTCTCAGAAAGGGGGTGTATCTGTTAAGATAAAGATAACCAGCCAGGCTCCTTCGTGGGCCACAGACTACAGGATAGTATATGGGGGGAACAGTACTGTGGAGCGTTTTACGCAATACTCTGTAGACGGAGCTTTTGCTAAGAAAAATGCTGACCCCGACGACAGCAAGTTTTTCTTGTCTTTGAACTACTTGCAAAAGACTGATATATCTTACGCAAAAGCTGGGGGAGCTAAAAACCAAGAAGACCTTACAGGGGATCTTTACAGGTTTACCCCAGGCGATAAACTTAGAGTGATAAGCTACTACGATGCCAACAACACTGGCATTATATACGCTTCAAGTGAAGAGGTGTTTGACGTTACGGAGGTTGTTACTCTTGATGAGGACATGCAGAATCATCCCTTTGCTGATACATCTATTGATGAGGGGAGTGTAGACACTTACGTGTACGACGGCGACGACATATCTACTGTTACGAGAAAACAAAACCAGATAAATCCTTCTATTTCAAACAATAAAGACAGGCTTAACGGTCAGTTCTTGGTAGTAAAGAACAATCTAAATTCTGATCTTTTTGGGTTATCTGACTTTAGCATAAACGCAGGTCTAGCAGCTAAGACAAATGCAAACTGGGAGAGGCGATGCGTGGTAGAGATCTTTACCCCTAAAAAGGGCGATGATGAAGACCTTACTACTTATTACGAGCTGGGCTATGATGGCCCAAATGATAATTTCTCAAATACTTACGGGGGTGAGTGCAAGACATCGAATGGACAAAATGTACACTTCCCAAACATAATAACCATCGAGAAGGGAGACGTGTTCTACAGGCAGGTGCCCGTAAACCTTCAAAAGTTTACAGGCGGAAACTTTGCAAGCCTTATCTCTAGCTCTGCTGGTGAAGACACCTCTGGATCTAACTTTTTGCCTGTATCGCTTGAGACAAACTCTGTAATTGATTACCACGTCTCTTCTTCAAAAGGATACGGAAGGCCTTGCTTTGTGATACCCAATGAAAGAAAGACTAGAAATGAAACGTCTATAACGTTCTCGGAGAGGACCCTCACGAACATCTTTGACAACAACTTCTCGTCCTTCCCTCTGTCTATGAACTTTAAGGACTTACCTATAGAAAATGGGGCTATAGACTACATAGTGCCAAGGGGCAACAAGCTTACAGTGCTTCAGAGAAAAAAAGTTTCTGATGTGCTTTTGGGTAGGGATGTGCTTAGCACGGCTTCAGGGCAAGAAAGTGTAAGTGTTTCAAACAAAGTTTTGGGCGCTGCTAGCTTCTACCCGATAGACTACGGAAGCTCTGGATCTCCATCATCGGTGGTTGTTGAGGATGACGTGATATACTTTGCTGACCTAGACAATCAAAAGATTGTAAAGATTGATCAGAAAGGCCTCGATATTATATCCGAAAGGTCTATGGATAAGTACTTTAAGAATAAAATCTCAGAGTTCTTGTTAGCCACACCTAACAACAGAAGGGCTGTAATGGGCTATGACCCTGTAAATGATGAGATGATATTTAGCTTGATGGAATTTAATTCATCTGTTGGGACACCAAATTTCTTGACAAAGAATCAGCTGCTGAACAGTAGCGGTGGACCAGGAGATACAAGCGAAATAAACGTTTCTCTGGCCAGTATAGCTTACTCTCCAGGCGGTGACGGAAGGTGGTCTACTCGATATGACTTTTCCTCGACGTGCTACGCAAACGTAAGAAACGAGTTCTTGTCATTCAGATGTACGGGGGTCAATAACTCAACATCTCCAATGGTTTGGATTCATAACGACAAAGAGAATAGAAATTCTTTCTACGGGGCTCCTTGTGTGTCTATGTTTAAGTCTGTGGCCAATGGTTCTGAAACAGACTCACCATCCTTGATAAAAGAGTTTAACGCGATAAGCCTTGAAGCAAATAATGACTGGGATGTAAATCTAAGTACATCTAACGATAGGTCTTATATTAGACAATTTACTGATTACGAAGGAGTTAAGTACGCTAGTATTCCTAGGTCTACTGAGTCAATAAGCGGAAACACCTCTCAGTACTTCTCCCTTGGAACTGTATCTTATCCTGAGCTTTTGTCTGCGCTTGAGGGCTCTGGCCAAGCGAGCGCTTCAGGTCAAGAAGTCATAATAACTGTTGATAAAGAGATAAAGCATTTTGTCCCCGTCGGTGACGACGTTGAGATTTTCTTTGTCCGTGATTTGAATAATCAAATTTTCCCACTCTTTGCAGCCTCTGATGTAGGGGTCGTTAAAATAGAAGGCAAGTCTATTACTCTTAAACTTCTTTCGGGGCTTAGTATTAGCTCAACTACCATTAACGCACTGATATCTCAGGACTCTGACGATTCAGTAGACCTCTTGGTAAAAGCAGATCCACTTATCTACGGTGACCAGCTAAGAGATTCATACGCTACCGTAACTTGCGTTACAGATACACAGGACAAAGCAGAGCTTTATGCTGTAAACCTTGAGTACACACAAAGTAAGCTTGACCCGACTACCTAATATTTACTATTTTTACAACATGGACTTCATTGATATAATAATAAGGCTTTTGACCCCCATGGAGGGCGTTGACTATGCCATCGCGCCTCTTTTGCTAGCTGCTCTTACTGCAGCACCAGGAATCATCTCTGGGGTTAGCGCAGCCAACGCAGCTGGCGATCAGGCTAGAAGAGCCATGGACAGGGCCAAAAAGGATAGAACTAGGGCCTCTAATGATCTTGAAAGACTGAAGAGCGGAGTTCTTGAGTTCGAGCCAGAGAAGTTTAAGTTCTCAGAGAAGAACCTTGAGGCATACGATATAGCTCAGAGCAGAGCGCCAGAGATGGCTGCACAGAGGGCCTTAGAGCAGTCATTAGCTACTAGCGCTAATGCAGCCTCTGTAGACCCTAGGCTGGCAGCCATGACGGCTCAAAGCACAGCAGGCAACGTTGCAAACTTAGCTCAACAACAAGCCATAGCCTCTCTGGGCAGAAGGCAGAGCGCTGCGACTACTCTTGGGGCAGTGCAGGATGCTACCTCAGACGCAAACGTAAGGGCTAGACAGACGCAGATGGATACAGAGGTTAGCAGGGCTCAGGGGCAGTTTGATGCTGCCAGAAGCGCCCGTAGAGCCGCTCAGGACGCAAAGCAAGAAGCCAGAAGACAGCGCAACCAAGCCTTTATTCAGGGGGGGTCAAATATTATTAACACGGGGATGGCGATGCAGGGTCAAGACCCAAGTTTTGCAGGACTCTTCACTGGAGAAATTGATCAAACTCAAAATCCATTCTACACTCCGCCGCCAAAAGAAACCGCAAAAGGCGGCAAGCTTTCCTACGGACACGGGGGTGAGGTAATGGAGACAGAGGGTGAGTTTAACCACAGCACAAACAAAAAGGCTTTAGTAGACGAAGAGTCTGGAGTCAAAGAAGCAGAGCTCACTGGAGGTGAGTTGGTGTTCAACCCAGACCAAACACAAATGATGGAAGAACTTATCAGCTCTGGAGACTCCAAGAGACTTATGGCGTTCCTTAAGGACCTGATGAGCCAACCTCAATTCCAAGCATAATGGCAGAGCTTTATTACGGGGTCCCCGATCAGATTCCAAACTATCAGACGCAAATAGACCAGGGGATGGCCGATTCAAAGGAAGCTTTGGATGCGGCCAGAACTGTTGTAATAAACAGACGGGAGAAAGACAGGGAGTTCAAGACAAATTTGTACCAAAATGATCTTGGTCAGATGTATGACGGCGACAGAGAGTCTGCTGAAAAGATGCGTCAATACATAGAGTATCAGTATGAGCAGGGGCTTTATAACGATGACCCCAGCAAGTTTGCCAGAATAGTAGCGGACTACAATGCTCAAATTGATATGTTTACTGGGCACTACAATAACACTCATGGCGTAGCGGGCACTGCAGACGGAACAGGCAACACATACCTTGACGTACAACTTAGGCAGCAACAAAACAACTCAGATGAGTTCTGGGGCGAAACAGGCAACAGAGTTGTAGGCAATGAGTTTGATCAAGCTCAAGAGACTTACAATCAACTTAATGCTGGTTTGCAAGGCATGAATGTCGATGAGGCAGGTAACTTCGTAGCTACTGACCCTTTGACTGGGGACACAGTAAGGATTTCTGATTTGGCTCAATATCAGCTCGGAAACTCAGCCTTTATGCCAGACCTCGAAAAGGTAGCCCCTCCGACATTGTATGACGTTGCTAGCGCAGCAGAAACGGCTACTGCTGTTAAGCTAAGAATGCAGACCGTCAAAGAAGACGGAAGTGCTGTCACTGCAGACGAAGCTGCAGGAGCTGAGTTTGACAACCTCATGGGGACAAGAAACGCTCCTGGGTCTGTCATTACAGAGCGTCAAAGAAAGTTTAGAGAGCTTACAATCAGAGACCTAGCGGATCAGGCTGGCCTCGGTCTGTCCGACGAAGAGATAGAAGCCTTTATTACAGGGGATTTGTCTAACCACCCTGACAGGATGGATGAGTTTGCTTTCATGATTAAAAAAGCAAGAGAAACTTTTGTAGATGTAAACAGGTTTGGAGGAGACGACTCTGGATCTAGAAGAGGAGACTCTTCTATCCCAGGTCTTAGTGGTCAGAGCAGAAACATAAATGTCAACGCTGGCGGTCTTCAAATAACAGAAGACTCAGATGCTTCTGGAGACCCAGACGCTAGATCTACTAGGGTAGAAGGAGAAACTCTTTCTATTGAAGCTTATCAGCTTGATGAGCCTATAGAGGAGAGTGAAACAAATCCTAATGGTGCTTACAGTGTAACGCATGTTTCTACAGGCCCAAGAGGAGAGCACATGGTTGTGGTGGAAGTAATGACCCCAATGGTGAGAGACTTTGAAACGGGTAATCTTAGACCCGCAAATGCAGACGATCCTTCGTCCTCAATCATTGATGTCCCAATACCTGAGCAGATAGACATTGATGGTGATGACCCTAGGGCAGAGGAAATAAGGAGAAACTTAGCGGCTAGAGGTATAACTGATGAAACTTGGGTCTCTATGGGCCAAGACACAAACAGAAGGCTTCAAGAGGACAACGAAAGAAGAAGAGGAGAAATAGAAGAACAGAACCAGCGGGCATCAGCCACTGACGTACAGCCAGACAATAGAATCCCACCTGAGTCTCTTCCTCCAGATCAGCCTACTGACCAGCAGCCTAGGCCACAGCCAGGATCTGATGATCAGACCGCCCCTGCAACGCAAGCCCCACCAACATCTTCTGAAGGGAGTTCTGGAAATGCTTTTAGGGACTTCTTAAACGATCCATTTGGATTCCTTTTCCCAGGAGGCGGGTCTACTGAGGTACCACCTGAAGAGCGTAGTGAAGGCTCTCCGCTGCCCGAAACAAGTCCAGAGCGTCAAGAACGCACTCAGTCTAGAGACGAGCTTGTTGACAGGTCTGCTGAAGACCTAGCATCTTTGCCGCTTGACACTAGGGCAGAAGTGCAAAGGATTCAAGATGAATACAGAAACAGAACTGGTGTGCTACCATACCCAGTAATAAACACTGATGAAAATGGCCGTCAGTCTGTTGGCTTTGTTGATGACCGAGGTAACCCTCTAGATGACATTACCCTTGAAAATCAAATTGGTGGTCAAGAAATCGAATCTGAACGATTGCCTGAGGGTGAAATAACTGTCGATGAAGCTCAAGAATTACTTCAGCCATGGGAGCAAGAGGTGAGAAGTCAGGGAGGAGGGGTTGCTGTTTTGGCTAAAAACTTTGGAAACCTAAGGCCTAACCCTAATAACCCTCATGCTCTAGGTCAGCTACAAACTGGAACTGGCAAGTATCAAACCTTTGCATCTTATGAAGATGGTCTTAAGGGATTGTTCTGGGACATTAGCGCAAAACAAAGAGGTCGTAGCAGAACCGTAGAAGAAGGGGCATCTATATTTGACCTTATAGACATATACGCTCCATCTGGAGACTCTAACGATCCTCAGGTTTATACTAGAAACCTTCTTAGCTTTGTTAACGAGCAACTTGAAACGTCATACACTCCAGATACTTTGGCTAGCGAAATACCTACAGCCAGCATAGTAGAGGCGATTGCAAGACAAGAAGATATAAGATTGTATCAAAAGGTAAAAGAGAGCGGAGCCTTTGATGTGCTTTTGGCGCAACAAGAGGACGGCCAACCATCTTCAAGAGCATAACATGTCAGACATATACTCTAACCCCCTCAATCAAGGGTCTGCGGCGCAACAAGGTTCTCCGCTACAGCAAGGACCTTCTAACGAGGATCGTAGAAATGAGCTACTAAACCTTTTTCAGACATACGAAAGAGACGGGTATACGGCTCAGCAGATGATCAACTCTGCTATGATACAGGGCTTCGACAGAGACCTTGTCAATGGCGAGATGTACCTCAAGATGGAGGATGCGAAGAAGCAGCAAGAGGAGCAGTACAAGGAGTACCTAAAAAGACTTAGGGAGGCCAAGCAGCAAGAGGTTAATACAAGGGCTCGGATGAATGCTCTTGAGGGATTTGAACAATCAGACCCTGATGTTGTAACAAGCGCAGACGACAACTTCTCTAGAGCCTCTAATAACCTAAGGCTTCTTAAGCAAGCTAGGCTAGATATTCAATCTGGTGATATTTCTCCAGGCAAGGAAAACAGGCAAGAAAGAC
>TARA_R110002020_G_scaffold113233_3_pt1 | contig 17052 bp, 29 predicted proteins | sample TARA_R110002020 | Tara Oceans TARA_R110002020 (sample SAMEA4396489) | marine metagenome | biome: Westerlies Biome; feature: [MES] marine water layer (ENVO:01000295) within the mesopelagic zone...; material: water (ENVO:00002006), including particulate matter (ENVO:01000060) such... | reverse complement strand
TTTCGAGTACGAGTTTTTATTTTTTTACTCATATTATAATAATCAATCATTCAAGTTAAATCAGTAATGGGTTTAACCCAATAAAAATGGGTTTAAATTAAAAAAAAATAAAATGGGATTAAAATCCCAAGTTCCTTGCGATTCGGTTTGCCTGTCGTAAGGCACGTTGTTCTGCTGTTTCTGTTATTTTGCATTTTTTGCATGGTTTCATGCAATCATGTTTATTGCAAAAGTCATTGTTTGTTGTTAGACCATCACTCATATTCTATCACCACCTCTAATCATTTCTTGATTAGTCATATCTCTTACCTCTCACTACTTGGTTAACTCTTTTTTGAAATGCTCTTGCTTGTTTACTGCCATCATGTTTGACATGAAGTGGATCTCTAAAGTTGTGAAATCTTAGATGCACCATTTCATGTGCGATTGTGTCGTCAATATTTTTCCTAAATTCTTTTTGGTCATTTCCCCATGTTTTGTCATGGTAGTTTACATCAATCCAAATTGTGCCACCATGCCCAAACCAACATCTTCCTATGCAACCATTATCGTTTGTCTTGGCAATAGCATATTCACCCATTCGTTCAACAATATCTCTACGGTTGATGTAGTATTTTGGAACTCTTAGACCTAGTTGGTCTGCATATTTTACGAATCTCTTGTGAATCCACTTTGCAAGTTTAGAATTTGACTTTATGTAATCTGACTTCATTATTTGATTTTCGGCTTTGCTGATTTTTACAATTTTTATTACATCAACATAGTAAGATGGCTTGGCTACCATATTGTAATTTGTTTCGAATAGTTGAACTAATCCCACATGAATTGTATGTAATTCCACATGTTTACTCCAATCTTCATCTGTCCATCTTCCTTCTTTCCCTGATGAATATGCTATTGCAGACTTTGTATTAATTTCAAAATTAAATTGATTAATCCAACTTTGACTTTGTGTCTTTTGATATTTTTTAATTGCTTCTGATAATGTTCTTGCTTTGATTGTCTGTGTACTATCTCGTTTTTTGATTGGGAAAACATCAGTAGGATATTCTTGATCATATTGAATAACTTGAACATTGTATCTATCGAAATTTAGTTTTCGATTTTTAATTTTTCTGTGTTTCATACAACTGTTACAACATACTTTGAAATAAACACTAGCTAGTTTTTTTTTGATCAAGTGATGTTGTAACAATTAGTTTGTTGCAAAAGGGTGGGGTATTTTCCCAAGATACAATACTTCAACAACAAAAAAAATGAAAACGCATTAATAGAAATTTCAAAAATTTATTATTTCAATGGATTGTTGCAGTTTATTTTTGATATTTTCTGTTGTAACTATTCCCTGCAAACCATTTTCATCAGCAAGTTCACTATTCAATTCTGTTAAACTGTCAAGCATTTCACGACACTGTTCTGCGTTATCTTCCATTTGTTGAGTTTGTAATGTGTCACCAAAATGTTCGGCTATGTTACTTGCACCATCATCATATTCATCAGCAATTCTTTCAAGATCAGTAATACCATCATCAAGAAGTTGTTTCAATCTGATTACATCATGACGCGTCTCTCCATGCCATTTACCATTAATCCAATCTTCAAGTTGTTCTCGCACAGCATAGACATCAGCATTTCTTCCCTGTGCCATGTCACTTTGTCTAAATCGGTGTTGCTTACATCTAATACGTGGTTCTGCAAACCTAACAGAAAATTTGTAGTAATACTCACCAACTTTGATATTTTCATCACACACTTCACAAACTGCAACACCACGCTTTGATTTTTTGAATTTTTTTAATGCAGACATACCAAGTCCACAAACTAATAGTATATGAAGCGAGTGGAACATTGTTCAATATTGAATAAAAAAAAGAAGAAAAGAAGTCAGTTTGACTTCTTACTGAAACTTACACATAGACTTGCAAGTTTGACTTTGTTGCCCACGAATGACTTTGCTTTTATCCATGAGCCACCGAGTTTTGGACTATCCACTACAAAGACAGCATTATTGTTGCGTACTTCATAGTGTCCAATTTCGCCACAGGAAATGCCACATTCACCACACATGCATACACCATTGTTCAAATGTTGCATTTTGTGCTTCCTGCCACGTCCAACACAGTTCTTCGGAATATTCATGGCTAGTGGTATTCCCAAGTCTTAATAACTTCTATCATCTGAATTAGCCATGTATCAAGTTGCTATGGCTACTTTTAGCCTGATAGGCTCGGATTACACAAATCCTCTGCTACAAGAAAGACATATCGTATTGCAAAGAGCCAACGGTGTTTACAAGTGCATTTGTAAACGCAGTGTTTTTGCATGTCAATCGCTTCCCTGTATTTTCCTCTGTGAGACATGAAGTGTAATATGCAGTAATGTTCATACACTGATACATTTTTTTATTTTCTTAATTGTTCTATTATTACAATTCATGCAACAAGTTCTATGACAAATATTGGTGCTATCGGTGAATTAGTAAATAACGAAAAATTACTTTTGCAAGTTGTTAATACAACACCTAATCCAGATACAAATGACACATTCATAATGATGCAGGATTGCAAGTTGAATCTTGATAGACCAATAGCTCGAGAAATTACATCAGGTCAAGGAGTAGTTTATTTTTTCGGTGCAGGTGATAACAGCATTGATTTCACACTATTACTTACAACGCCAGAATTAGACGGTGACGGTGTTAATGATTTGATTTATCAAACTCAACGAGATGGAAACGGAAAACTACCATCACAGACATACAGGATTGTTGCAACAAATGTTGATGGTAATAGCAAAACAATTTCTGCAACAGGAACAATCCCACATTTGGAAGTCCAAAGACTTGCAGGAGTTGGTGGAGTAAGTGTCGTTGGAAGAATACAACTGACTTCTGATTCTGTTACTGTGGCATAATGAGTGTAGATAACGCAACAGCAACACGTAATGTCGTTGGCAATTCAATTCTTGATTACAGATTAGAATCATTGGATCATAGAGTAAGAGAGTGGGCAAGAAAAAACGCAGTAAAAATTGCAGAAAGAACTTACGGACAACTGTTTAGACAAATTGCATTTGGTGAACAGCTATCGGAACGTTATGCAGATTCGTTAGAAATTTTTCTGATTGACAATTCATTAAGTGGTGCAATCAAAGTTGGATTCAATGTAAATTATTTTGATGAAGAAACAGGGACAGTTCCATTGTGGGAATATTTTGAATATGGAACTAGACGACATTACATAGCACCAAGAAATGCAAAAGCACTTCGTTGGGAAACAGCAGGGACAACAGGCTCACAAAAACAAACATTGACACAGGCACTAAGTGGTAACAATCCTGATAAAACTTACGCATTTTCCAAAGGACATTTTGTAAAAGGAATCAAACCAAGACGTGTGTTATATCAAACATTACAGCGTGGAACTAAAAAATTTAATGATACTTTGGCAAAGGGTGCAGAGAAATTCATCAAGCAAACTGCAACAAGTATAGGTATTTGACATGGAAGATGATCTAACACTAAAACAGCATTTGAAGGAATGGTCAGATTTGATTAAGAGATTAAAGATACTTCCAAAGGACAAATTTATTGATTATAGAATACAGAGAATTGAACACCTAATCCATACACATGAGGTTAGCACATAATGGCAAAAGTAATTCATGCATCAACAGATGTCAACATCAAGGTTGACGCAAAAAATGTTGACAGTGGAAAAACAATCAACAAAGATGCTCTTGGTGCAAGAGCAACAGCAGGTAGTGGTGGCAAAGGCTCACCAACAATGAAAGGAATGATGGGTGCTATGGCAGGTGGTCAGGGTGCAAACATTATGTCTAAAGCAGGAATGGCAAAAGGAATTGCCATGAATCCATTTGGTGCAATAATGGATCAGCTTCCAAACATGATTATGAAACACTTGCCAAAGATGTTACTTAGAGCAATTCCTGTAATTGGTTGGGCAACCTTAGCAATAGAACTTGTCCCAATGGTTGTGAAAGCAGTTGTCGGTCAATTAACCAAAGCAGGTAGCCCATTTGACAAGAGATTCAAGCGTGTTATGCAACAAGAGCAGAACGCATTTTTTAATCGTGAAGAACAACGTAGAAGGCAATTAGGTCTATCACCTGTTATCATTACATCAGTTACAGGCTTTGTAAATAATGGTGGAAACAATACAGTTGCAACATTGAAGCAGGTAAAACAGCATGGTATTTCTAATATCGGATTACAAGACAAGGCAATAGGGTTGAAGTAAAATGGCAGTTAATGGAAATATTTGCATTTTTAGATTAACAAGTTCAGGCTCAAGTAATGACGGTGAGACAGACGTTTCAGACAAAGTTGAATTTGACACAAGTGATAATCAATCACATGGTGCATCACAAGTGCCTGATGCAAAAGCACACGTTTCAAATTATAGCGTAACAATGACACTTGTAACTCAAGAGAATCCTGTCCCTGATTCTAACAATCCGTCAGGTCTGCAAGACACAGGACTTGCCACAGTTTTGTTTGAAATCACAGGTTATTGGGACGAATCAAATGGCACATCAACAGGTGTTTCATATTTTAGAAATTGGCAAAGGCAGGATAAGACAAATTCAGCATATCCATTTGGACGATTCGGAATTAGAAATGATGAACGGTATGAATACAATGTCACACCATCAACCACCTATGGATTAATTTTAGAACACTTTGAAATTAATGATGATTATGAGTTTGGTGCAAAGTCAAACTTCGTTGCAAAATTACGATTTAATGGAAACATATCTGGCTTAGGTGTTTAGATATGGCAAATTGGTCATACACCGTAACCTACGTTTCCACAAACACTGACATATCATCACACGTTGTTTCGATTGAAAATTTTACAGATGTAGGAAGTGGCGAAGTTAATTCAGCAAAATTAATTCTAAACGCAAGAGCTGGAAATTTTATCACAAAAGCTAATTCAGGTGCAACACCAATACTAGACGAATTTGACAAGATCAAAATTTCTATCACCGATAAAAATGGTGATACATATTCAAGAATTTTAGAAGTTGATACACTGATGCCAAAGAAAACAATTCAAGATGGTGTAAGATTAGAAGTTGAATTATTAGGACAAGAGAGATGTCTGCAACAAGTTCATTTTGCAAAACAGTATTACTACGAAAATGCGTATGCTTGTGTCAAAGACATTGTAAACAAATACGAATCTAACAGAGGATCAGCACAGGTTGCAATAGAAAAGGAAGATGATTCAAGCTATAATGAATTGCCACAATGGACAGCAAACAATTATGACTTTGGATCAAAAGAAATGTTTTGTTATGACGGAATTAACGAAGTGCTTGACAGATTGGGAACATCAGTAAGTGGTGGTGGTGCAGGTGATTTTTATGAACAAACATTTGAAGATCATGCAAGTGATTCAACTAAAATTTATTTTCGTGCATTTTCTAGTGGATCAAAACCAACTAGCACATCAAATTATACGACAGTTGAAAATGCAGTAACTACACCAATTTACAGTACAGAAGGAACAACAGAAGCGAAAACAGGGACAGTAATTGTTGGCAAGGGTGCAACAGGATATGGAACATTCCCAAGTAATTCATCTGTGTTTGCAGGAAAAAAAGAAGAATTTGGACTTACGCCAGAATGGAAAACAGCAGATGAACAAGGAAATGATATTGCATATCCACAAAATTCCAGAGTTATTCACAATGGTGTTGCATACAAATCCAACATTGATAACAATACATCTACACCACCAAGTAATTGGACTTCACAAACTGCAAAAGATTTGATTGGCTCTGACTTTAGATATTCGCCTTACACAAAAATGGGAACAAGTCCAAACGGATTAGACGGTTACAAGGCATGGCGTAATTCTGGCTCAAGACCAAACCCAAATGCTGAATCAGGCTCACAACCTAATGGACAGGAATCAGGTCTGTTGGATTTAGGCAAACATGGTTGTTGGGATTCTAATTTAGTAATTAGAGATGAAGATCATTTTAGGACTTGGGTTGATTGTAAGGTAACATCTGCAACAAGTGAAATTCCATCATACTACAAAAATAATGGAAGTTTGTATCGTGGCTTTAGACTTTTGGTAACAGGATCATTAACTAACTTTGGCTTGACAGGTAGTGGAAAACCAATTCAATATGACGGAACAAATTGGAAAGTAATCAAAGAGCCAGATGATGATGATCAAATTGCAGTTATTGATGAAGGCTACAATTATCTTTGGAACGGAAGTTCTTGGTCAAATGATTGGGTTACTGTTGACAAATCAAATGATTGTTTTCATGTTTTCCATGATGTTTATAATGGACAGGGAATGGCAGAACTAGCAAATGGTGGCAGTTCACCTGATACAAACTACGGTTACAAGTCAGCAGTTGAGTATGAATTTAGATATACACCTGTTGCATTGTGGACAGATTGGTTTCCATTCTTCCGACAACCAAATTATTATTCAGCAGGTGCATGGGCTTGTTTTCGTTTTCCATTTCCTTCTAACAGTTATTCATCACAAACTATTGCAAGTCAATATGGTGGCGATTCAAATTCAAGTTATGAGCCTGTGACATTTGATCCAACAAATTTTCATCTACTCCCTAACGGAAAAACAGGATTCAACCAAGCAAACTCAAAAGAATTAGGAACGTGTGATGCACTAAAATTCTTAATCAAAATGAAATGGTTTTACTATGTAGGTTCAAACGAAGTTCCAAGAGGTTGGTCAGCAGATTACAAAATGCGTTGCACATGCTATGACCTCAGTGACAACGTGGTGGTGCAGGATTTTACTATTAGTTTTGACGATAATTGGGAAGAAGTTGTTTTGCCATTATCAGGCTTCAAAATTTACAGGGCAAGAACTTCATTAAGATGGGGTGCAGTTGCAAGTAATTTTATTGTGCCAGAATTAGAAATCACAGAAATTTTTGAATGGAAAAATCTAAGGTTGGTTTCAATACAAATGCAAGAATCTTATGATGATGAAGCTAGATTTAATCCTCTAAGTGGTAGGCTAGGTGAAGCTATGCAAAGCCCTGTTGAAATGGTTTGCCGATTAAGTATTGATAATTTCTGTTTCACTAAGCAATTATTGGCAGTAAGTGGACAAGATTCTACAAGAAACATTGAGCCAAAATTTTTGGAAAGACCAACCACCACAAATTATAGTCAGTTGGAAACAGATGTAAAATCACAGGAAGAAATTGAGAAATTTCGCTATCAGGCTTTTGATATTGAAAGCGAAGGTGAGTGTGATCCTAATCTAAAATTTGGTTATTCATTTTATTTGAAAGATGATAAATTGGTAAACTTGGCAGATAATGGAACAGCAAATTCTAACACAATAAAGCTTGTAGCAAAGAAAATAGAATATACAATCAATGGCACAGGTGATGGATCAAATGGTGGATTTGTCAGAAAAATTACAGGAGTTAAAAGAATATGAGTGGCAAGGCAAAGGCACGAAAAACCTTTGGTAAAAAAATCAAAGACCAATCTGACGGTTTGTCAGATTTATACAGTTTGCAGGGAAAGGGAACTGTTATGGCAAGTACAAAGTCTGCTGTCACAGGTAGCATAAACAATACAGAAGTATCTGGACAATTCATGCAGGTAGCCACAACTGATCTGAATATGAAAACTTATGATATTATTGATGTTGACAGATTAAAATTTGCAAGTAAATCAATGGAAACAAGTGATCCATTAACATCAACTGATTATGGAATGGAAGCATTGTATAGCGTGGTAAATGGTGTTCAAACTGCGTATGGATTATCGGTGCGAGTTCCTGCATCTAAAAATATTAATTTCTATCGTGGAAATGATCAACCAATCACAATCACAGGAACAAATGTTCAGTTCGGTGATGATTTAGCTGTAACAGGATATTTTGATTTTTCAGCAATCTCAACACCGTCTGATCCTAATACAACAACAAGAAGATTATTCACAGATTCAACAAACTCAAATCATCTTAGTGTAAGAACAGGAAGTGGTGCAACTGTTGATTTAGAAAGTAGCACAGCAGGTGCAGATGTCAAACTTTCAAACTTGGTAGCTAATACAGAAGTAAATGAACATTTACTTCCTAATGCAAGTGGAAACAGAAACTTGGGTTCAACATCAAAAGAGTGGGCTACATTATACCTTTCAAGTGGATTGTTTTTCGGTGCAGGTCAAAACAGTAGCACATTAAATCACTCTAGTGGGTTGTTATTCAATATTGCAGATGATAATGATTGGTATCAATTCAACATAGACAATGATAGAAAAATGAGTATCACTGACACAAAAACCATCATTGATGGTGATTTAGAACCTGATACAGATGATGTAAGAGATTTGGGATCATCAACAATAGCATGGCACGATTTATGGATAAAATGGATCAAGGGAATAAATCACATTGATTTTACAACAACAAACACAGGCTTCACAGATGCATCAGGAACACTACAACATAATGCAAACGCAGGACATACATTCACAGTTGCAAATACAAGTCGTATGGCTATTGGATCAGATTATCTTTTGATTCAATCTTCAAGCACACCGAGTACATTAGCAAACGGAATGATTTGGACAGAATCAAATGGAAATATCTATGCAAGAACAGGAAGTTCAACAAAAAACCTTTCAGATATTGGAAGTGGTGGTGGTGGTGGTTGGAATGGAAATGCAACAACAGACTTGGACATGAATGGAAACGACATTGACATGGACGGTGGTGACATTGACATGGATAATGGTAACATTATTGATGCTAACCTAATCACAGGTGCAACAACAATTTCAGGAACAAACGGTGTTTTTACTTCATTATCAAGTAATGGAACAGCGTCTTTCAACTCAACTGTGAATTTAGGGGATAATAGTAGTGATGATATTAATTTGAAAGGAAAATTAGATGTTAAAAATAATTATACTGTTTACTATATGACCACACCTTCAGCTATTCAGGGATATATTGATGTCACTGTAAATAATACTGCTTACAAGATACCATTCTTTTAGTTAACCTAATTAATCATAATTTTTCCAAAAAAATCATGGATATTGAAACAGAATACATGTTAACAAACCTGAACCTACGGTATCAAAAAGAAATCGCAGGTCTAAGGAATCAAATCATGCAGATGAAACAACAGTTAGAAGTTCTTAACAAAGAAAAAAAACCTGTTAAGAATAATGCTAGAAAATCTTAGTTACATTGTTGCCATTGTAGGATCAATCGCAGGTGCATCATTTTTTATCAGTAAAAAATTAACCTGTGCTGAACGAAACTCAAATCTAGCCATGAGTAAAATTGCAGAGTTGGAACAACAAATTATTGCTGAAACAAAGTCAGCAGATGCACATCATCAAAGGCTATACGATAAGATTGACGAGTTGAAAGCTTTAATGTTAAAATGATTTTGTTTTGACAAACTGTCAATTTTTAAATCACGTTTTTTTGCATGTTTTCGCCACAGGAAATTTTTCTTTATATTTTATAGATAATCAGTTTCACCATGACACCTGTAATAGAGTGTGGTGATGTGCCATGATAGATTCCAAAATGGATAGTACGTGTCGTAAATGTTCTCGAAGTTGGAAGAAAGGTGAACAAATTCATCTATTCCGAGTTGAGAAAGGAAGTGCTGAATGGAACGCATTATCGTCTGAACAACTGCAAATGCTTGGTGGAAACCAATGGATCACTTGTATTGACGAAGAATGTTTCCTATCACAAGGTGGTCAACCTTTCATGAAATCACACACCCACACACCCAACAAAATAAGAAAGCCAGAAAAACAATATGATTCTGCAACAGATAATGAAGTTGCAGAACAACAAGCAGTTCTTGACGAACATGATCGTTTGGAAAGACTAGCTGTTTATTGTTTGAAGAAAAATGGCGAAGAAGCAAGTGGTGCTAACGTTGCGTTCAGAGTGAACACACTAGCCACTATCAAATCCTATCTTCCCTCTGTCGAAATTGACAAAGACGTTTATTCATTTCGTGAGGACAACAAGCTTCGGACAGGTGTGAGTTCATTCCCATCTTTGTCAACGATAAATGAAGGAATGATAGGAAACAAGGTCATGGATAATGTAAAACAACTTGTCCATGATCACCCTACTTTTTTTATTGGAAAAAAAAGTGGCAATCAAAAAATTGAACTTTATTATAATTCTGTTTTTGGAATTGACATTGGATTATTACGAAAACATTCTGCCGAAGGTATCACTAGAGCATTTAGACATTTCTTAGGTAAATGGAATCCAGAACTAAAAAATTATGAAAAGGCAGAAGAATACCGTCAAATGTATTCTAAGATTGAAGGAACAAAGGACATGAGTTTACTACATGATTAGTTTGCTGTTTGATGTTGTTTGCAGAGAGATGGTGTGAAATATTATGGAAACTAATTTACGCACACAAGAATCGATCAATGTTATAAAATTAGAAGAAGAAGATGTACTTAGCTACCATACTACCAAACTACCCAAAGTTAGCTCGCAAGCTCGCAAACTACATCATATCCCTACTAGAACAACATCAGATAAGCTACTTCGTGCAAGGAATCTTGCGTTATCTAGAGAGGGAAAGATGAAGGGTGCTTTTCAACGTGTGATTGATGAAGCACTTGAAATTGGTTTGTCTGCATTGGAAAACAAACAGAAACATTCAACATCTTTTGCAATCTCTGGAAAGAGTAAATACCGTAGTGATGTAATTGACAGGCTTGAACAAATCAAACGGAAGTTCAAAGAGTGGGAATACACAGGAAAAACATTTCCTGTTTTTCACGTTAACACTATTGTGAAAATGATTAAGGAAGTATTGCCACAGGGTGCAGATCACAGAACTGTAAAAAAATATCGTGACATAATTTTTCCAATCTGTAAGGAAGCTGTTGATGATAATGGTGAGGTTTTAACAAGTCAGTTTGATGTTACACATTTTCTTAAACATCAGTTTTTGAGAGGGACAAAATAATGGGAACAACATCAGATGAAAGAAGGTTTCAACTCTGCTGTGACAATATGTGGAATACAGAACATGTTTTAAGATGTTTAATTTGTGGAAAGCCATTACCAAAAACTGTCAAGACAGAACGTGATTTTCCTAATTTTGCAAAGTACAAGGACATGACCAAATGAGTGAAGAACCTGATGTTGGTGACTATGAAGAATATGTCCTAAGTGGAATTGAAGATCAGGCATCAGAAGAAGTTGCACAAAAATATCAAGAGATTGAAAGAGTTGAACCTGAAATATGTCGTAACTGCCATCACTATACCAAGAAACAATGCCGAGAAAGTGATTGCAGATGTGGTTGTTTTTTGTTAAGGGGACGCAATCATGAGTAGATGCAATTTTTGTGGTATGGATTCTGTTGACTTGAAATGGGAAAATGAAGAACCAAATCAAAACAAACCACCAAGATGGCGATTGTATTTTAGAAATGAAAAACATATTTGCAAACCAAAGCATGAGCCAGAGCCAGAGAAAATTGTAACTTGTCCCAAAGGCATGTGTGGAAAAAAAATGGTTGTAACAAAATTGCAAGAACATATCAAAAAAGAACATTTGGGGTTTTACTAAATGGATTTTCCTGCATCATACTATGGAAGAAAAAATTCTAAGAGAAAGACAGATCAAAAGAAAACACCACTACCTACTAAGATGAAATCGCCACAGGAATACAAGTGGTGCAGAAATTGTGGTAGAAAAAATCCATACGGTGCAACAATGTGTGTTGGTTTGAATGACAAAGGTTGTGGAAAAAATACTTGGGCATTGGTGTTTAGAAAGGGATTTGAAAAATGATGCGATTAAAATGCACAACGTGTGCTAGAGTTAACTGTCATAAAAAATGCAGATGTGCATGTCACACGTTAGTATTGAAAAAAGACCTTCAAAGCCAAATTCAGGAACTTGATTTAGATTTACATGGGGACGCAGATAGCAACTAATGTTCCCAATAGATTATAACATAGCAAAATTCCTTGCATCAAAGCATGGTTTTGAAATTCTTTATGTATTGTATTTTGAGAGAAAACACACTTCAACATTATCAAATGTTATTTTTGGGAAGATAAATCCTGATGATGTTATTCATCTTCCAAGTGGAATTAGGACAAAAAGAAGGTATTACCATTCCATGTTGGCATATTACCTTAGAACAGCAAGGAAACTTGGTTTGTTAGAAAAAAGGAAAACTGAACAGCGACACATACCTCTTTCACTAACATTGAAAGGAAGGAAACTCGTTAAAAGAATAATCAAATCTGACAATGACATGCAAAAATTAATGATTAACATAGTGTTTGGTTCACCACAAAGTCAACAAAAATTTACATTTGAGGAATTAGCCTGTGAGGGAAACGACAATGTATGATCCCCTGTCCAGAATGTGGAAAACCACATTACACAGAAATCACTTGGTTGGCTCACAGAGCTTTCATTCATGGTGCAAAAGTGAATGAGCAAATCAGTAAAACATCTTCGTAACATCAAAAACAATGATGAATACGGAACACCCTCTTTTCTTTTTTTAGAAGCCTGTAAGAAATTTGATTGTACACCTGTTGTAGATTATTTTGCTAGTAAACAAAATCATGTGTTAAAAAAATATTGGACTAAGGAAGATGATTCGTTTTCTAAGAAGTGGACGAAGGACGGATTCATTAATCCACCATACTCAATCGTGAAAGATGTCATGGCAAAGGCATACAATGAGCATAAGAAGCATAACATAACATTATTGATTTTAACTTACAACAAAACTGACACACGTTGGTGGCATACGTATGTCGAAAACTGTCCTACATGTGAGGTTCATTTCCAGAAAGGACGAATAAAATTTGTTGATAAAAATGGTGATTTAACTAAGCAATCTGCACCCTATCCTAGCGTATGGATTATTTACAGAGGTCAGAAATGAATTGGTGTCATTTAGAGAGATTGAAAAATTAATGGAAGCATACTGCAAGAAATGTGGCAAAGTGTTGAAGCCAAATAGAAAATTAAAAAGACTTTGCAACGATTGTGAGATTGAACAATGAAAGGCACGAAAGGAATTATCAGAGCCAATCAAAGGAAGCAGGAAAGAAATTCTGATGCAGAAAAACTAGATCAAATTTGCATGGCACTTGCAGATATTGGCAAGAACTTTCAGAGGGAAGTTCATCTTATCTTCGAGAGAAAAACAGGCAAGTTGGTGTTTGAAGGTCATAACGTGCCATCAAAATACAAAGATCAAATGACATATCAAAAGAAAAACTGTGACATTGTGGTTACAATAATACCACAAGAAGATGCAAAAGATACTGCAAAGAAATTGTATATTGAATTAGATGGTGAATCCATACATGGTGCATGTGATGGTGAAGTTACAATCAATAAACAACATACTAGGGACAGGAATCTAATCTATGAGAGAGCAGGTTTGGAATGGTTTGCAGTTAATGAATCCCTTGCAAAATTTACAGGTTTCAAAAACTGTTGGGGTGACTTGTCAGCATTTGTAGTGATGTCATGGATTCAAAAATTTGTTGCAATAGGTGATATTAATCATCAAAATTTGTAGTATTATGATGAATGATGGCGTATTATGGCTTCATAATGCTTCAAAGTGTGTTGACAAGGACGTAGGAATTGATATTGAACTAACCTATATTGCATCAGTTTTCCGATTTTATTCAGTGGCAGATTCACAGAAAAAATTGCAGGTGTGTCAATGAAAGGTTGTAGAGGTATCTGTGAAAGATTGTCAGTACATGATTTTGCTTACCATGAGAAAAAATATGATGCAGGATTGAAACGCTGTACTATATGCGAACAGTGGTTTGAATTAGACGATAACAGATGTCCATGTTGTCATTCATTATTGAGAACCAAATCACAGAACAAGAAGGTAAAAATTGAAACAATCAAAAATTGATCAACTAATCAAGTATTTGGAAAAAAATGACATCACCTATGAAGGTGCTAGAAAAGTTCTTGGTAGGTCAATGTCAAGCAAGGCAGTTTTGTTTGGAAGTGATTTTCACAATGGAAGCCTTCATGCACTTTGTAGTCCAAATCCTGTGCGTGATGATGGATTGGTTGTTACACCAACCAAACAGCAGAAAGCACTTTGGGATTTCTTTGTAACAATACCTGACAGGCTTACAAAAAAAGCATCACTAATAGTGATAAACGGTGAGCCATGTGATGGTGGGAATAGAAAATCAAACGGAATGGGATTATGGACATCAAACATAGGTGATCAGATTGTTGACTTTGGCAAATGTATCTCGTATATTCCATATGAAAAAATGTTGTTGACAAGAGGTTCACCGTATCATACTACCGTTGATGGCACAAATTTTGAAGAAATAACTGCACACCAACTCAATGCCGACAGTTACAGGGCTTATGGTGGTCATGGTAAAACAGATTATGAACTAAACTTTGAAGTGAATGGAACTGTGTTTAACGCAACACACCATGTAGGATTCGGAAGATGGTGGCAATACAGACCAACATCTTTGGCACAGGAATTAATTAAAATTCATTTTGATCATGACAACAGAAAAGTACACACAGATGTTTTGGTTAGAAGTCATGTTCATTATTATTGCGAAGTAGGATTTTTGAACACTAGAGCATTTACAACTCCTGCATGGAAGTTACCTGACAGTTTCATGTATAGAAATGGATTGCCAATAATGCCTGATCTAGGTATGGTTGAGGTTGTTGTAGAAAGTAACGGTGAATATTACATTAATCCTATTGTTGAAGATGTTGATGTAGTGCCAATGGTGAAGCATTACTAATGGCAAAGAAAAAAGGTGTTAAAATTGAAATGGAGTGGTATGATGATTATGAACGAACACTTACCATTCCAGAGAAAGTTTGGCAAATATTACAAACAGTTCCAACAGACAGGTTTGTGTTTGCAGATCAAATCACGAAACAAGTCAATAAGGATAAAAATTTCACAGAAACAAAGGCACGAAGAATAAGGGAAGCCTTGCAAGACTTGTTACTTAGAAACAAAATAAAGTTGGTTGGAACAGATACCATCAATGGTAGGCGTGTAAAATTATTTCAAAGAGTTGAACATGCCAGATAAATTACAAATCGATTTTAAGACTTCAACAAGAAGTTTGACAGGTGATCGTGGTGTATTTTATGAAGCAACAAATAGAGCCATAATTGTTTTACCAAATCACGAAAGTTATGACGATATTCTTGCAACAATACAACATGAGAGTATTCACTTTTGTCTTAAAGACACTGATGATCTTGATGATGAACATGAAGAAAGTATCATTTGGAAAATGGCTTGGGCAGAATATGATTTGATATAAAAAAAAATAAAAGGAATATTGAATCAGTTTGCAGTTGGTTTTACTGTCCAACTTTCTTCTTGTTCAATATACATTTGTCGCATTTTGTCAGGCAAAGATGTTCCAAATATCTTCAACCATATTTTTCCCTCAACTTCCCAAAGTGGTGGATCGTGTTTGCCAATGGCTTTTCTGAATCGAAGCCATTTGCGAAATTCTTTCGTTCCATCTTGTGTTGCATTATTACAGCAGAGTTGGTGGAAACGGTATTCCCAATGAATTACATCATCAGAAAGACAATCACTCATGTCAACAAATGCTTCGGTGGTTGCACAGTTGTCACAAATCTTTCCATTGTCGGCAGAGCCAACATTTCTGCGTGAGGTTGCCAAGTTGTATGTAGCAACTTCGTGGCACTTAGGGCAAGTGAATTTTTGTTTTCCCATGATACAGAATCCTGTGTAGAGTAGTTAAGGTTGTTTGTAGCATCATTATCACTAATAGTGATACTCACGCACGAATTTGGTAAAATAATAGTTCCCTTATACATTCAATCTTTCAGACAAATTAGAATGTCCACAACATTCATGGTAGTAATAAAAAAGCCAGATGTAGTTTGCCCAAGATGTAACGAAGTTATGGTTAGCATACAACCATGTCACGAAAAATGTATGACATGTGGTGCAGAAATTGATTGTTCTGACTAATCAACACCCTAATTAACCATTAATTTTGGCAAAAAATATTGAACAAAGATGTATTACTGCAAAAACATAATGATGTTCTCGCACAACTTGTAGAAGCAAATGACAAATCCGTCCTCACCAAGAAAGAATTAGTGTGTAAATTAATTGATGTGTCTAGACCATTGTTAGAACAAAACATGGTGAAAGGAATGAAACCATTCCAACTTGCTTCTTATATCAACCAACAGTTAATGGTAAACAAGATAGACTTTCCAAGAAACGAAAGTTTCTATTCGCTTTTTACAGAATCAGAAAAGAGAGGTTATGGAACTAATAGCAATTCTATGTCAGGTAGAATTGACCATGAACATGAATGGCGTGGTGATGAATTTGAACAGATTTGTGAATGTGGTGACATGATAAGATTAGGAAAACATTACACTATTGCACAGGAACAAGAGCCAGAGACACTAAAAATTCCCAATGTTAATGACAAACCAAAGCAGGACAAAACACCTAAGCGTCCTTACTCAAATCCTATCGTGGAATATTTACAAAGATTATCATTTCTAAATGATGATTTTTCATCTTTGTTAAAAGATCAAGTAAAAAAATATCACAAATACGCAAAGGTTGCAGAAGCACTTGACGAACATTTCAAAAACCAAGACATGGACAAACTATTACTTGATGTAAAATCATTAGAAGCACAAATGATTCATGCAGAAAAACTTGCAGATGCACGACAGAAAGTTGGTGAGTTTGAAAAAATCAAAGCTTTTGTTCTGCAACTCACTACACACACTCTAGCACACGTTGCAAAACTAATCTCTATCACACCTAAACATATGACCAATAATATTGTCAGAAATATTACAAGGTCAGAAAAAATGATGAAGTGGTTCAAGACCATGTTTGTCACATGTCCAGAGTGTAAGAAAGAGTTTGGAATCGAAATCAAAGATTGGTTTGATGAACAATGTGTTCGCTGTGACTTGGATTTAGAAATGAAAC
>TARA_R110002020_G_scaffold230666_2_pt1 | contig 17058 bp, 19 predicted proteins | sample TARA_R110002020 | Tara Oceans TARA_R110002020 (sample SAMEA4396489) | marine metagenome | biome: Westerlies Biome; feature: [MES] marine water layer (ENVO:01000295) within the mesopelagic zone...; material: water (ENVO:00002006), including particulate matter (ENVO:01000060) such... | reverse complement strand
GAAATCCATTCAAAAATATAGTTGAAACGTTTCAATCCTAGTTTCTAATTGGATTAGTCTGGAAGTTGTATTTCTGCGACAATACGTGTCGCTTCAATCTCGTTTCAATCCTAGTTTCTAATTGGATTAGTCTGGAAGAACTATAAAAGTTCGCTTCATCAGTTAAGCTGCTTGTTTCAATCCTAGTTTCTAATTGGATTAGTCTGGAAGCCACCACTATTATTGTCTTTACTATCCATTTGTTTGTTTCAATCCTAGTTTCTAATTGGATTAGTCTGGAAGCCAAAGGCAAATATCACAATATAGAATATGAGCAATGTTTCAATCCTAGTTTCTAATTGGATTAGTCTGGAAGGGATAGCTCAGTGGAGAAAAGACAGACTGGACAGATGTTTCAATCCTAGTTTCTAATTGGATTAGTCTGGAAGTGTTATAGAAAAATGTGGTTCATACGGTATATTATGTTTCAATCCTAGTTTCTAATTGGATTAGTCTGGAAGCTCCTAGTAATAAGAGAATTAATAACGCTACATTTTGTTTCAATCCTAGTTTCTAATTGGATTAGTCTGGAAGAGTATATTTCCTTCTTCATAGGCTATGGTTTCAGATAGTTTCAATCCTAGTTTCTAATTGGATTAGTCTGGAAGTAGGTCATTTTCTGTGATTTCTATTTTAGAATCATCGGTTTCAATCCTAGTTTCTAATTGGATTAGTCTGGAAGCCGATTGTTCCCGACTTGGTAGTGTATGTAGTTAATAACGCTGTTATTGCAAATTTTACTTTCTGTTTTTTCAATATGTCAAGGAACGATTTCCGGAAAAGATTCAAGGTGTTTCCGTATTGGTTAAGCCCCTTCAATACTGACATGAAAAACGATTTTAAGTTCGATTATAATAAATTACTATCTGGAAAACTATTTTGTACAAATATTCCGATAGGTACAATTTAAACATCTTTTCTTAAACTTTGTTGCTTTGGGAAACTTATTGTTTTTTATTATTTCAAGCATTTGCTTGCTACTGGTCTGCACCATTTTTTTTGATGCCTCATCAATAGCAACCTCGATGACTTTGTTCTTGCTTCGTGTATAGACCAAAAAGCCACGGTTTACTTTTGTATTAAAAACATTCTCGATCAAGAGCGCATAACAATACAATTGCTGCTTATAAGTTTCGAAAACACGATCTTTCCATAGTGCAAACTTATAATCCAAGGGTGCAAAACTACCATCCTTTAGCATCAAAACTTCATCAACTTTCCCCCGCAAATCATCATTCCCCAGATATTGATCAGTCCATTTTTGCTCCACTCCTATTTTCTTCCTTAAGTATTCTTTGTTGCGCTCCAGCGTTTCATCATGCACCTGGCGCCCTTTTTCTACTTTAAAATATTTATCCTCATTTTGCGGGATACGCAATACATATTCAAAATAGGTATAGCGCGGACAATACAAATACTCTATTATCTGGGATGGATAAAAACTTGGCATTAGAAAAACAAGGATTTCACTTCATCGGTGACCAGTTTTTCATCAAAAGCCTGCCCCAGCATGCTGCATTCTTGTAACTGCTCTTTATTCATGCGAAACAAATAAACCTTATCAGTTTCTTCATCGATCACTTTTTCTATTTGCAGCTCAAGACTGTCTTTTTCATTCGCGTTAAGCGTTCCTAAAAAACAGGAATATTGCACCCGGTACAGACCCGCATGTTTACAAGCTTTCGCTATGTAGCTCCGTGCCGAGTTATTTTTGATATCATATAAAACCCAAGTGATCATTATTTTTCAATTAAGGAGTTGGCAAAACGGTGCGCCTCTAACTGCGTTGCATTGAGCCGCGTCTGAAGCCTGCCTTTATATTTGATTTTAGCATTATCCAGATATTCTAGGTATTCGGGTACAAAAAATGCCTTGCCGTCCGGATTTAAACTTACCCCTCCTGTAAAATACTCAAAATAGGACTTATTCATACGCTTTGAGGTAAACAGTTTAAATACATATCGTTCTGCATAGATGCGGTACGGCTCTATAAAATCATAGACCAAACTCTTAGAATTGTAATCATCCCGATGCATAAAACCCACAAACGGATCGAGACCGGCCAGCATTAGCGCCCGTTCTACCCGACTGTATAAAATGCCATAAGCATAATTGAGCAACGCATTAAATTCGTCCTGAGCGGGGCGGAAACTACGACCCTTAAAGGAATAAGAATTGGGAATACAGGTTGCAAGGGCATCAAAATAATGCCTGCCGGCCGAACCTTCCCATCCCCTGAAACTTTCTGCTAGGTGACTGATATCAACACCTTCGGCTTCCTTGATTTTTTTCCTAAAACCGAGTATTGCAGCTGATTTCTCATCCAGATAGTCATGAAGGTTTTTACGATGCTTTTTAAGATCGTTTAAATAATCGGCTTGATTTTCCAGTTTTTGGGATAGCCATTCTTTAATCCAGTAAACACCGGTCTCGTTTAAAGAAGCTACCAACTGTTGTTTCCTGATCTTTGTAGTGCTGCCCAATTTACTATGCCAAAAACGTCCCATGGGGTGACCATTATTCTCAACAAGCACAATATCGATATTGTGTTTAAGCGCCAGCGCAATCGCATCAGTAGTAAGAGCAGCTCCTTTTGAAACAATAAAAGAAGTGATTTTATGCGCAGCTATATGGTTGGTCTTAAAAGGTTGACTTTTATCCTCCCGCACTTTGATCTCAAACATATCGTCTTTAACGTGGAGGTAGGTGCCATATGTATTGATAAAAATCTGCATTATTCCCGTGCTATGGTGCCAAATCCCCGGCTTACGGCCTTGCCCAGCCCCAGCCCGTCCGGTAATCGGGCGTTGACGATAAACCCGCCGGTAAAAGCGAGCATCTTTTGCTCTTTAAAATTGGTCTTTCGTTCTTTTACCTCCACTCTGGCCATTAATCGTTCTCCTTGCAGTAATTCTATACCACTGTTGCGGAAAAAACTTAAAATGTGTCCTACCAGAATACTGTTGAGCATCTCCTGCTTGGCCCTCTCGTCCTGCATTTTTTGATATTTGGGATAATTGCTTTGGTTTAATGCCATCCAGAGGGTTTTAAAGGTATAGCTGTAAAGTTGCTCGCTGTAGCCCGCTTCCTCCCGCGAACTTGCTATGTTTTTTGAATTCACGGGATAAAGAGTTCCGTCAATATCCAGTTCTTTTATCTTTAAAAATAATTTTGTCAAAAGTTCGGAACCAGCTTCAATACCTACCAACATGGGTATATTATCAATAACTTTATACTGGATGACGGGGTATTTATATCGAAAGGTTCCGTCTTCATAATGATTATGAAGCAGAGGGGAATGTTCTTTAAAGAGGTTGCCAAAATACCCGCGCAGCTTGTGTGCGTCCCGGGTTTGTAATTTGATTTCCGGGAATTGTATCCGGCAAATCTGTAGTGTTTGGGTGGTGGTTGTAGTTGTCATATTTCTCCTTGTTTTGGTGGATAATTTTGTTTAGAAAGTATAAACCATATTGAGCTCTTTTAAATCCCGGTTATAACCTGTTTCGCTACTATATCGAAAACTTATTTCATTTTTAGGCACAAGTAGTATATTCTCTTCATATTCATTTACTGTTTCTAGATCTTCACACAGATATTTTGGAACGGAAATTATGTGCTGCTGGAATTTTAACTTCCAATCTTTATTGTATTCTTCTCTGCTTATTTCGTTCATAATCTTTTGAAGATACTTCTCTAAAACTTCAGAAGAATTTTCATCTATATCAATAAAAACGGCGGAGTATCGATCAGATTCTTCAATGATGCGAAAGGCTGAAACGGGCAATTCGCTTTTTTCGTCAGAATCGTATTTTAATGTTTTCATAGAATGGAAAAAAGTGCGCGAGTCTGCAAAGGAGCTTTTTTCGGAAATTCCATCGAAATAGGCTGTAATCAACTCTAAATACTCTTTTTCGAAGAAGCAAGTTTTCTGTTCTAATGACTTTTTTGCCTGGATATATGTTAACCGGCCATAAACCCTCGTTGTTGCCTTAACGTCAAAATCTATGATATAAAGCGGGGAATGTATTTTTTCAACATCATTATTCCTGTTGATTCTGCCCGCTACCTGAATGATGGAATCAATAGGGCCGATATCCCGGAAGCCCATGTCAAAATCCAAATCCACCCCTGCTTCAACCACTTGGGTTGCAATTAAAATGGGAGCTTGATGATTTTGGGTATCTTCTTTTATATTTTTTATTCGTTCAAGACGGTGAGCAGGAATTATATTAGTGGATAAATAATAAAGTGGATTTTCTAAATTGTTTTCTTCTAAATAGAGCCTGATTGTATCGAAAACTTCTATAGAACGTTTAACAGTATTGCAAACAATCAAACATGACTTTTCGGCATTCCATTTATCGGCAAAAATGGAAGACACAAATTCTTGTGTCCTATTTTCTTTTTCTTCCTTTAAATCATTTAAAAGTGGATGAATTGAGGTACGTTTAAAAACCTCAAAAACTTTTTCATAATTAATAAGCAGTTCTCTGGGGTTAACTTGTTCCCCTTCTGCGGTTAAAATTTCTTCTTGTGCCAATTCAAATATTTTGGGTCGGGTAGCTGTCATTAAAATGATGCGGGATTTTAAATATTTGGAAAGGAAGAACAACGCCGCACCCAATAGGGGCATTTGATCTAAGCGCAATGTTTGTACTTCATCGAGGATGATGATGGAATTGGCAAAATGGTTAAACTTTTTAAGTAGTTTATTCCGGTTGCCGATGAGCGTTTCAAAAAACTGAACAAAAGAAGTGATTACTACATCGGCCTGCCACGTGTCCAGTGACATTAATTTTTGATCATAACCCTGTTCTGCGCCATCTACATTTTCTTTCTTGTCGTTTTTACCAAAAACATCAGCGTATTGATAATGTCCTAAGATGTTAATATTTTGTGATTTTAAAACTTTATCATATTCGCTCAGCGCTTGTTCTATGATATTGATAAATGGCAAAGCGTAAATTATCCTGGCCTCTACTCCTGAATTTTTCTTGATTTTATCTTTGAGCTTTATAGAGAAATCAAGTGCCGTCATTGTTTTTCCAATACCGGTAGGCGCAGTTAACGTAAAAATGAAGTGCTCTAAAATATTAGGTTGTTCTAGATTAGAGATGACAACAGCTCGACAAAAGTTCCGCAGTTCATTATTATCAAGTTCAGTTAAATTTTTCTGCTGAAAATCAGTTTTTCCAAAACGGTCATCAACTGAAGAAGGTTTAATCGGTTTTAATTGATAGGGAGCAGTATCGGAAGCATCGAGTTTATCTCCTTCTATCAATAAGGAGAACAAATAATTAATTAGGAAATAATCCTGAATACAAGCGTGTTTTTTGCCCCAATACCTAAACCCCTTACGCAATTTTGTTTCTTCGGTATAATACACCAGATCCTGAAGTTTGTCAGTTCCCAAATTTTTTCCGATGATCGGAAAATTCTGAAGCAAATCCTCTTTTTGTTTATTTATTATTCGTTTTAAATCATCATCTAACTTAGAGGGAATCTGAAGTATGTCGATCAGCGAACTATGGTGTAAAAAAATAAGATATATGGCTAGCAATGCCTTTTTCTCATCTTTCTTTTCTAAATAATTATATGCTGTAAAACCACCTAATCGGGCGTGTTGTTTTAATTTAAAATCTATAGGCTCTTGCTTTAATAGGTAATTTTGAAAATAGGAAGTATATTTCCCTAAATCGTGAAAATCCACCAAAATTGAGAGGATTTCTTTCAGTTCCTTATCTGTATACCCTAAACATAAGCCTTCAGCGAGATGAAATATGGCTTTTTCCTTTACTCCATTTACATGAACGTGTAACTCTTTTGAGCCTTCTATAACTCCATTTTCATTTAATTTACTGTGGGAATAATAGTTCATGCGTCCATAAATTGAATATTCAGTTCGCCGGTATCATTTTTTAAAACATAATAAGAGCCTCTTAACTTTACCCTTAGAGGATGGGGTGTAATAGAGAACAGCAACCGGTTCATTTTGCGAACTTCCCGGTTTCCATTGGCTATAAAATCTCCCGGTAGCATGTCTTCTTCTATAAAATTGTAATTCTGAAATTCTTCTTTGTCAAATTTTAAATCTTCCACAAGTTCCACAGGTACCGCAGAATGAATCCGAACATATTCATTTGCGCTTCTTACCTCTATTTGACGACCCTTGAAAATCTGAATATCTGATAAGCGTGCAGTGAAATTTGCTGTCCCCAGGGTGATATTATAAACAGGTTCCTTTTCCAAGAAATGAGCTTTTATATAGTCATATACCGCTTTCCCTTTATCACTTGCCTTTAAAAAAATCTGATAAGACACATCGCCTTTAGCAAGATCCCAAGCAGTGATTACTTCAAATGGAGTTTGAATACGGCCTCCTTCACCCCGAAAATCGGAAGACCAGTTTTTGGCAATATCCCCTGTGCTTTTGATACTCAAAAAATTGAGCCGGTGAAAACTTTTCTTCAAAGGGTTGAGGACTCGGATGCCAAGCTGAATATTTTCGGATGCCAAATCTTCGTAATACGAATCCTTAGACCACCCCATTGCAGCAGCCACCATTCCCATAATGGCAGTGCGTGGGGGTATAGAAAAACTAAAAGCAGTATTATTGGCGTAATACTTTCTAAAATGCGCCATTTTTCCGCTGATTTTAAAACTTAAAATCTCCATAACAGTAGGTTTAATGTGAAACTGCTGTTACAGTGATAAATCAAAATCGGCCGAGGTTTTTACAATTACTTCTTTGATTTTATTTTCCCCGTTTTTATCTTCCGCAATCAACGTTTTTAAAGCACTTAAATCAATTGATAAATCTTTGAATTTTCGCACTTGCTTATCGGTTATCCCTTCTTTGGGTTCAGTTTCCACAAAGTTGCGTAGATCACCAAATTGCCCGTTTGAAACTCCTTCGTTGTAAACAATTTCCAGGTAGAGTTTTGGATATTGATTCATTTTTGAGCGTGTGGGTGATGCAGGGATGCTTGCCCAAATGGCTTTTCTAAATTCCAGGACATCATCAGTGGTAAGCCCGGTTGTTTTAGCGGCAGGTGCATTGATCGTTCCGTTAAATCCCAGCAAACTGTAATGTACCCGGTAATCTTTACCGAAGGTACTGCTGTCATCGTTCATAATTGTAACAATAGAACTTGAATCTATTAACTCCACTTTATTAAATGAATAGCCCCAATTTAATTGAATAGGGCCGGTATAGGCTTTAGTGAACCCACCAACTGCGAAGGCGCTGCCAAACATTCTTATATCAAGGAACTTTTCTTTTACTAAATAAGCCAACAGCTCATAATTCACCTCTTTCTGCTTGAATTTCTTATCAGTAATGGTTTTCCAAACACCCTCAGGATCTTTCTCTTTAGCGATTATTCCTTTGTAGACTTTTAAAGCTTCAGGATTGTTATCAAAAGCTTTTTCTAGTTCACCTTCATTTTCAACAGTTCTCTTTACAACAGCCTTTAGTTTACTGTCTACACTTACTTTAGAATCTCCTTCCATATCGACAAAAACAACTTCATCCTTGTTGCTTGCCTTTAGATAATCCCTGATAAAACGCTTAACTCGGGTATCGGTCACTAGGTTGGTTTTAGTATCATAATCCATTCTTGGTTTATTTTCCTGATCGGGATCACCATTTGGGTTACACTGAATGGCTTCGTAAACAAAAAGAAAATCGGAAGAGTTGGTAATGCTTGGTTTCATAATTTAATATTTTGATTGATTTAAAGTGTTTCTTTTTCGGTAAGTTCTTCGGCATCCTTTACACCGACTCCAAAGGAGTAGCCCGTGAGAAGAAAAAAGACAGCTTCTTGAGGGTTTAATGTCCAGTTATTAAAATTGAAGTGTTTTCCAAACTCATTGTCTGTAAAAATTACTTTGCCAATGGCATTATATTGTTTGGCTTTTTCAATCAATGAGATGCGTAGCCGCTGTATGTTTTCTTTATCCATTCCATTAAAGTTCACTTTCTGGATAACCGTCCTGGTTTTACCTTTTTGGATATATTCAACTGTGTTGAGCATTCTTCCCAAATAAAACATGGCTTGTTGATCTGTGTTCAAAGACATTTTGGTAAAGAATTCCTGAATAGCTTGTTCATATTTGTTTTCAGATTTTTCTTCGATGGGATTAGTATGGGAATCTTCCATATTGATTAGGTTTAGTTTTTTTAAGAATTGAATAAAAGCGTGGTATTTGAAAACACTGTCTCGAACAGCAAATGAAAAATAGTCTTTACTATATTGTTGGATATTGGTATAGCTGCCGTATCTATGGTAGTAATGGCAAAGTATAAGCTCTACAAAATAGTCATAAAGAACTTCCTTGTTTACCTTTCTATTTTCAAGGATTGTTTTAAAAAGCTCTAGTGTTTTATTCTTTTTTTCTTTGTCTTTACGCAGTGGAATGATTTTGAAAATGGAATTGAAGTTTAGATTCCTAGGCACGCGTTCTTTGGCATCATAATCATATTCCGCCATCACTTTGTCCCAATCCACAAAGCTGGCTTCACGAAATTCCCAGTTGACATCATGGAAAGCTTTAATCAATTTGCTAAAATGAAAACTGCTTACATCTTTTATAATTTCGGTTGATTTAAAGAAATTACCATCAGACTCAAAAGCAACAAAATTTATCCAAAATATTTCTCCATCTAATTCTAAATGAACAATCTTGGAAAACTCTTCCAAGCGGTTAATATTGAAAAGAATGTCTGATTTTTTATGAATTCCTTCCAAAGCCATTTCTAAATCGACTTCAGTGTTTTGCATAAATTGAGGAACAATCACGTGGTCTAGATTAGCAATGCGGATTTTGTAACCTTGATTTAATAAATAGCTTGAGGCGTAATCTAGTTTTTCTTGATTTTCAACACTCACCTGATAATTTATTGAGAATTTCTTTTTATCAAAAACAGATGCATAGTTTTTTGTTTCAGTAACGAACATTTTATTAAGGCTGTATCGTGTAGATAAATTGAGTTCTTCAACATCTTCCCCAACTTCTCCACTAGCATAACAGAGCTTCCTTTTTGTTTTTGTAGGATTCCCATTGTTTTGATCTCCAAAAAAGAAATATTGCAAAAAGGCTGTGTAATCTTTAATCTCAGCAAAGGAAGTAGGCTTGGTGAAACCCAATTCTTCCGCTTTAACCCATACTGTTACAAACACAATATTTTCACCCTTCTCCAAATTAAAGGATTCATTTATAGTGCGAATGTCAACGACACCTTTCGCAGAATGTACCGTCATTTCAAGAAACTTTTCTTTGAGTTTGAAAATTTGGTCCAGTACCTCTTTTAGATGTCCTGTTAAAAGCTCCTTATTGGCTTTCTCAATTGCTTCAAACAGCTCTCCTTTCTCGGTATCAGTTCCTTCTTTCCCGAAAAATGTTTTATAAGCCTGGTTGATTTTCCCAGCAGGAACAGAGGTATAAATTGCCTTATTGTTACCTCCTTTTACTTTTAAAGGAAAGGTGTTTTTAATTTTTTGCTCATCATATTCCTTTAAATTTTCTTGGCTTATAATTACTTCCTTAGCATCTAAATCAAAAATAATTGGAAGTGTGTAGTTTTTAATAGAATTTCCAAGTTTGTCCTCCCGGTTGGCTTTTGGATAATCCAAAAAACGATCCCATTCGCTTTTTCCCTGGCTTTGCCATTCCCCAATTTTTAGTAGTGTTTGAAGCATATATAATTAATTATTCTATAAAGATAACCTACTGAAAATTAAGTATTTTACGGTTTTCCATAAAAGCACAAAAAAACCTCAAACTTTTTAGGAATGAGGTCTTTTAGTTGGCTTGATTAAGCTTTTACTTTTTCTTAAATAACTCTTCTAAATAAGTCACCTTATCTTTTTCAGCTTGAACGAGACGTTCATAAAGCTCAACAACCTTATCTAAAGGATTAAAATTACAAGTGTTATGAGCACCTATAGGTCCTTGATTTATACTATTATCACTAAAGTTATTGAAATAGTTGAAGACAGCCTCATCTGAAAAATTCTCAATTGCTTCTTTAGTTACACCCAGTATTTTTGCAATTTCCTCAAGCTTCATATCCTCTACTGTTTCACTCTGTTCCAGATTAGAAACACTTTGTTGACTAATCCCCAGCTCTTCTGCAAGGGTTTCCTGCTTCATGCCCCGAAGCTCTCGTATTCGGGCAATCTTCCGGCCTATATGATTGGGTTTAGTTTCTGTTGTCATAACTTAAAGATATTGATTCTTTCTTAGTGGTTTCTTCTCTTGGTAAAGTACAAGTCTGTTCTGGTATTTTACAAAGGACTCTGGTTGGTTACCTTTTACGGATGCTACTAATTTAACGTAAAATTTTTGCCTGAAAAAATCTCTAAGGCTATTCACCTTAAAGCTAATACTTATGAGCCCTGCTCAAGAACCGGTCAAAGATACCATCCTGTTAATGAATCTATGCTAATCTCTTAAAGTCATTTTATGAAGTACTCTAATGACACTAAACATTTTAATCTTTTAAAGCAGGGCTGTACATCAGCCTTCGCTGCTATCTATGCCAAGTATCACAGGCGTATCTACTGGATGGGTAGGAGTCTTATAAAAGACGAGTTTGTGGTGGAAACCTTAGTACAGGATACCTTTTTGATTCTTTGGGACAAACGCGAGCAAATCGAGTCGCCTGAGCATTTGGTCAATTTCTTGTATACGGTAATTAGTAGCGAATGCAAATGGTATTATGCCCGTCCTAAAAATCAATTTGACCGGGATTTTTACTCCTTAGATAAGTTCCCCAACTATCAGGAATATATGCTGGGTTATGATCCGGCTGCAGTAGATGATCATCATATAGATCAGCAAAAAAGACAAGAGGACTTTCAGCAGGTGGTCAATATATTACCGCTTCTGGGAAGGCAGCACAAGCGCCTGATTGAACTCTGTTTTCAACATGGCTTTAAGTACAAAACGATTTCAGAGCATATGGGCATCAGTATAACCGAAGCCAGTAATACTGTTAAGAAGACGATTGAAGAGATCAAAACTATCATCAATCAAGGATACCTCCTTGAAACCAATAAACCAGCATTAGCCCAGTCCAAGTCTCAACTTGAACTCACTGAACAGGAAGCCAGTGTACTGGAATTACGCTGTGAAAAGCAATATTCCTTTGCAGCCATTGCCAACGAACTTAACCTTTCCCAAAAAGAAGTACACCGTGCCTTTACCACAGCCTATAAGTTTTTACAGGATAAACACCGGCAGCAGCAACCCAAATCCGCCTAGTATGAAGAAAAACACTATAACCCTGACCCGAAAGATCCAGTTGCTTATTGACCTGCCCACCCCAGAAGAACGCAAAGAAGCCCTGGGTAAACTCTACCAGTGGCAGAACCGCTGCTTCAGGGCAGCCAATATGATCGTTTCCCATCAATATGTGCAGGAGATGATCAAAGAGTTCTTTTACCTCTCTGATGGGGTCAGGTATAAACTTACCGATGAAAAGAAAGACGACCTCGGTATCTTAAATCGCTCGCGCATCAATACCACCTATCGGGTGGTCTGTGACCGTTTTCGAGGGGAAATCCCCCTGGATATCCTCTCCAGCTTAAACCGTACCCTGGTATCTTCCTTTAATAAGAACAGGGCAGAATACTGGAGCGGGGAGCGCTCGCTAAAGAATTTTAAACGCGATATGGCCATTCCCTTTGGCGGGGAGTGTATCTATAAGATCTACCATGACCCGGAGAAAAAGGCCTTTTGTTTTAACCTGTTTCAGGTTCCTTTTAAAACCTATCTCGGAAAGGATTTTAGTGATAAACGCAGGCTCCTGGAGGAGCTCTCCCAAAAAGAGCGAAAATTGCGCACCTCCCATATTAAACTTAAAGGCGGAAAGATCTTCTGGCTGGCCGTGTTTGAAATTGAAAAAGGAGAGCACCCGTTAAAACCAGGGGTCATCGCCGAGGCTTCCCTTTCTCTGGAATATCCCATTGTGGTAAAGACAGGAAAGTCCAGGCTTACCATTGGCACCAAGGAAGAGTTTCTTTACCGAAGGCTAGCCATGCAGGCAGCCCTGAAACGGGCACAGATTGGGGCCACCTATTCCAAATCAGGTAAAGGAAGCAAACGAAAACTAAAAGCAGTGGACAGGCTCCGCAAAGCAGAAGGTAATTATGTACACCACCGCATTCACCTCTACAGCAAAAGACTGATTGATTTTTGTATAAAGCATAAGGCCGGCACACTCCTGCTAGTCAATCAGGAGGACAAGATTGAAATAGCCAAAGAAGAGCCCTTTGTCTTACGAAACTGGAGCTATTATGAATTGATGACCAAAATAAAATACAAGGCCGAGAAAGCAGGCATTGAAGTTATTATAGATTAACCCCTATGGGGTTGAGGGTGTTTGTACACCCGTAAGGTGAGGTCTAGGACACTCACTAAATGTGAAGAACATATACAACGCGTGAGCTTACTTATTTGAATACCACTCTGAAGTACAAATAAGAGATTAAAGAAAGCCGAATTTACATTAAGAAGCCAAAAAAAGGATTGAAAATACAATTATTGTTATAACTTTGTTATAACCTATTAGTTTATATTTTAAAAATATGCAGGCTAAACTTATCGATATCGGAAACTCCAAGGGAGTTATCATTCCAGCTAAATTAATAAAGCTAATCGGGCTAGATAAAAATGTTTTCATTGACGTTAAAGATGATCTTATTATCATATCGCGTCCGGAGAAAAAAATACGTGAGGGTTGGGAAGAAATGATCAGAAAGGAGATTGCAGAAAATGGCCAACCCAGACCTTTAATGCCCGATATTTTTGAAGACGAGGATAATTCAGACTGGACATGGTAAATCAGTACGAAATATATTGGGTAAACCTAGATCCAACTGTAGGAAGTGAAATTAATAAAACTAGACCTGGACTTATCATAAGCCCGGACGATTCTAACAAACATCTTAATACGCTGCTAATTGCTCCATTAACATCAACTATTCGCAGGTTTCCTATGCGTGTGAATATAGTTCTCAATGGTAAAAAAGGACAGGTTGCCCTGGATCAGATACGGTGCGTTGATAAATCCCGCCTAACAAAAAAATTGGGTCAGCTGAGCAGCAAAGAAGAAAAGAAGCTCAAGCAAATTCTGAAGGAGTATCTAATAGATTGATAAAAAATCATACTATCCTTTAAAATTTGAGGCAAGGACATTTCGTAACTCTCTATTTTCTATATCTCCGTTTCAACCTTATACGCTAAAACATAATGAAGACTATGGTTTTCATCGTTAAGAAAACATGGTAGAGATGTACAAAACCATTTTAGCTCTTTTTGCAAAACATTTTAAGTAAGTTGATTAAATAAGGCCCTATAAAAATATAAGGCTTTTTTATTTTATTAAAAGAAGCTTTCCGTATAACATTCCTTATTTACCGCTCATCATATTTCTGCTTTTAAATAATTGATCCTTCACTATCTTTATTAAAGAATCAAAAAACACACAGTTATGTTCTTTTTAATAATAGAATTAGTCAATTTAATTATTCAACATTTTTAAATTAAAGAAAAAACATTATGAAAAAATCATCCAATACCCCAATAGAAAGATTCAAATATTTGCTGAAAGGATCAGAGTCAGCAAAGTACTCCTCAATAATACTGATTTTGTTATCGGGCTTTTTAATATATAAAATGAGAGACCATATAGCCTATTTAGTACCTCTGTTTATAGGAGTAGTATTACTCATCGCATACACTATCAATAATCTATGGCTCAAAAACTACAATCTCACTGAAGAAAACATACAACTTCAGCTGAAAAAATATAAATTACATCTTGCAAAAAGGGAAAAATATGAAGTAACTATCATGTTTATCTGGATTCTAACAGCAACACCGGCTTATTTATACGGAAAAGAAATAGACCTGTTTGTGCTACTTAGATTTATGACCCTAACCTATCTTTTCATTCTAATTGGCAATATTCTATTTAAGAAAACCAAAAATCAAGTAAATGAACTGGAAGTACAGGCCAATAATTCTGAGGAAACCAACCCATCCCATACTTAATAATAATAATGTGGAACTCAAAAACAATATCTTATTGGATAATTCAAATAGTGGTTTGGTCCTTATTATCGAGCGTGATGGCATTTGCTTATTGGGCCAGTGGTAATGAACTAAAATTAAAGGTATGGCAGGTAATAATGGATTTTTCAGTAGTGAGTTTTCTGTCAATCTTTTTTACCCATCAGTTAAAGAAAATTTTAAACAAATTCATTGAATTTGATGCTCTTACACTAAAAGATTTATTTAAAATCCTGGGATTTTTGTTGGCAGCTACTGTCCTCTTCTATTTGGTTTATCAGCTATATATAAAATTCACATACACCTTCATATACAAAAGGCCTGATGTACTAGAACATCCTTCTCAGGATCTAAAAAACAATCTTATTTTTATTCTGAATTACTCCATTTATTTCACTATTTGGACAGCCTTTTACGTTGCAGTAAAAGGCCTGATTGAACTTAATAAAAGCCGGGAGACCCGATTGAAACTTGAGTCCAGTCTCAGAGAGTCGCAGTTAAACACGCTTAAAGGACAGATTAATCCGCATTTTATGTTTAACAGTTTAAACAATATTCGCGGCTTAATGTTAGAAGATGTTCCCAGGGCAAGAAACATGCTTACAAGCCTTTCAGAAACGTTGCGGTATTCTTTAACTAAAAGTAATGTAGATTCAATTGAATTGGAAGATGAACTGGATATGGTTAGAAACTTTATAGAAATCTCTAAAATTCAGTTTGAAGATCGTCTTCAATTTGAAGAAGATATAGATAAAGAATCTTTAAAGAAACCAATTCCTCCAATGATCATACAGCTTCTAATCGAAAATGCTATTAAACATGGTATTTCCAATTTAAAAGAAGGTGGAATAGTATTGCTTTCAACAGAAATAAAAGAAAGGCAGCTGTTGATTAAAGTCACTAATACAGGAACCTTAAAAGCCAGCAGGAATAGCACCCTGTTAGGCTTAAAAAACATAAGACAACGTCTGGAGCTGCTTTACGGTGAGACAGCATCTTTTAATTTACAGGAGATAGAAAATAAAGTTATTGCCTCAATTAACATCCCTACATCATGAATTCTTTAAAAGCGGTTATTGTAGAAGATTCACGTCTAGCTCGCAATGAGTTAAAGGAACTTCTGAAGTCTTATAGCGAAATTGAACTTATAGGTGAAGCAGCAAATGTAGATGATGGTTTTAAGCTGATTACAGAGAAAAAACCAAATCTCTTATTTCTGGATATTCAAATGCCCGAAAAAGATGGTTTTAAATTATTAGAAATGTTAGACGATGTGCCTTTAACCATATTTACAACTGCGTACGACGAATTTGCCATCAAGTCTTTTGAATATAATGCCTTTGATTATTTACTGAAACCTATTAATCAAAAGCGCTTTGCGCAATCAATAGAAAAAATTCTGGAAAAAGGAACGGGCAGCTCATTATCAGAACGTAAAAGTGGTGATGCTTTTAAGCTCGATAAGCAAATCTTTATCAAGGATGGAGAAAAATGCTGGCTGGTAAAAATTAAGGATATTTATATGTTTGAAATTGTAGGCAATTACACCCGTGTATTCTTTGAAGACAACAATCCTCTTATTTATAAATCCTTAGGTAAAATAGAAGAAAAATTACCTAAAGATATTTTTTTCAGAGCTAACAGACAGCAGTTAATTAATATAAATCACGTTAAAAAAGTGGTGTCCTGGTTTAATGGCAAACTAAAAATCGAAATGGATGCTGGACAGGAAATTGAAATTTCCAGAAGACAATCCTATCTATTCAAGGAGCAACTAAGCTTTTAAAGGAATTGACTAAAAATTAAAATAAGACTAATAAGAACTGACAGACTAAATGAACAACAAGGGCCGAAAGTAGATCTTGAAGTTATTATAGATTAACCCCTATTTGGTTGAGGGTGTTTGTACACCCGTAAGGTGAGGATCAAGGACACTCACTAAATGCCAATAGTATATACAACGCGTGAGCTTACTTATTGGAATACCTAAATTTTGGGTCAAAGCTTTTAGCTAAAAAAATCAATGCCTTAAAAGTCCTTTCCATCCCAGTCTTCAAATCTTAGGGTACTTTCCTTATAATTTTCATTGACTACAATTAAGGGTTCTTCCTCGGTTTCTGCCTGAATAAATAAAGATTCTAACATAGCTTTGGTAGGTTGGGTTTGGTTTTTTTCAATGTTCTTGATGATGGCAATGATGGCATCATTTCGTTTTTTGATATAGGCTTTCAGGGTTCTGCCCATATCCCCCAATTCTTCTTTCGGAGAGACTCCGTTATACTCAAAAAAATTAAGCATGGCTTCCATCGTTTCCGAATGGGACTTAAAGTTTTTCTTAGAAAATTCCTGAAACTTTTTAGCTGTTTTTCGTTTGATTCGGATGCTGATAAAGGGTTCCATAATCCTGATGTTTTTTAGTGATTTGTCGCAAATATTTGCCTGTTTACTGGGGTTTTCAGAGGATTTGTCGCAAATTCCAGATAAAGTATAATTTTTATAAAAATAAACTACCTGAAAATAAGGCGTTTATAAATCATAACATCGCACCGCGTGTTATCCTCTTGCTTCGCCTTTTCGTCCGCCAAAAGCGGACATAAAATCGAACCCCTACGTAAAAAGTACGGGTTCCTATATCAACACCAAATTGACTTATAAATTTTAAGAAATTAAAGATTACGCGCTAACAGTATTCTTAAAAAATGAAGATAAAATCAACAGAAAATTTAATCCTATGCAAGTCAAAATCATGGCAGAACGGTACCGAAAAACACCCTCAAAAAAATCCATTTACTTTTTATAACTGGAGCGTATTCCTTTTTTTGTTTGAAGAAATTCAGGATCTTACAGGGAGAATTTATAAGCTATAAATGAATGAACTTTCCGGTTCACTATCCCTTTACTTCCCATAGCGTCATCGCGTTTCCTTTTCGGCAGACCGTC
>TARA_R110002020_G_scaffold26323_5_pt1 | contig 17077 bp, 17 predicted proteins | sample TARA_R110002020 | Tara Oceans TARA_R110002020 (sample SAMEA4396489) | marine metagenome | biome: Westerlies Biome; feature: [MES] marine water layer (ENVO:01000295) within the mesopelagic zone...; material: water (ENVO:00002006), including particulate matter (ENVO:01000060) such... | reverse complement strand
GGCACCAGGGTGCCGCCCTCGCCTTCGACCACGGTTTCGCCCGGCGTCACCGGCGCGTCCACCGGCTGCACGCCGGCGATCTGGCCGGCATGCACGACCACGCTGACCGGTCCGGTAAGTGCCCGCGCCGTCGGGTCGAACAGGCGCACGTTGCGGAAGCGCAGCGGGCCGTCGAACGTCTTCGCGGTCTGGCGCTGGATGCCTTCCAGGCGCGCGGCGCCCAGGTCGGCGGCCAGTTTGCGCAGGCGCGGCGCTTCGCTTTCGTAACCCTCTCGCACCACCACCAGGCCCGGCGAGGCATAGGCGAACAGCTGGTTGCGCGCATCGAGCAGCACGTAGTCGGGATTGAGGTCCAGACCCGACAGCGTGTAGGTGCGCACGTCGATGCGCGCGTCGCCTTCGCCAACCGACAGGGTGTCGCCGGCGGCCAGGGTCACCTGCCCGGCCGGCAGGGTGGGCAGGGTCCGGTCGCCGTCGGCCAGCAGCAGCCGCGCGTACAGGCCCAGGGCCCAGGGGCTGGCGGACTGGCTGATGTAGAGCTTCGGCGAATCGGTGGCGGCTTCGCCCGGCCCGGTGGAGTCGCGCCAGCGGGCCTTGTCGGCGGCCCATTCAAAACGTTCGTCCACCTTGCTGCCGAAGGTGGTGCTGCCGGTGACCGTCCAGGCGATCGGCAAGCCGGCGGCGCCGAACTCCAGCGACTCGGCCATCGTGGGCCCGCGGCCGTTGTTCTTGAAGTCGAAGTCGATCTCGACGCGGTTGGCCGAGGTGCTGGCCACCAGATGGCCGACGCGGGTTTCGCCGGCGATGACGCTGAAACGTTCGTCCTGGGCTCCGGCCGGTGAAGCGGCCACGAAAAGAACGGCCAAGGCCGTCGGAATCATCCAGCGCATCGGTTTCCCCTGATTGGCGTGGCAACAAACCGCACTGTACCGCGCACCGTCGTGAGGCGGATGTCGGCGCGGCCGGGGGGCCGACAGCCTGTCGTTGTGCCACGCCGGTTGCAGGTTTTACCGATTCGCGCATTCGCGGCCCCCGCAAAAACAGGCACTTGCGGCTGGCAAGCTTCCTGCAGTGCTTTTCGGAAGGCCCACGTCCTCCCGGAGAAAACCATGCTTGGCCAGGAACTCTTGCCCGACTCCCCTTCCCCCGTGGCCGTTCCCCCCGGCCACGACGGGCTTTCGCGCGCGATGAAGGACGTGCTGTCGGCTGAATCCGACTTCGTCGCAAAGTTCCTGCCGCTGCAGGGCATGACCCACTTGCCTGCCGGCTTCCCGGCCTTCGCCAACTGGCACCACGGACAGCTGGGCGAAGAGGTTTCCTGGGAGGACGCGGCGCCTGCCTACGCGCTGGCCTGCCTGTCGCACGCCGCCTACGGCGGCACGTTCGACCCCAGCGTGGAATGGGAGCTGGAGCTGCAATGGGCCGACCTGGCGCCGCTGTCGCGCCTGGAATGGCCGCTGGCGCGGCGCCTGGTGATGGCCGCCTGGGCCTACCTGAGCGGCGACGAAGCGCTGCCGCGCGATCTTGATTCCGCCTTCGACGACCAGGATGAAGGGCGCTCCTCGCCGCGGCTGGGCCTGGAGCTGGTGCCGGCCTTCGTGGTGCTGCGCGAGTCCATGGCCCACCAGCCGCCCATGCACTGGCGCACGCGCGGCCAGGAGCGCTGGCTGCCGACCGACGTGCCGGCGCTTTCGCTCGCGGCCAGTCCGGCGCTGGCCGTGCTGGATGCATTGGCCCTTTACGGCTTCGCCGAAGAAGAGCCGCGCCTGCTGGTGCGCCTGGCCTTCGCGCCGCACCTGCTGCGCACCCTCGACGGCAGCGCGGGCGACACCAGCCCGCTGGCCCTTGCGCGCCAGCGTCGCGATGCCAGCCACTGGGCCAACCAGCTCGAGTCGGTGCTGCTGCAGGTGCCCAGCCCGGCCTGCCCCGGCGAGTTCAACCTGCTGGCGAATCCGCGGCACCCGGACTTCGTGCGGGTGCAGCGTTTCGACGCGCGGCCGCTGCAGCTCGACCGGCGCCGGCACAGCCACTAGCCGGGCGGGTGCAGCAGCTGCTGGATCATGTCCAGGCAGCGCTGGCCGTCCGACTCCATCTGTTCGAGCACCGGGTCGCGGCCGTTGACGCCGGCGTGCAGGCTGAGCACGCCGGCGTTCATCAGCAGCGAATTGAGGTGGTTGCGCAGCTGGTGCTCGACCACGATCAGGGTTTCGCGCGACAGCGTCAGCCAGGGATCGCGCGCCTCGGGACTGGACGCGCCAAGGAAGGGCGACAGGCTGGCCAGGTAGCCGGCGAGCTGCTGCGCCTCTTCGGGCGACAGGCCGGACGCGCCGCTGAACTGCAGGCGCAGCACCAGCCAGCGCATCGGGCTGGCGCTGAAGTCCACGGCGAAGTCCTGGCAGACCGCGCCCACCGGTGGCGGTGGCCGCGCGTCCGCAGGGACCCAGCGGGCGTCTTCGCAGCCACGCGCCACCAGCCAGCTGCGCACGGCCGGCGGGAACAGCCGGGCCAGTTCAGGCGCGTGCTCCATCGCTGTCCTCCAGGGCACCGGTTTCGCCCGAGTCGTCGAGCGACGGCGCGGCCGCGGGCTCGGCCTGGTAGCTGTTGAGGCGGTTGTAGAGCGTCTTGGTGGCGATGCCCAGCACCTGCGCCGCCTTGGCCTTGTTGTTGTCGAAATACGCCAGGGTCTTGAACAGCATGCGCCGCTCGATTTCATGCAGCGGCGTGCCGACCACGAAGGTGATCGAACTGGCGGTTTCCGCCGATGGCCCCATGTCCTCGACCGGCAGGCCGGGCGTGATCAGATCGCCGTCGGCCAGGATGTAGGCGCGCTGGATGATGTTCTTGAGTTCGCGCACGTTGCCCGGCCAGCGGTAGCGCTGCAGGCGTTCGGCGCCTTCGCGGGTGAGCACGCGACGGGTGCCGCAGCGGCGGTTCAGGCGTTCGAGCAGCAGCTGCGCGATCGGCAGGATGTCCATCGGGCGCTCGCGCAGCGGCGGCACCTCCATCGGGAACTCGGCCAGGCGGTAATAAAGATCCTCGCGCAGGCGGCCGGCGGCGATGGCTTCGCCGTGCGGGCGATTGGTGGCCGACACGATGCGCACGTCCAGCGCGATGTCCTCGTTGCCGCCGACGCGGCGCACGTGCCGGGTTTCCAGCGCACGCAGCAGGTGCACCTGCAGGTGCACGGGCATCTCGCCGATTTCGTCCAGGAACAGGGTGCCGCCCTGGGCCTGTTCGAACAGGCCGACGTGGCGCGCGGCCGCGCCGGTGAAGCTGCCGCGTTCGTGTCCGAACAGCTGGCTGGTCAGCAGGTCGGCCGGCACCGCGCCGCAGTTGAAGGCCACGAAGGCTCCCGGGCGCGCGCTTTCGGCGTGGATGGCCGCGGCAACGAGCTCCTTGCCGACGCCGCTTTCGCCTTCGATGAACACCGAGGCGTCGGTGGGCGCGACGCGGCGCACCTGCCGGCGCAGCGCGTCCATGGCCGGCGACGGACCGGCGATGCCGTGCCAGGGTTCGCTGGGCGGCGGGTCGCTGGCGGGCTGCCGGCTCGAGGCCGTTTGCAGCAGCTGCCGGAAGGTCGCCACCTGCATCGGCTTGACCACGTAGTCCACGATCGGCAGGTGCATGGCCTTGAGCGCCGACTCCACCGTGGGATGGCCGGTGATCAGGATCACCTGGGTGCGACCGCCGAGGTCGAGGTGTTCAAGCAGTTCCAGCCCGCTGCCGTCGGGCAGCGACAGATCAACAAGTGCTACGTCGAACGCGTGCTCGCGCAGCCGCAGCCGCGCCTGCCCCAGGCTGCCGGCGATCACCACCTCGAAGCCCAGCGCCCGGGCGATCTCGGCCGCGGCCCGCACGAAGCCCACGTCGTCGTCGACGATCAGCAGGACGGGAACGTGTGCCATGGCAACAACCTCCGGGGAAACCAGTCTGTACCAACGCAGGCGCGTACACGGTGCAGGCGGTCACGGTTTTCCCCGGGGCTGTTGTTTTTTCACGGGCGGGTAAGTCTTACCGGCACGGCGTTGGCTGGCATCGCGCTTGCCGGCGAGGGCTCACGCTGCCTGGCGCAGTTTCACCGCCGGGAAATCCACCGGCACGTCGAAAGCGATGTTGACGTAGTTGGTGAACAGGTTCAGCGCCACGTGCGCCAGCAGTTCGACGATGGCCTCGTCGTCGAAACCGGCGTCGCGCAGCGCGGCGATGTCGGCGTCGCCGACGTCGGCGCGGCGATCGACCACCTTCAGCGCGAAGGCCAGCGCAGCCGCGGTGGCCGGGTCGGCGCTGCGACCGGCCTGGGCCTCGGCCATTTCCGATTCGCTGGCGCCGGCGTTCTTGCCCAGCAGGGTGTGCGCGGCCAGGCAGTATTCGCAGCGGTTGCGGTCGGCGACGGCCACGGCCAGCTTTTCAGTGAGCCGGGCCGGCAGGCGGCCCTTGCCCAGGGCACCGAAGCTGCCCCACATCGACGCCAGCGCGGCCGGCGAGTTCGCCACCGCCTTGAACATGTTCGGGGTGGCGCCGAAGGCCGACTGCACCTGGCCAAGCAGGGCCTGGCTGGCGGCGGGGGCGGAGGTGGCGGTTTGCAGGGGAATGCGGGACATGGTGGTTTCCTTGGAAGTTCGCGCCAATTGCGCCAGGCCATCATCGGGGGCAAGATCGGCGTGTAAGCCACGAATCGTCCACGATTAACTACGGATCGTCCGGAAATGCCCAGCCGCCGCACTGTTCTCCGAAGCGCCCTGCTCACCCTGCCCCTGCTGCCTTTCACCCGCGCCTGGGCGCGACTGCCCGACGATCCGGCGCAGGCCCTGGAAGCACTGGAAGACCGCCATGGCGGCCGCCTGGGCGTGACCGCGCTCGACACCGGCAGCGGCCGGATGCTGGCCCACCGCGGCGGCGAACGGTTCGCGATGTGCAGCACTTTCAAGCTGCTGCTGGCGGCCCAGGTGCTTGCGGCAGTGGACGCCGGGCGCGAACGCCTGGACCGGCGCCTGACCTGGACGCCCGACGAGGTGATTTCCTGGTCACCGGTGATCGACAAACACGACGGCACGCTCGGCCTGCCCGTCGAAACGCTCTGCGAAGCAACGATGACCATCAGCGACAACACCGCCGCCAACCTGCTGCTGGCCGAAAACGGTGGCCCGCGCGGCCTGACCGACTGGCTGCGCGACATCGGTGACGCGGTGACGCGCCTGGACCGCAACGAACCCGGCCTCAACGAGGCCACGCCGGGTGATCCGCGTGACACCACCACGCCCGCCGCGATGGTGGCGACCATGAAGACCCTGCTGCTTGGCGATGCGCTGTCGCCGGCTTCGCGCAGCCGTCTCACCGACTGGCTGGTGGCCAACCAGACCGGCGACAAGCGCCTGCGCGCCGGCCTGCCGGGCTGGCGGATCGGTGACAAGACGGGAACAAACAACACCGGCAATTCGAATGACATCGGCATCCTGTGGCCGCCCGGCGACGGCGCGCCGATCCTGGTGGCCGCGTATATCGCCGAGTCCAGCGGTACACACCCCGAACGCGACGCCGTGCTGGCCGACGTCGGCCGCGTGGTCGGCGCCTGGGCGCTGGCGGGCGGCTGATCCGGCATGGACGGCAGCGCCGCGCACGTTGACCGGCTGCAGGGCCTGCTGCAGCGCTTCAGCGTCAGCGCGCGCATGTTCCACAGCGGCCCGCTGTGCGGCATCAACGACTTCGACGACAACGGCCTGGGCCAGCTGCACCTGGTGCGCCGCGGCCCGCTGACGGTGCGCCACGCCGGCGACGAACACGTTGTGCAGGAGCCAAGCCTGCTGTTCTACCCGCGCCCGCTGGCGCACCGCTTCATCGCCGACGCCAGCACCGGTGCCGACATGGCCTGCGCCAACCTGGACTTCGGCGGCGGCGCGGCCAATCCGATCACGCGCGCCCTTCCCGCCTTCGTGCAGCTGCCGCTGTCGGCGCTGCCCGCCGCACTGCCGGTGCTCGACCTGCTGTTCGACGAAGCCTTCGCCCAGCGCTGCGGCCGGCAGGTGCTGGTGGACCGTTTGTTCGACGCGGTGCTGGTGCTGCTGCTGCGGCAGCTGCTCGACAGCGGCCTGGTGCAGAGCGGCCCGCTGGCGGGACTCGGGCACCCGCAGCTGGCGAAGGCGCTGGCGGCCATGCACGAAGCGCCCGCGTCGCCGTGGACGCTGGAATCGCTGGCCGCTGTCGCCGGCATGTCGCGCAGCCGGTTCGCCGAGGTGTTCGCCGAACGCGTCGGCACGCCGCCTTCAAGCTACCTGGCCGGCTACCGCATCACCCTGGCGCAGGAAGCCCTGCGGCGCGGCGAACGCCTTGAACGCATCGCCCAGCAGGTGGGCTACGGCAGCGCGGCGGCGCTGTCGCGGGCGTTTACGTCGGTGTGCGGGGTGTCGCCGCGGCAGTGGCTCAAGGCGACTTGAGCGACGCGCGTCAGCGCTGCGGCAGCAACTTCTCCAGCCAGGCCACGGATCGCAGCAGGCCGTCTTCGGCGCGAAGCTTGGCGCCAAATTCAGCAGCGCGTGTCGCCATGTCTTCCTGCGTTGTGGCTTGCGTGATGGCCGCAGACAGGCGTTCGACGGACAGCTTCGACTGCGGCACCGGCGCCGGGCCGACACCCAGCGCCTGCACGCGCCGCGCCCAGAAGGGCTGGTCGCCGAAGAAGGGGCAGATCACCGTCGGCCGCCCAGCTCGCAGGCCGGCGTGGGTGGTGCCGGCTCCGCCGTGGTGCACCACCGCCGCGGTGCGCGGGAACAGCCAGTCGTGCGGCACCTGGCCAAGGGCGAAAATCTCCGGCGGCAACTCACCCGGATCGAGTCCACCCCAGCCGCGGCCGATGAGCGCGCGCACGCCGGCACGCTGCACGGCCTCGATGACGATCGCGGCTTTCTTCGCCGGGCTGCGGCCGGACATGCTGCCGAAGCCGATGTACACCGGCGGCGGACCGGCCGCCAGGAACTCCGCCAGCGCCGGCTCCGGCTGGAAATCCGCTGCTGTTTCCAGCGGCCAGTCGCCGAAGGCAACAGCCTGCGGCGGCCAGTCCGCCGGCACCGGGCACAGCAGCGGGCTGAAACCATGCAGCACCGGCACCGCCGATCCGTCGGCACGCGTGAACGGCCCCATGCTCCCCGGCCTCGACCCCAGGCCTTCGGACTCACGCCAGGCACGCACCGGCTTGCGCGACGCCCAGGCGCCGACTCCATGCACGAAGGCATACGTGCCGCGCCGGTAGCCGCGGCCGAGTGGCCAGTCGGGCAGGCCGACGGCCGGGAACGCGTTGGTGCGCACGTACTGCGGGAACATCGGCGCCAGCACGGCGGGAATGCCGAGTTGATGGCCGATGTCCGGGCCGATGCCGATCTTGGGATGGAAAAGCAGCAGGTCGGGCTGCACCGCGCGCGCCGCCGCCCAGGTGTCTTCGAACAGGCGTCGCTGCAGTTCGCCGGTCTTGGGCACCAGGCGGATGATCGTGCGGATGGCGCCCGGCAGGCTGCCCATGTCCTCGAGCGCCGTGCGCGCTTCCAGCGTCGCCATCAGCTCGATGAAGCCGTTGTCCATCGGCTGGTAATCAAGCCCGTGGCCGCGCACGAGACTTTCGAAATGCAGCGGCGCGCAGACACTCGCGGCATGGCCGGCCGCCACCAGGGCCTTGCCCAGGGCGACGTAGGGCTGGACGTCGCCCTGGGAACCGACGGTGGCGATCAGTACCTTCACTGGCCGCGGTGGCGACGGCGCGAACGCACGCGCTCGTAGGTGAGCAGGAAAATCGCCAGAGAAAAGCCAACCGCCGCCAGCATGAACTGCAGCGCTGACCAGTTGGCGTAGTTGGCCCAGGACAAGACCACCATGTAGGTGGCCATCAGCGCGGCGTAGACAATGCCGTTGTGCACCAGCGACCGGCGTTCGGCGTTGCTGCGGGCCCGGCGCAGGTGCAGGCGAACTTCCAGCCAGACCGCGCCGACCACCAGCGTGACCGAAGCAGCCAGCGCGCCCAGCACGCCGAGGGCGGCCTTGACGCTCCAGCCGGTCGCCTTGGCGGCGGCACCGGTGCTGACTGCAGCACCAGCGCTGCCCGAACCGGCCAGGCCGACGCCCACGGCCACGGTGAAGGCCACGCCGGGCGCACTTTCCCGGGCGACGGCCGACAGGCGCTTGAGCAGCTGTTCGCGAAGCGCGTCCCGGCCGCGCTGTAGCCGCTTGCGCACGGCGGCGTCGCTGATGCCCAGCAGAGCGGCGACGTCGGCACTGCGCTCGCCTTCGCGGTAATACAGCAGCAGCACGTCGCGGCTGGTTTCCGGGATCTCGTCCAGGGCCTCGGCGAGCTGGCGGGCCTGTTCGGTGCGCTCGTGCGAGTCCGAGGGACCATGACCCGGCTCCGCGGCGACTTCGGACAACTGCTCGAGCGGATCCACCGGTGTCTCCCGGTAACGAAGCGCACGCACGTGGTCGATGGCGCGATTGCGCGCGACCTGGCGCAGCCAGGGCAGGAAGCTCTGCGGGTTGTCCAGCTGGCCCCGACGCTGCCAGGCGGTGAGGAAGGTTTCCTGGGCGATGTCTTCGCTGGCCTGCAGGTCGCGGGTTATCGCCAGCGCCACGCTGGCCACCATGCGCTGGGTGGCCGCCACCAGGCGGCCGTAGGCCACGGTGTCGCCGCCCTGGGCGTCAGGCAGGTCGCGTTCGATCAGGGTGTTGAGGATGTCGGGGCTCATGGCTGTGCTCGCAGGATAGTCAAAAGAACCTACGAACCGGGGCAACCAATGTGACATCCGCGGCCAGGGGCCATCCGGTCAGCGGAAGTGGGTGAACTCCGGCAGCGACTTGCGGTGGATGTCCGGCACCTGGCAGCCCGGCGCGGGATGGCCGACAACCAGCAGCAGGTAGGGCACTTCGTTGCGCGGGCGCTCGAGCAGTTCGTTGAGGAAGGCCATGGGGCTGGGCGTGTGCGTCAGCGTGGCCAGGCCGGCCTGGTGCAGCGCGGCGATGAGCATGCCGCAGGCGATGCCGGTGGATTCGTGCGGGTAATAACGCTTGGCCTTGCGGCCGTCCACTTCGGGACCGGTGCGTTCGTAGAAAACCGCGATCAACCAGGGTGCGATTTCCAGGAAGGGCTTGTGGTCGTCGGTGCCGAGTGGCGCCAGGGCTTCAAGCCATTCTTCCGGAGCGCGGCGTTCGTAGAACTCGCGCTCCTCGGTTTCGGCGGCGAGGCGGATCTTCTGCTTCAACGCCGGGTCGGACACGGCGACAAAAGACCAGGGCTGCTGGTTGGCACCGCTGGGCGCGGTGCCGGCGGCCTGCAGGCAGGCTTCGATGACTTCGCGCGGCACCGGCGTGGGCGCGAAGTCGCGCACCGTACGGCGCTGTGCAAGCCGCTGGGCGAAGTCGCGCGCCCGCGCCAGCCTTTCCTCGTCGTCCATGGCCGGGGGCGCGGCCAGCGGGACGGTCCTGGACTCGGTCATGCCTGCTCCGGCGGCGCCATCTGGGCCGCCAGCTTATCGTCGAGCTGCCCCGCGCGCACGCAGGCCGGATGGGCGCAAACGCGATCGATATAGGCCATGACCACCGGCAGCTTCGGCACGATGCCGAAGTTGGTGGTCCACTTCAGGGCCGTGCCCCACAGCAGGTCGGCGGCGGTCAGCGTGTCGCCCAGCAGGTAGTCGCCGCGCGAGAGCTGGGCGACCAGGGTGTCGATGACGGTGTCGTAATCCCGGTACGGCGAAGTGGACGGATCGATCGGCGCGCGCTTGAAGGCGTGGTCCATCAGCGCGGGTTCGAAACAGCCCGCGTAGAAAGCGAGCCAGCGCAGGTAGGGGCCGCGTTGCGGATGGTCGAAGGCCGGGGCCAGGCCGGCTTCCGGGAAGCGGTCGGCCAGGTAGATGGTGATGGCCACCTGCTCGGTGATCACCGCGTCGCCGTGCACCAGCGTCGGCAGCTTGCCCATCGGGTTGAGCGCCAGGAACTCCGGCGTACGCGTGCCACCGGCGGCGAAGTCGACCGGCTTGACCGTGTAATCCACGCCCAGGGCTTCAAGCAGCACGCGCGCGCCGGCGGAGCGGGATCTGGGGTTGTGGTACAGCGTGAGCGCGGGCGTGGTCATGGCATTTCCTTCGGTGGGCGAGTGGGGAAAGCCTATCCCCAATTGCGGACATTTACTGTCCTCGATACGCTGCCGGCGTGTTATCCACCTCCGCCCGCCTGCTGCGCCTGGCCAGCCTGCTGCAATCGCGGCGGCACTGGTCCGGCGCGGCGCTGTCCGAAGAACTGGGCGTGGATGCCCGCACCGTGCGCCGCGACGTCGACCGCCTGCGCGAACTCGGCTATCCGGTGGAAGCCTCGTCCGGCGTCGGCGGCGGCTATGCGCTGGGCCGCGGTGCCGACCTGCCGCCGCTGGTGCTCGACGACGACGAAGCGGTGGCCCTGGCGCTGGCGCTGCGCGCGGCCACGGCCTACGTCGGCGGCATCGAAGACACCTCGCTGCGGCTGCTGGGCAAGCTGGACCAGATGATGCCCACTCGCCTTCGCCGGCGATCGAGCGCGCTGCATGCGGTCACGCTTTCCCTGCGTTACGCGCCGCCGCTGGTGCAGGCCGACCTGCTGCAGGCGCTGGCGATGGCCTGCCGCGACTTCCGCAAGCTTTCCTTCGGTTACTGCAAGCACGACGGTGAAACGAGCCGGCGCGAGGTCGAGCCGCTGCGCCTGGCGAACTACGGCCGCCGCTGGTACCTGCTGGCCTGGGACACGACGCGCGAGGACTGGCGCAGCTTTCGCGTGGACCGCATCGAAGCGCCGCCGAAGGTGGGTGCAACGTTCGCGCCGCGCGCCGTTCCTGCCGACGTGGCGCAGCGCCTGGAACGCGGCATCGCCTATTCCCCTTTCAGCTGCCGCGCGACGCTGCGCCTGCAAGGCACGGTCGCCGAACTCGAGGCGGTGATGCCGCTTTGGTTCGGCATCCTGGAACCGGAATCCGACACGCACAGCCTGCTGCGCGTCGGCGCCGACAGCCCCGAGACCCTGGTGGCGCAGGTGCTTATGGTGGGCCGGCCGATGACGCTGGTGGACTGCACCGAGGACCCGGCGCAGATCCAGCGCCTGCTTGCGCGGGCGGCGGCTGTGTTCGCCGCGCCCGACACGGTGTAGCCGCGCCGCTTAGCGGTGCTGGTCCAGCAGTACCGGGTTGCCGTCGGGATCGATGACGACGAAGGAGCCCGGGCCGGAGCCGGCTTCGTCCACTTCCTTGGCAGGCGTGATGCCCTTGGCCTTGAGCTGGCGCTGGATCTCGCGCACGTCGGTGAACGGGTTCACTTCCTGGCCGTTGTTGTCCCAGCCCGGATTGAAGCAAAGCATGTTCTTCTCGAACATGCCCTGGAACAGGCCGATCACGGTGTCGCCATTCTTCATGATCAGCCAGTTGTGCTGCATCTGGTCATGGAAGGCGGTGAAGCCCAGCGCTTCGTAGAACGCGCGCGAGGCCTTGATGTCCTTGACGGCGAGGCTGAGGGAAAAGTTGCCGAGGTTCATGGGGTTCTCCGGGTGGCAGCGGCGCCCCGATGGTACGCCTGGATTGGCGCTCAGGAACCCAGCAGGGCCCGTGCCACGACTTCCGGCGGCTTGCGCAGCAGCGAGGTATTCACCTGCAGCGGGAACTCGGTGACATCGTCGGGATAGCCGGGCAGCAGCACGCCGTGATTCGCGGCGCGCTCGGACAGCGCCATGGAGGTAATACCCTCGGCCTTCAGCAGGAAGGTGCTGGTGCCGTTCTCGAGCTTGCGGGCCTTGAAGCGGCCGCTGGCTTCCAGCAGGGCGATGACCTTGTCGGCGGCCTGCCAGGCCTTGGCGTAGTCGGCTTCGTAGTCGTCCAGGTACTGGTCGACGAAGGCGATGGAAGGCCATGCCGCCGGCAGCGCGCCGCCGAACATGCGGCGCGTGTGGTACAGGCCGTCGATGAAGCTGGCGTCGCCGGCGAGCATGGCGCCGGTGGCGCCGTTGAAGTGTTTCCAGACCGACACGTACACCGTGTCGAACTGCGCCGCGTACTCCTTCACCGAGCGCCCGGTGTGCTGGGGCAGGTTGAACAGCCGCGCGCCGTCCAGGTGGCGGCGGATGCCCTGTTCGCGGGCCCAGTCGCACAGGCGCACCAGTTCGTCGAAGTCGAAGAAACGATGCTGCTGGCGGCGCACCGGGCTTTCGATCGACAGCACGCCGATGCGCGATTCGACGCGGCCGCCGGCGGTGCGCGCGGCCCAGGCCTTGGCATCGTCCAGGGTGAAGCTCGCCTGGCCCGGCGCCAACGGCAGCAGGGTTAGGCCGCTGAGCGCCTGGGCGCCGTCGCCGGTGTCGTTGTAGAGATGGCTTTCGGCCTGCACCAGCGCGCGCGGGCTGTTGCCGGCGAGCTTGCGCACCGCCACATGGTTGGCCAGCGTACCGGTGGGCAGGAAGATCGCGGCTTCCTTGCCCAGGCGGGCGGCGAACTTGGTCTCCAGGGCTTCGACGGCGCCGCCGCGGGAGTAGTTGTCGGGTGTGAAACCGGTGCGCTTTGTCGCCTGGTCAAGCAGCACGGCGTACTCGCGCGGGTTCAGCGCCAGGCCGTCGGAGTAGAAGTTAACGTTCTGGAACAGGGTTTCCTGCTCCGTGGCCGCGACCGCCGCCGATGCCGGCAACAGGGTCGAGGCCGTGGCCAGCGCACCGGTGGCGAGGAAATGACGGCGGTCCATATGTGCTCCGGCACGTTCCGTCGCCCCGATGGCGGCGTTCACTGCAGCCGCAGCATGCCGGGCGCCATGTGGAACGGTCAACGAAGTGCGACGCGGCACCTACACCGGCGGGCACGGGCCCGGCATACTCGGGATTCGATCTCGTTTGGAAGGGGAACCGACGATGCTGAGAAAGACCCTCGTTTCGCTGGGGCTCGGCCTGGCCTGTGCAACGTCCTTCGTGACTGCGGCACACGCCGCCCCGCCGGTAATGCCGGCCGAGACGCGGGCAAAGCTCGGTGAAGCCATCGCCGCAGACCACGACGAGGCATTGGCCCGCCTGCGCGAGTGGATCGCCCTGCCTTCCATCAACGCCGAAAAGTTGAACCGCCAGGAAGGCGCCGAGCTGATGCAGCGCATGCTGCTCGACGCGGGCTTCGACACCGCGCGCATCATTCCCACCGACGGCGCACCTGGCGTGTTTGGCCGGCTCGATGCCGGCGCACCGACGACGCTGGCTGTCTACTTCATGTACGACGTCAAGCAGTTCGAGGCGCATGAGTGGAGCCAGCCGCCGCTGGAAGGCCGGCTGGTGGAACGCGACGGCAAGACGGTGCTGATCGGCCGCGGCGCGATCAACCAGAAGGGCCCCGAGGCTACCCTGCTGACGGCGATCCGGGCCTTCAAGTCCACGGGTACGCCGCTGCCGGTGAACATCGTGCTGGTGGCCGAGGGCGAAGAAGAATCGGGCTCCGAGAATTTTGGCCAGATCACCGGCGACCCCGAAGTCGCCAAGGCCCTTGCCGACGCCGTTGGCGTGATCCTGCCGGTTGCCTGGCAGGACAACGACGGCGGCGTCGAGATCTACCTGGGCGCCAAGGGCGTGGCGGAAGTGCAGCTGGTCGCCGACGGCGCCAAGTCGGGCCGTGGCCCCGGAATGGAAATCCACTCCTCCCTGGGCGCGTCGGTGGAGAACCCGGCCTGGCGTCTGGTGAAGGCGCTGGACACCCTGGTCGCCGACGACGGCTACACGCCGGCCATCGATGGCTGGATGGACGACGTGCGGCCGCTGTCGGACGAACAGATTGCCCTGATCGAGGCGGGCATCCGGCCGGGCTCGGAGGCCGCGGCCAAGAAGGAGCTGAAGGTGCAGGGCTGGATCGCCGGCGAGGATTACCGCAGCAGCCTGATTCGCCTGGCCTCGCAGCCCACGGTGACCATCCAGGGCCTGGTGGGCGGCTACACCGGCCCGGGCGGCAAGACCTCGATTCCCTCGCGCGCCGAGGCAAAACTCGACTTCCGCCTGGTGCCCGACATGCAGGCCGATGAAGTGGTGTCGAAGCTGCGGGCGCACCTGGACAAGCGCGGCTTCACCGACATCGAAATCGTGACCGGCGGTATCTACGGCCCGACCGAAACACCGCGCGACGCGGCCGTCGTGCAAGCGCTGGTGACGACGCTGGAAAGCGCCGGCCTGCCCCACACCCTGACCCCGCGCCTGGCCGGTTCCTGGCCCGGCTACCGGTTCACCGACCCGCCGGTGTCGCTGCCGGCCGTGTTCGTCGGCATCGGCCAGGGCGGGCAGGCGCATGCGCCGGATGAGTGGTACCTGATCGATGCCGAAGACCCGAAGCTGGCCGGCATCGACCGGCAGGCGCTGTTCTTCGCGGAGTTCATGTACGCGTTGGCCAATACCAAGCCCTGAGCGAAGTCCGCCAAGGCTCGACGTTCCCTCAGTTCAGGAGTTCAATCCTGGCTGGCGTTCCGAGCTTTGCTGCAAACAGAACCAGCATGTCGAGGCTGAACTTTTCCGTCTTGCCCCGCACGAGGTCGGAAATCCGGCTTTGACTGACGCCCAGCAGCTCAGAAGCGGCCACCTGGGTTAGCTGCCGGGCCTTGAGCTGCTTGTCGAGCTGCATCATCAGGTCGGCACGCAGGGTGAGCAGCTGTGCCTGGGCTTCATCAAAGCCCACGTCAACGAAAACGTTGCCGCTTGACCGGGTAATCGTCGATTCCTTGCTGGTCTTGCGCATCTGGATGCCTCGGATTATCGAATCAGCTTCAGGCGCTGCCGGCCTTTCGCGATGTCCCTCGCCGGTGTTTTCTGCGTCCTCTTCTGGAAGACATGAAGCACATAGACCTCGTCGGCCTTCTCCACCACATACAGCGTTCGGAACGCGCCATCGGAAGTTCGATTTCGAATCTCCCTGACGCCTGCACCTACCTCAGGTATCGGTTTCCAGTCGCGCGGCGGCATCCCGCATTGGACTAGATAGAGACCCAGGCCCACCTCCGCTTTCACACCGTCTGGCAGTTTGCGAAGGTCTTCCAGGGGCGCTCCCAGCCAATAGAGCACTTTCGGGCGCGAGTATATATGCATTTATATACTATGCAAGTGGTTGGATATTGAGCCGCGAAGAAGCTCATCACTTGCCACGCTGCGCGATTCGACGCTCTTGCGATGCCTCGCTTAGTCCCGGTTTGTTGTAAGGGAATGGCCAACGTGCGAGGCAGGGGCGCTGGCGATTTCCGGCAACACCAGGTGCTGGGGCTCGCTGTACTGAGTAGTCAACCGCCGATGGCCGGAACTCAGGCGGCCACATCCACGTAGTTGACTCGGGCCACAGGCGGCGGAATCGGATCGCCGTCCTCGCGCATGCCCTCGAGATGGAATTCGATCGCTTCGCGCATGAGCCGCTCGACCTCTTCCACCGAATCGCCAACGGCAACGCAGCCGGGGAGATCGGGCGCCCAGGCGCCGTAGTTGTTTTCCGACTTCTCAATAACGATGGCGTAGCGCATGGCGTTCATTTCCGGAGACCGGCCTGCTTCAGGATGCTCCTGTGGTCCCAAGGCTGCAACGATAGACCCGCACCTGAGAAAAACTCCCGGCCGGTTCCACCCACCTGCTACGTTGCCCCCTACACACCCTGGGGAGGGAACCACGCATGTCCACGCCGGTCCGCATCACCCTTGCTGCTTCGCTGCTGCTGGCTGCCCTGCCCGGGCAGGCCAAGGAAGCGCCCTCCGCCGCCGACGCCGAGCTCGAGGCCCGCATCACGGCCATGGCCCGAATGGCCAGCGCCACGGGGCCGCAGTATTCGCCCGACGGGCAGTGGATTGCCTTCCACACCAACATCAGCGGCGTATCCCAGGTCTGGCTGCTGCCGGCCGAGGGCGGCTACCCGCGCGCGGTGAGTGCCGGGCCGGATGCCGCCAACGGTGTGCGCTGGTCGCCGGACGGGCGCCTGGCCTATGCGGTGTCGCCCGGCGGCGGTTACAACGCCCGCCTGCTGCTGACCAGCACCCAGGGCACCAACACCATCGCCATGGACGACGACGGCGAGGCCAACACCTTCGTTGGCGACTTCGCCGACGACGGGCGTTACCACTTCCGCAGCAATGTGCGGAACCCGTCCACCACCGACGCCTGGATCTGGGACCCGAAAACCGGCAAAGCCAGCATGGCCTTCGAGATCGACGGCTTCGGCGGCATCGCCGACCTGAAGGGCGAGCACGCGCTGGAGTGGCGGCTGGTGACCCGCGGCGACGTCAACGCCTACCGGCGCGACCTGCGCACCGGCGAACGCATCCTGCTGACGGCGCACGAAGGCACGGCGTCGGTGTTCGGCCAGTTCGGCCCCGACACCTCCACCGTGTACCTGGGCCACAACATCGGCCGCGACCGGCTGGTGTTCGGGCGCGTGGACATTGCCGACGGCAAGGCCTCGGCGCCGGTGACACTGGCCGAACGCGACGACGCCCAGCTTGAAGACTTCCTGCTGAGCAAGGACCACCGCTTCGCGCTGCTGGTGTGGAACGTCGCCGGCCGCAGCGAAATCGAGCGCATCTCGCTGCCCGACGGCAAGCGCAGCCCGCTGCCCGCCGCGCCGGCCGAACTGCTGTACGACGCCGACATATCGCCCGACGGCAAACACGCCGTGCTGTCCCTGGCCGGCTCCACCACCCCGGCCGACCTGTGGCAGCTGGACCTGGCCAGCGGCGAGTACACCCGCCTTACCTGGAGCCCGCACCCGGGCGTGGACCTCGATGCCCTGGTGAAGCCCGAGCTGCGCACCTACGAATCCTTCGACGGCCTGGAGCTGTCGGGCTGGCTGTACCTGCCCAAGGACTTCGAGGCGCCCGGCCCGGTGGTGCTTAGCTTCCACGGCGGCCCCGAAGGCCAGGCTGTGCCCTCCTTCCGCAGCGACTACCAGGCCCTGCTGGCCAGCGGCATCGCCGTGTTCGCGCCGAACATCCGCGGCTCGTCCGGCTTCGGCAAGCAATTCATGGCCCTGGACAACCAGGCCGGCCGCTTCGACGCGAACAAGGACATAAAGGCCACCGCCGACTGGCTGGTGCGCGAAGGCATCGGCGCCAAG
>TARA_R110002020_G_scaffold2230_4_pt1 | contig 17078 bp, 22 predicted proteins | sample TARA_R110002020 | Tara Oceans TARA_R110002020 (sample SAMEA4396489) | marine metagenome | biome: Westerlies Biome; feature: [MES] marine water layer (ENVO:01000295) within the mesopelagic zone...; material: water (ENVO:00002006), including particulate matter (ENVO:01000060) such... | reverse complement strand
AAAAAAAAAAAAAAATTGATTTTTTTTATTTGCATTTTTCGATTGAATTTGTTATTATTTATTTATGAATAAATTATGTGTTTTGTTTGTTGTTTTGTTAACGGTTGCGTGTAACAATAATCCGCTGGCCCCATCTGATGATTATGGTTCGCGGTATTGCCGGGACCAATGGGGTGCAATTCATACCCCATTACAATCGGCATTGGACACGTATGAAACGACCCATACACGGTTCAATAACGGACACGCGACCCAACATGACGTAAACGTCGCATTGGCCGATTATAATCGGTTACACGCCAATTACGAATGGGTCGCGACGGTTTGCCCACATCCCATGACACAAATCGAATAATGATGGGGGTTTTACCCCCATTTTTTTTTCATTTTTGTTGACATTTTTATTCGATTTTGGTATCATATTTTTATGAATAAATTATACGAATTAATCACGCATGAATCCACGGTTTTTATCGGTATGATTATTTTTATATTTGGTGCATTAATTGGCGTTACGAATATCGCCAACGAAAATCCCATAATTTATTTCCGCGAATATGTCAATGTTATCGTGACGTTATCGCCGTTTATTTTCATGGTTTGGTTGGCATTAAAAAATTCGATTGACGACCACAAATAAATATGATATGGGGGTGTAAAAACCCCCATATTTTTTTTTATTTTTTTTTTATTTTTTGTTGACATTTTGTTTTGATTTTGATATTATATATGTATGATGAATTGTTGATAATTTGAACGGCGCGAATTCGCGACACGCGCCCCGAAAAAATTCAACGGCGGGTCCCATCGCGGGGGGTCGCACCCCCACAGAAAGTTTATCGTGCGCCCAAATTTCCCCACACCCCCCCGTCTGTCTAAAAAAAAATTTCTGGAGAAATTTTCTCTGTCGTAGGTTGACGAAATCCGAGAAAACAGGCATCATTCCCATACACCCAACCGACGGAGGGAACATGGGATTACGACGAGTCAGCACCATCAATGGAAACGCGTACGCGCTATCTGGACAGTGCGAAGAATGCGGAGAACCCATCTGGACAGAAATGGATGCTGGCGACAATGCCGATGTCCGTCAGTCGTGTGAATGTGGGAAACCGGCACCAGCAGTCACCCCGACATCGAGGCCGACACCGGCCCCTGCCATTAATCGAGACCACAGCCTCGACAACGACGAGGACACCGTGTCCGATGGTGACGATTAGTCGAACGAACTATGTGACAGGGCCGTTCTGTGGCGCACAACTGCGATCCGAAGGTCATACGCATAAGACATGCCGAAACCCTGCCGGCAAGAAAACGGCGCATCCCGGCCAGGGGCGATGTTACTTACATGGAGGCAACAGCGTGAAAACACACGGACGATATAGCCAAATCGATCACGAAGGGTTCCAAGAGAAACTTGGGAAACTCGAAGCCATCGAACAGGATGTCATGGATTTAGTTCCAGAAGTGCAGCTCCTTCGGACATTGGTGATTGACTATGTGGAACGCTATGAGAAATTTGCCGAAGCCCTGATTGCGTGGCACGCCGATGGCGCAGGAAAAACAAGCAAACCTCGAAAAGTGATGGACATTACGGATGCCGGGAATTTAATCGAAAAGATCAGTCGTACCGTCCAGCGTATCCATGCCATTCACAGTACAGGAAGTATTACATTAGATACGTTCAAGCGCGTCGTGGAAAGCATGGGGATTACCGTCGCCAAGCACATTACCGATAAAGCGGTGTTGGATGCCATTGAAGCTGAATGGTCGAACCTCGCCCTTGACGCACGAGACCCTGGAGTGAATCCCGCTCCCGGATCAGAGGATCAGGATGGCCAAGAAACCGAGTAGTGAGTGGCGGATCTCTCGCCAATCGTGGACGCTGCGAGATATGATGGAGATAGAGATTATTAAGGAAGGGCCTCGACACGAGAAGTTTGCGCGTTCTGTGTTCGACCTTCTCTCGCGACGAATTGATGACGATGAAGTCACACCCGATATGATTGCTGACCTGACGTGTCAAGAAGTGGGTGCAATCAGTGGGCGTTTAGCAGAAGCTATCATTGCGAACCTTCGAGCGGAACGCGCAATGGCTAATCTGCGATCAATGGTGGACGATGTACATGGATCAAAGCCTTCATGAAAACATTAGGTGATCTGAAAAAAGGCCCTGAACGGTTTACACCAACTGCAGGAGGGTTGGACCTCTCAACCGCGATTGCTGGCTTACGGAATTCACGAGACGATATTAAAAACGTTCGACGCATTGATCAAGCCCAGCACAGCGTGAGGCGGTTTTGCGAGATTTATCTCTCCCATCATTTCACGAGTGGGTTTTGTGAAATGCATCACGATATCTTTTCTGCCGTCGATAACCCGAAACAAGGGAAACGGATTGCAAGGATTGCCCCTCGACAGTTTGGGAAAACGACGATCATTTCACTGGGTCTGCCGCTGTATACACTGGCGTATCGATTGAAGTGGTTTATTCTGATGATCGGGGAATCAGCAACTACCGCCGAGGCGAACTTGGCAACGTTGACACAAGAAGTTGAAACGAATGAAAAGCTGATTGCTGATTTCCCGCATCTACTCCCAGCAATGGACGTACGGGGCCAGACGGTCAAATGGACTGACCGGCAGTTGGTATTGAAATCTTACGCAACGGTCATGGCCAAGGGCTTGGGCGCACGGATGCGCGGATTGAAATATCGAGAACGCCGACCAGACCTTGCGATTCTCGATGATCCAGAATCCCCTGAAACGGCAGATACGTTTCTGAAACGGCGACGGCATAAACGCTGGTTCGGAGGAACGTTCATGGGTCTCGGAGCCAAGGTGTGGGACCTCTACGTGATCGGGAACCTCCCGCATCACGATTGTTTGATTTCTGACCTTGTTCTTGATGAAGAGACATGGGATGGGAAGCTGTATCGAGCCATTAATATCCCTACTCGAGAGAATGAACGGTATCCGATTGGGAATAGCAAAACCGACAGCGAATCCCTGTGGCCCGAAGTGTGGCCTCTCGAGAAACTCGAAAAGTATAAGAATGAGCCGAATGTCGGGTCATTGGGATTCGCTCGAGAGATGATGAACGATCCCCGTGAAGAAGAAGATAAAGTCTTTGACCCGTTTTCTTTTTCATATTTCGATTTTACAGAAGAACACTTACAATCATATGTAAAGATTGCCTCGGCCTTCGATCCAGCAGGGGGTGAACGTCCTGGAGAAATGAAACGAGGGCGACGAGATTTCGCGTGTATCATAACAGCCGGTCGAACCAAAGACGGACACATTGATATCTTTGATATTTGGATGAAACGAGAGCTTCCGGATCAACAGATCGATAAACTGCTGGATATGTACGAATCATGGAGGCCTCGTATTATGGGGGCCGAGGAGAATATGTACAAAAACTTGTTGGAGTTCGATATCGCTCGTCGAGCCAGAGAGCGTAGTCTATATCCATCATGGAAAATGCTTCGCCATTCTTCGAATAAAGTCGCACGTATTTTAGGTATCCAGCCATTAGTAGAAAGCGGTATTATAAGATTTGCAAGACATTTAGTGCCGAAGCACCCTCAATTTTTTGGGCAATTCGATGAATTCCCTGGTGCCGAGCATGATGATGGGCCTGACACAGCCGAGATGGTTGTTCGGCTTCTCGAAAGAGGTGGAATCGTGGGACTACCGATGGGGTCTGAGCGCGTAGGCAGCAAAAGTAGTTATTGGAGGTAGTCATGGCTAAACGAGGACCAAAACCAGCCAATTTTACAGAGCTAGGGGATACTGGTCTAAAAACATCTGGTGGATTGATCCAAGAAGAATTTATCCCTGCATTAAAAGGCTCCAAGGCAATTAAAGTCTATCGGGAGATGCGAGATAACGACGCTACCGTAGGCGCGATTATGTTCGCTATCGAAATGTTGATGCGGCAAGTTGAATGGAAAGTCGTGTTGACCGAAGATCAACCGGGAGAGAAATCTACGCCTGACCCCAATGAAACGCCTTCGCAGAATCAACCAACTGACGATGCTCCTGCAGCGAGAGACCAAGATATCGAACGTGACCCTCGTGCTATGTTTCTGTCTTCATGCATGTCCGACATGTCCGATAGTTGGAGCAGCTTCATGACAGAAGTCTTAAGCATGTTGACCTATGGATGGTCGTATCACGAGATTGTGTACAAACGTCGTGAAGGCGCGACAGGGAAATCGACTACTGATTCAAAGTTCGATGATGGATTAATCGGATGGCGAAAGATGCCAATCCGCTCCCAGGATTCATTGTCTAAATGGGATATTGCGTCTGACGGCAGCATCAATGGGATGTGGCAACAAGGCGATTCAGGTGGATTGATTTACCTTCCATTAAGTCGATCATTGCTGTTTCGTACACAAGTAACAAAAGACAATCCCGAGGGACGGTCGGCTCTTCGCAATAGCTATCGGGCATGGTATTTTAAAAAGAAAATTGAAGAAATTGAAGGCATTGGGTTGGAACGGGATTTAGCAGGGTTGCCGATGATGACAGCTCCCGAAGGTTTAGACCTGTGGAATGCCAATGATGCATTAGCAGTATCGCAACGCCAGTTAGCTGAAGACATGGTGCGGTCAATTCGCCGTGATGAACAAGAAGGAATTTTAAAACCTTTTGGGTGGGAGCTTGAACTATTGAGTTCGGGTGGGCGTCGAGTATTTGATACCAATGCGATCATCAGTCGATATGACCAGCGTATTGCCATGACCGTGTTGGCTGACTTTATTCAATTGGGTCACTCGAATCGATTTGGGTCATTTGCGCTTAGTAAAAGTAAAACATCGTTATTCAATACAGCCTTGAATGGGTGGATGAATATGATTCGAGACGTATTGAATCAGCACGCCATTCCCCAGTTGTTTGCGCTGAATGGAATGGAATTAAAAGGCCATCCTCGTCTTGACCACGAAGAAGTCAATGTGCCTGACATTGAAGCAGTAGGGACATACCTGAAAAACCTTAGCCAAGCAGGGATGCAAGTATTTCCTAACCCCGTATTGGAGGAATCAGTTCTACGGTCTGCTCGACTTCCAGTAACCCGTGCTGATGAGGCAGGAGGGGCTGGACAACCGGAAGAAGAATCAGATAACCCAGCCCCTGATACAGAAGATTCAGAAGATGATGAAGACGAAAATTTAGATGAATAAGTTTTCAGTTTAGAGTGTTGCTTTTTCTATATGACTTCGTGCATAGTAAGGGTCATTAACAGAGATGGAGATAATTTATGAGTACTCTACTCGCAAGTAGAACTGAAACAGCGAATGGGACAGCTGCTGTCAGTACAAAAGCTCCTGCCGAACTTGATGTTGCCACATTTCTGTTAAGCGTCACAGCAGCTGCAACAGAATCAGGCGATAAACTTAATGTGTATGTTCAGTCATCAGCAGACGGTGGAACGACATATGACGATTTTATCCACTTTACAGAAGTACTAGGAAATGGTGGAGCCGTTAAACATATTGCTATTGTAAATTTCAGAGTAACACCAACGTCAGCATTGCACGTACCGCAAGATGCCGCATTGTCAGCAGGTGTGAATCAAGGTCCAGTAGCGAATGACTGGAGAGTGAAATGGGTTGTAACAGATGCCAGTACGGATAATGCATCTTTTACGTTTTCCATTTCTATGGCATCGGCTGATGATTAGAGATTTTAATGCCGTTTGGTCATAATTGTGAGTTTAAAGATTTTGCTGATTGTGTTCGTAAAACAGGAAGCGACCGTATATGTGGGGCATTGAAACGAGACACTGAAGGCAAATGCCGTCGTAAGAGGGCAGCTTTGGAGAAGGTTATGAAATACGAACGAATAGTACATGCAATATGTGGTACGTCTTGGGCTATCGTGCCTTCAAAGCTTCAGGCAATTGTTGAGTTTATTCAACTTAAAGTAGAGGGGCTTTCCCTTTCGTCTGAAGAGATAAATGACTTAACCAATAATGATTCATCGTTAAAATCAGAATTGTTTAGCAATGAATCGACAGGTGATAGCGAATCGTCTACGGGCAATAAAGTAGCAGTGCTTCCAATACATGGAACTATCTCCCATCGAATGAATTTGATGAGTTCCATGAGTGGAGGAATTTCTACAGAAGCACTGGGCAAAGAATTTGCCTCGCTTGTAGACAATCCTGAAGTTGGAACGATAGTACTGGACATCGATTCTCCTGGAGGGGCCGTATCGGGGATAGAAGAATTGGGCGACCAAATCTTTAAAGCTCGAGATAAAGTACATATCGTGGCGTCTGCAAATTCATTAGCAGCCAGCGCAGCGTATTGGTTAGGGTCGCAGGCTCATGAATTCGTTGTGACGCCCAGCGGTGAGGTCGGCAGTATCGGTGTCATCGCTGTCCACGAAAGTAATTTTAAAGCGCAAGAAAAAGAAGGCCGAGACATCACAATTATCAAAGCAGGTAAGTATAAAGCCGATAATTCACCTCTCGAGCCATTGTCGGAAGAAGCTCATGCAGCTATTCAAGAACGTGTCGATGAACGATACGATACGTTTATTTCTGCTGTGTCGAGGGGTCGAGAAGTCACAATGAATGAAGTAATGGCACAGTTCGGAGAGGGAAGGGTTGTAGGCGCGAAATCTGCTGTGTTGAAAGGTATGGTAGATAAAGTTGAAACGTTGGATGAGACAATTGCTCGAATGGTTTCTAAACAACTGCCGGAAACGAGCAATGAACAAGTTAATTCGGCAGTTAATCAGGAGGTACAGATCGTGGGATTTGACAAAGGTACACTCGATGCTAGTGCTCGAGAGTATGTCGAAGGGTTGGAATCTCGAATCTCAGAGCTGGAAAACCAGAACGTCGAATCTCAATCAGAAGGTATTTCTGATGAGATTATGGCAGGTTTGCCAGATGAGGTGAAAGCCCAACTTCAGGCTGCTCAAGATAAAGCCGATGAAGCTGTTGCAAAAGCGGAAGCAGCAGAAGCTGTTGCAGACGCGGAACGGCAGAATCGGATTAACCGAGAACTTCAAGAACAGGCAACTGAATTACTCCCCAACCTTCCAGGAACATCGGAAGAAAAAGGGAAAATTTTGGGAGCTATTCAAGGATTGGATAGTGGTGTCAGTAAGTCAATCACTGCCCAATTGGTCGCAGGCGATAAAGCTGTTGGAACTCTTATCGCGTCAGAAATCGGACAGAATACGCAAGTGGCTGCCGACTCTACGTATGAAAGAATTAACGCAATGGCCGATGAGTTAGTTAATAATAAGGGCATAAGTAAAGCCCAAGCGATTGCTGAAATCGCACGGTCACATGGGGATCTTTATTCCCAGTACGTGTCAGAGACTCGACAATCGTTCAAGCAGTAAGAATAGGAGAGTATTTCAATGGCATTTGAAATTCCAGGGTTCACATTCACACGAGTGGCTGGTGCTGATTTGAGTTCCAGTCAGTACTACTTCGTAAAGCTCAGCACAACAGATACTGTTGTTGTTTGTGCTGCAGCAACTGACATTCCTATCGGTATTCTTCAGAATGCGCCGACGAGTGGTCAAGAAGCGACAATCATGGTGACAGGCATTTCCAAAGTCAGTGCTGATGCAGCATTGGCAATTGGACAGTTGATTGGTACAGCTGCTGACGGTCAAGCTGATGCGAAGACTGTTGGTACTGATACAACTCAATATGTTGTAGGGAACGTTTTGGTAGCAGCTGGTGCTGCTGGCGAAATGGCAACTACAACTGTTAATTGCTTGAATCCACATCGCGCAGCGTAAACTATTATGCGCCAAGCGACATTAGAGCTTCATGCATTGTCAATTCGTTTGGCGAAAGGCCTCATTAAAGGTTGGGAGCGATGGTTGCGACAAATCATTGATGAGGATCGAGAAGGTACAATAAAGGAAGCCGGGAGGATAAAGAATGGGTCAGCCAACAAGAAATAGCGTGCATGTTGATGCGATTCTCACAAACATCAGCGTGGCGTATATTCAAGAACGTTCGAAGTATGTTGCAACGCAAGTCTTTCCTATTATCAATGTTGATAAAGCGTCAGATGCGTATTTTACCTATACCAAAAACGATTGGTTTAGGGATGAAGCCCAACGTCGAGCAGATTCTACGGAATCGGCTGGTAGTGGGTACAACCTGTCAACCGCGACGTATGCAGCCGATGTATTTGCATTTCACAAAGACATTGGTGATCAGACTCGCTCAAATGCCGATAATCCAATTGATTTGGATTCTGAAGCAGCCGAGTTTGTCACGCAGCGTCTTTTGCTTAAACAGGAAAGAAAATTTATCTCAGACGCATTTACGACTGGCGTTTGGGGGACGGATCGCACATTGGCCGGTACGGACCAGTGGAGCGATTTTGTAAACAGCGATCCTCGCGATGATGTGGATACTGCTGTTGAAGCGATTCTTGGTGTCACTGGTTTCAAGCCGAACACGATGGTTGTGGGTTGGCAAGTGTGGCGTCAGTTGAAGAATCACCCTGATTTCCGCGAGCAGATTAAATATACATCTGCCGACAACATGACTCCAGGAATGGTAGCCTCTATGTTGGAAATCGACCGATTCATCGTTGCCAGCTCCATCTATGCAACGAATGAAGAAGGTGCCACGGGAGCATATGCTTTCAATTTCGGTAAAGCAGCTTGGATTGGTTACGTAAATCCGAGTCCTGGTCTACTCGCTCCAAGTGCAGGTTATACCTTCGCATGGAACGGTGTTTCAGGTACGCTTGGTGAAAACGTTGGTATCAGCAGCATCGATATGCCGTTGAAGAAAGCCACAAGAATTGAGGGTGAAATTGCCTTCGATAACAAGATCGTCGCAACCGATCTTGGTTATTTCATTAACGCGGCAGTTGCTTAAGGTAGGGTTCGATTATGCAATGCGTCGTTCAGAAACCGTTTAACGGCAACGGTATCGATTACGAGAGTTCTTGGTTAATCGATACTGCTGATTGGGACAGTCGCCGCCGTGACCAACTGATCGCACAGAGATATATACGAGTCGCCTCCGAGGAGGAGGTTTCTTCAGCTTTAAAAGAAAAGAAGAAGAAATCTCCGACTCCACGGCGACCGTCTACTCGAACTCGTAAGAAACCAACTGCTTCCAAACGGGGGTAACGTTCATGGCAGTACAAGGAAAAAATAAAGGTAACTTCGTTGTCGGTCGTATGAGTAGCGACAATCTTAATGTGGCTACTGTGACGATCACCAACGCACAGATGCTTACTCTTAGAGCATCACCGATTACATTGGTTGCTGCGCAAGGTGCAGGAACTGTAATCGAATTCGTTAGTGCAATGTTATTCTGTGACGCATCAGGAGGGGTTTATACGGAATCGGCAGACAATATGCAGATTAAGTATGTTGATGGGTCAGGAATAGCTGTTACGGCTGATATCGAATCGACTGGATTCGTTACTGTTGCCGATGAAATGGCAACAACTGTCATCCCGAAAATCGATGCTATTGCGACTGACGCCCAGTGTGTCAATCAAGTAATAGTGTTGCATAACGTCGGTGATGGTGAATTCGGTGGTGGAAACTCGGCTAATGAAATGGTTTGCAAAGTTGCATACCGTGTTCATGCTCCAGGATACTAATAGAGGCTGTCGATGACTTGGACATATAATCCCGCGTCGATTGGAACTGATCTCGCAAAAGTCCGTTTGTTGATCGGTGATACAGATACCAATGATCAACAATTGACTGATGAAGAGATTCAGTTCTTTATCGACACGGAACAGACGATCTTTATGGCAGCGTATCGATGTGCGCTGGCGTTAGTCGCTGAGTATGCTCGAAAAGTTGACAAGGAAATGGGAGACCTTAAAATCCTTGCAGCTCAACGTCATCGTCATTATCTTCGATTAGCTGAAGAATTGAAAAAGAAAAATGTTCCTGGTATTCCTTCTGCAGGAGGGGTTTATCAAAGCGAAAAGGATACCTTGTCTGATAATACGGATTGGGTACAACCTTTCTTTAAACGCGGGATGATGGAGAACTCTTAATGGCCGTCAGCCCTAATTTAGATAAAGGGTTTCGTGATTTGATGACCGAAACAGTAACGTACGCTGCTCGTTCAGGACAGAACGAGTATAACGAACCAACGTACGGAACGCCTGTTTCTTATACTGCACGGATTGTAGGGAAATCAATGGAGTTGCGAGATGCAAAAGGCGAAGAAACAACAGTAACGTATGAGCTATGGCTTGATACTGTTGATATAATTAGCCCACTTGGTCAATTAACATTGTCAGGTGCCAAATGGATCGATACGACTCCTGAAATCTTTACAGTCCGTCGTGTACCGGATGAAAACGGAGACAGTCATATTCAAGTTTCTTGTGGATGGCGTTACCATCGTCAAGGGAGAGGTTAATGGCTAGAAATTCATTTCAACTGGAAATACGAATCAGTGAAACCTCCAAAAATATGCTAGCGAGGAGATACAAACAAATTCAATCTAAAATTATGGAAGGGGCAAGGCAAGCTGTTGTCAGGGAAGCGCGACTCATACGGGATAAATCGAAACGTCTCGTTCCAGTGGAAACTGGAAAGTTGAGAGATTCTTTCTTTTCTCGTAAGGGTAGAGTTGACAATGAAATGTATGAGCAGATCATTGGGTATAGCGCAGATTACGCCCAAAAACAGCATGAAAACTTAGCGTATAAACATGAACAAGGTCAAGCGAAATATCTTTCGCAACCAGTTGACGAACAAGCAGAAACAGCTCCCCAACGATGGGCAGCTCGGATTGCAAAAGTCGCCAACTTAGAGAAACTGTAAGCTATGGCATTATTAACTGATATTAGTGCCAGACTGGACAGCCAAGGCAGAGGGACACGAGGGACCGATATATTTGTAGCTCGATCTCCAAGCTCACCAGATAATGTTATCGTTATTTACGAGTTTATGGGTCAAGAGCCTTACAATACTATGGGTCCTTCGGGAACTGCGCCATATGTTAAAAGACCTCGATTTCAAGTGGTGGTTCGTAACACCAGCTATGCGAGTGCTCAAACATTGGCTGACCAAGTATACAGCGATCTACATTGGTTTAAAGGTACTATCGGTTCGACCAGTTACTTGTTAATACGGGCTTTGAACCAACCATTTTCGATGGGAGAAGATGAAAACAAACGAGCGCAGTTGGCTTGTAATTACAGGGCATGGAACGCATGAGTGAAACTATGGAATTGCTGAAGCAGCAACTAAAGGCATTGCAAGCTAATTGCAGTTCTATAGTTAACAATGTCGATTCAATTCTTACTTTATTGGAGCATGGAGAAAAGACAACTCCTCCTGAGGATCCAGACGTATGTTTGCATCCCCCAGAGTGTTTGCAAGATGCAAGAACTATGGGCTATCCTTACAGATATATTTGTGTGGGTTGTGGAGAATACATGGAGCTTGCAGACGAACAAATACAAGACATAAATAGCAGGGAGATGAATTAATGGCAATTCAAGGATTAATGGATGCCAGGATATTCCTGGGAGGGTACGAATACACGAGCTTCTCGAGCTCATTGACTACCGATTACGCTGCAGAAATGCTGGATAACACTGTATTCGGTGATGATACGAGGTCGAATCGCGGAGGTGTTCGTACTTTTGCTTTTACAGTAGGTGGGTATCGTGATGATGGAGCTACCACTCCATTTGGTGATGCCAGTGGAACTGCTTACGCTAGAGTTGGAGCGGCTCGTGAGGTTTTTTCATATGCTCCTGTCGGTACAGCAGATGGTCAACGGTCGTTTACTATTCGTGGAGTCAATGGAACTTACACTCCTTTATCGGGATCAGTCGGAGATTTGCTGCCTTTTGAGTTGACCGGAGCCGCAGCACACTCGGAATTAATTCGAGGCGTTGTAGAAGGTGTCGGAACAAAGACTGCGACAGCCAACAGTACCGGAACGAATCTCGGTGCGTTATCTGCTACCCAGTCTTTGTATGCGGGCCTTCATGTTACAGCGTTTGGCGGTACATCGCCAACGCTTGACGTGAAGATTCAAAGTGATGATAATTCAGGTTTCTCTTCTGCGACTGATAGAATTACATTCACACAAAACACTGGGAGTATCCAAGCCCAGTGGGGCAGCGTGAACGGAGCAGTCTCCGATACATACTGGAGATCAGTAATGACTATCGGAGGATCAACTCCTACATTCACTTTATATGTAACCATAGGCATTGGAAGTCTAGCTATCTCGTAAGGAGGGTTTAAATGGCTACTTTTGTATATACAGACGCATCGGTCGTAGTTAACTCTGTTGACTTAAGCGATCACGTTAAATCTTGTACTTTAAACTATGAAGCAGAAATGCTTGATGATACTGTCATGGGCGATACAACTCGTTCAAACATGGCAGGTCTATTGAACTGGTCGATTGATATCGAATTTCTCCAGGATTTTGCATCTGCAAAAGTTGATGCAACATTGTTTTCTTTAGTTGGGGCAGCAGCATTCACTGTAGTGTTGAAGCCTACAAGCGGTTCAGTAAGTGCAACCAACCCATCATTCACTGGTAGTGCTGTGTTGGAGTCGTATCCACCGATGACAGGATCTGTCGGTGATTTGGAAAGCGTTAGCGTTACATTCCGTTCAGCCGGTACCTTGGCACGCGCTACGTCGTAGTAACAGAGGTTAGGGGTCGAATGCTTGGACGGGACGTTCGACTTCGGAAGGGGCGGGGAATCCTCCTCGCCTCTTCATTTTTACCCCCTGTGACGCTCGCTGCCCAGCCTCCGTCAACAGGGAATAGGAGATAATCGTTATGCCCAGCCTAAAAGCTCGTGAACTAAATATTTTTGTTGAAAAAGGCGTAGAGGATAAACCTCGATACCTTCGCTACGATTTCAATGCCCTTGCCGATTTCGAACAGATCAATGGCATGGGCCTCGGCCAGCTATTGACAATGAAAGCTGTATTTGGGACAGCCAGAGCAATGCTTTGGGCTGGTTGTAAAGGTGATGACCCCTCTCTGACAATTCCGAGAGCCGGAGATTTGGTCGGAGAATTTATACGGGCTGGCGGGACAGTCGATGAAGTCTTGGGAAAATGTTTTGAAGCTGCTATAGACCAAGGCGCAATTGGATCAGGTGCAGCGGTCGATCCAAATGAGGATGAAGGTGACAGTGACTCGGGAAACGGGTCAAGCGGTCCTCGGAAAGCTCTAAAAGAGGTCTCCAAACGTGGGAGCAATGGATCAAAGAAGCAAAACCCATAGCGTTTGGGCCGTTGCAGTTGAAGCACGATGAATTTTTTTCAATGACCCCGATAGAGTATCGGGAGCTATGCGAGGGGTGGGAATGGCGACACAAATTTCAAGAAGAACGAGAAGCAAAATATGTTGCCATTCTTGCCAATTGCTCAGGGAACTTGAAAACCCGATTACGGATCGAAGATGTTCTTGGGCGTAATACAATGCAACAAAAGAAAGATATCAAAGAACGTCGAAAATTATTAGATCAAAGAAAAAAACGTCGTGAAGAGTTAGAACAACAGGATAGCTAATGGCATCTAATGTAGGAACAATTGAAGCTAAACTTCGCGTTAATGCTAAAGGATTTCAGGCAGGTTTAAAGGGGGCTGAAAAATCTTTAGAATCATTCGGAACCCGCATGTTCTTCTTGGGTTCCCGTATTACGGCAGGCGTTACGCTTCCCATTATTGGGGTAACTGCAGCTGTTTTGAAAATGGGTGCAGGGTTCGACCAAGCTATGACAGAATCGTTGGCGATTATCTCCAACGTCAGTCAACGTATGCGTGCCGAAATGGAAGCGACGGCAAAGACCGTTGCTACCACGACAAAATTTAGTTCAGAAGAAGCTGCACAAGCATATTTCTTCCTTGCTTCGTCAGGCATGAACGCTGCACAAGCGATGGCAGCCATGCCTGTGGCAGCGAACTTTGCACAAGCCGGTGTCATCGGTCTTGAAAAAGCGACAGAGCTTTTATCTGATGCTTACATCACATTAGGTTTACGAAGTGATGATGCAGCTGAAAATATGAAGAATATGGAGATGGTGTCCGATATTCTTACTGAAGCGAACAACCGCGCCCAAGGTACTATCGAAGAATTCGCACTCGCATTAACGAACAGAGCTGGTGTTGCGTTTAGAGTCTTTGGCGTCAGTGTTCAAGAAGGTGTAGCAGCGTTAGCTGCATTTGCGGAACGCGGGATTAAAGGCCGAACTGCCGGTCGCCAGATGTTTATCGTGATGCGCGACTTGCAAAAGGCAGCAAGCGAAAATGCGGAGACATGGAGAGAACTCGTTGGGCCAGGAGCGGTCTACGATGAAGCTACTGGAGAATTCAATAAACTTGCTGACATCTTAGAGATGTTGGAAGTTACATTGGACGGTAAAACTGATAAGGTTAAAAAAGCAACACTGGCAATGCTTGGATTCCAAGAACGGTCTCTCCAAGCAACGTTGGCATTGGTCGGGGCCAGTGATCGGATTAGAGAATTAGAACGCGCTTTCTCCAGGGCTGGCGGGGTTACGAAACGAGTTGCTGATAAGCAGATGAAATCGTTTACGAACCAGATGACCATTTTAGCAGAAAAGGTCAAGATTGTTGGGATTGAATTATTTGATTCCTTGCAACCAGCGATCAACGACATGTTGATTCCTGCCTTGAAGAGTGCTATTAAAACAGTACAAGACATGGGTCGATGGTTTAAGAATTTAGATACAGGCACCAAATCTGCCATTATTTCGTGGATGGGATTCGTGGCTGCCCTTGGCCCTGCTTTGGTTGCACTGGGATCTCTTGCGTTGCTGATTTCGGGATTAACATTCGCAATCTCCCCGCTACTTAAAATACTCGGTTTCGTCGCGGTTCCAGTTATGACCGCTCTTTCAGGTGCGACTGGTGTTGCTGCAATGTCGATGACGGGTTTGGGGATAGCGATTAAGGCAGCTCTCGGGCCTTTAGGACTTATTCTCTCCGTTGTTGGAGGGTTATATATTGCTTTCAAAACAACTGAATCAGCGTTTGAGGGAAGTACAACAAACCTTGAAAAGTTCAACGCTGCTTCAGGCCATACAGCAAATGAATTAAATGATTTAAAAGTTGCATGGTTAGAAGCGCGTCAAGAAGTAATGAACACGAATCGGTGGACTGAAGAAGGGACTCGTGCCACAGAAGCATTAACAGATGCAAAAGCAGACCTTGCCTTTGCATTGGGAATCAGTACTACTCAACTGGATGAACAGAGCGTCAGCTTAGCTGATAGTGTCACCGCAATAGACGATATTATAAATGCAACCCATGAGATGCAGCAAGCAGCTATTGCAGCAGCTCAAGTTCGAGAAGACCAAGCGAAAGCAGCTCTCGAGGCAGAAAAAGAATCGTACGCTAAAGCTCTTGAAGCAGCTCAAGAATGGAGAACAGCACAAGAGAACATGGTGTTTGTTCCTCCGACTCCTGGCGTGCAGACCGAAATGGGTCTGTATGGAGGTTCCCCTGGGACTGGCCCAATACTGACAAAAAACGAAAGAGGTGCCGGATTCTTTAATATGATGGCGGATAGCACTGAATCTTTAGCAAATGCGCAGAGGCTTTATAACGAGGCCGTAGCTGAAGGAGCAGAAGCTGTTAAAAGGTACTCTGGTGAGCTTGAAGAGTTAAGAGGTACCGGCACAGAAGGTGAAGAACTAGGCCTGACACCAGAAGAGATTGCGGAACAGGAAGAAAAGCTTCGTAGGCTGACGGATGAATACAAAAAATATCGAGACAGAATAAAAGATTTACGTGTTGAGATTCTAGGACTTGAGAGTGAAGAATTTAAAGAATTAAAAATTGCAGTCGATGAGAATATCGGTTCTATCGAAGGCAACGACAAGGCGATGGAGAACCTGTGGGGGATCTATAAAAAGTTTAGAGATGGCCTTGCAATCACCAGCCCATTACTAGACAGATTGACTGGTAAATTCCGTCGCCAAGAAGAAGCATTGGAGTTCGGGAAAACAGCTGCTGGTAAATTCGTTATGGCGATGACGAATGTCGAAAGAAAATATGAAGATATACTGACGCATCAAGGCCGAATAACAATGGCTTTTATCGAAATGAACGGTCAGATGAGTCCTCGGTTTTTTGAAGAATACGGCGATGAATTGAAAATTCTCGCTTTGAATTACGGGGATCGTCTTGAACCTGCAATGCGAAGTATTATCGATACGTATTTCGAGACAGAAATTGCTGCTGGACACGCAAGTGCCGAAATGAGGCGTTCGCAACAGCAAGCTACGCAGGCGATGATTGAGGGATCAAACAAATTAAATGCCGAACTGATGGATCGTCGCGCTGAACTTGTGGTGTTCTCTCTTGATGCTGATGATAAAGAATTAGTAGGAATGAAAAAGGGTCTTGAAAAAAGAAAGTTAGCACACCATAAGGCTCTTGTAGAAATGGCGAAGGGTTTAACGTTCTTAACCGGCGCAGAATATACGGCTGGTGTGGAGCGGTTAAAAAACGCCAAAGAGACAACGGAAGAAATTCTTTCGACAGAACATCGTATCGGGTTACTGCGTATTGCTGATGCTTTGAACGTGGACAAAGAGATTCTTCGTAACCACGAAGAATTCACTGATGCAGAGATTGAATTAATCATCAAAGAACATTTGGCAGTTCAACAAATGCTGGATGATACTCAAAAACTTTTCGATGTATCCAGATCAGTCGGAAGCCTTGTTGGTTTATTAGGGTTTGATGCAGCTGCAGAATCAATGGCTAAAATGGCTGGACACGCACAGAATTTTGCACAATCCTGGGCTAATTTCAAGACGGGCGATTTCGCGCAACAACTCGGTGCCTTGGTCGGTATGGCTTCTGCAACCATCGCTGTCGGAAAGGATATGGCGGGTACGAAAGGCAGAGCATCCCGTGTTGGAAAAGGCGCAATGGCTGGCGCACAGATGGGGGCAACCTTCGGGCCTATGGGAGCAGCCATTGGGGCAGGGATTGGAGCTCTAGCCGGCCTCATTATGGGCGATCCAGGATGGGCGAAAATACAAGACGCTGTCTCCACAATGTGGGGTGTCAGCGTATCA
>TARA_R110002020_G_scaffold15678_1_pt1 | contig 17096 bp, 13 predicted proteins | sample TARA_R110002020 | Tara Oceans TARA_R110002020 (sample SAMEA4396489) | marine metagenome | biome: Westerlies Biome; feature: [MES] marine water layer (ENVO:01000295) within the mesopelagic zone...; material: water (ENVO:00002006), including particulate matter (ENVO:01000060) such... | reverse complement strand
TGATAACCACTATCTAATTGAAAATTGGTAGTAGTTGCGCCATAAACACTACTACCTCCACTTGGGTGGTCCACACGAATACCAGTAGAGTAAATATGGCTCGTAACAGTATTGGTCGTAACTTGACTTAATGTCATATTGGTTACATCACTCATTGCAATACTGACGTTTTCCCCACCTTTTGTTTGGCGCATACTTGTCAGTTTTAACTTACCATTTCCATAATCTGCATTGGCTGATGCAAGTATTTCATTGTGTAGTGCAACATTGCTAGCAGAACCTTCAAGTGTAAATGTAGGAGAAAAATCAACTGCGGCTTTACTCACCCTATCTTCCTTGTTAATCAAGTCAGCAAGATTTTGAGCAGCGCTGACTTTATCGAAATCCGCTCGCCAATTGGTTGTCCCTGTACCTACAGTAAGTGTAGCAATACTTCCGTTGGTTAATCCAACATAGAGACTATCCCCACTCAATCCAGATTCATCTACAATTTCAAGGCGTGCTTCGGCACAGCCAATCTCTCTGTAATTCTCACCCTGCCATATCTCAAGGCGTAGAATCTGCTGAATGTTGCGGAAGAGTAAGGGTGTCGTACCCACATAGTCTGTGTAGTATCGACGGCGATAGGGCTTGTAAGTATCGAAGTTGAGATACTCAGCAGCCACTAGATAAGGTCTCCACGCATTGTGGGTGATGTTGTCAATGCGGTCCTGAGTTTCTTTGATACGTGTCTCTACAATCGCTCTAGTCACACCACGAGTCTTGCCATTGGTAAATGCTGCTGTGTTCTGGACATAGGTATTGTCCGCTACCGCCACATCTGTCAAATCAACATGACTAGCAATCGAAGAACTTTCTACAACACCGGGAGAATTTATTTTAATCAGATTGAGTCGTACACCGTTGCCGCCTCCAGTGGCAATAGTAGTGATTTCCCCCGTAAAGCCAATCGGATATGCGTCACTGTAAACGAGAATGGTATCTCCGATAGAAAATCCATGGTCTCGGTAATCCGACCCAGTCACAAACACAGCGTTGGCGACAGTGTCAGCACTAGCAAGAACGGCCTCTCCTCGACCTACACCAAGCAGGTCAGCGACCTTTTGGGCACTCGTATAGACAATTGCGTCAGGGTCTAGAGGGCGAGTTTCGGGCTCACCGGGACTGAATACTACTGGCATGGTTCATTCCCCTCACCTGAGCCACAGCATACCTTCCCAATAACCTATTCTCTTGTACTCAAATTGAAATCCATCTGAACACCACAAGTGCGGCACTTATCGACCCAACAAAAATAGAGCATTCCGCACGCCTTACAGCGTGTTCCTGCACCAATGTTGAGGACATCACCCGCGTTCTTGTTGCGGTTACGCTGCTTTAGAGTGACTCCCTCAAGGGGATTCTCCTCATCTGTGCACACAGATGTACCGTATGACTCGTTGAGTCGTATACCACGCTTCTGTAGGCGCTCGATGTCATCAAGGCCAAGGTTACCAAAGGCTTCCATTCAATCACGCTCGTCCCATGAATGTATAACACAATTCATTACGAGGACTCCAAGTAACTTGGAAATGGTCAGTATGGTCACCAGCAGCAGTATAACCGTTTGCTGATGCCAACCCCAACGCCATGAAACTGGGGTCTGCGACATAGAGTTCTTGGTTATCCACTAGTGCAAATTTAATACCCCCAGCCGCGAAAGTAATGGCCGTAGCACTACCGACGCCTGTGGCTATTCCTAAGAACTCTATTGCATCACCGTTGGCGGTATTCTTAGCATAAACGTCCTGACTTACAGCAATTAATTCCTGAACACTAAGAGTAGCCCGTGCTGTGTCGTCTACTGTCAATGCACCCGATTCTCCTGCCGCATAGCCCGCAGCGTTGTTAATGAACACCTTGGTTGCGTATGGGCCGGGACCCGGAAAGCGAATTGTTGCAATTGTAGCCATGGAGGCTCACCCCCCATCAGCGCTTACCAATCGCAGACCAAATACCATCGTGAGCAGCACTTTCTGTGAAGTGAATTGTGGTGCCTACGATACCAACTGGGTTAGCCTGTTCAGAGGCGTTAGTTGGAGCGACGAATGCCATAATTACAGAACTTAGGTGTGAAGATACATCAATTGATGTGTCACCATTAGCCCAAGTTCCTGATATTAGCATCAAGTCGCCTATAATATGAGTCCTGCTATCTATTGTTACTGCCATTATTCTTCATCTCCTGTTTCTTGTTGTGTTTCAACTTGCTCTGGAAGGTCAGCCGGGATTTCCTCTAGGACTTCCTCGACGACTGGTTCAGGCTCAGGGGCTGGAGGGTTTAGTGTTTGCTCCACAAGTCCAAGCAATTTGCTCTTCGTTGCGTATCCACCTACTCCGACACCCTGTGCCTTAAGCCATGCGCCAATGTCCTTCTTAGTCCACCCGTTGTCTGGTACACCATCATTACCGCCATCTACTGTGACACCCTCATCGCCTTCCACTCGGAAAGCGGTGGGGTTGCCACAGATAGCGTTTCGATGGGTATCTAGCCATTCCTGACTAACCTGTTCGGTCTTGTTCCGTTCCCACTCGTCAGGGCTATCAGGCCGCCGACGAGTACGAAAAGGACCGAGAAAGGTTACCAAAGGCATGTTGAATCACCTTCAGGCGCCTAGCAATAGTACAGTTACCATACAAACTTGGTTTGCGCTTTCTGACTCTAGGACTAGAGCAGGAAGTGCTCCACCAGTTGCTAGTGGGGCCACCGTATCATTTGCACCAGTCAAACCTGTGTTGGTCATAGTACATGTTACATCTTTCGCAGAAGTTGCCGAAGAAAGTCCCAATACTCCCAAGATTTTACTTGCACCTGTTGTGAATACAATTGGCTCGACAGTTGTTGCTTGTACAATGTTTACTGTGAAAGTAACCATTCTTAGTCCACCATTTGCTGAACCACCAGTGTTTGATGCTTGGAAACCCGATAGGTTACCCGGATAAGCGTCTGTAGATTGTCCTTTCAGCCATGCTGTTTCATCCACTGGTGCGCCTTGGCGCAAATCAATGTCAGCCAAAATATCGACAAGTGTAAAGTCGCTGTCTGCTACCTTGATACCCAGTCCTTTTTCTGTTGTTGTTGTTGTTGCTACCATAATTAATCATCTCCTATTTTATTCTCCATAAACCTCAAGACAAGTCGCGGATTGAACCTTGACCTCCAAAGAAAGTAGTCCAAATCTCACCCATAGTTCGGTAGAGACCTTCCTGTCCTAGGCGGTTGATTGCGAATGGGTCACCAGTTTCGATGCCACTCTCAAAGTATTGTGTAGGCTTACCAGTACTGAAGTACAAGTAATCTGTGTCCATCATGTAGATACGACTGATGCCGTCAGATGCCATTTCCTTGGTTGGAATGATTGGGACACCGTTGTAGGTAGCCACAATGAAACCAGCCTCGACGCCGGGAACACCCTTTACGCCGTTGTAACTTGGGACAACGCGCTTCTCTTCCATGAATCGCTGTTGGCTCTGCAATAGTTGCTGGATACGCATTAGTGTATCATAGCCTGTTAGCATAACCTTTGGATTGCCACCACGGACCCAAATCTTCTGGAATAGGTCGTCAAGGTGGTCAAGACTGAGGGTTCGGTTTGCGGAACCACTGTCAGCGTTGTCTTCAGCAAAGGACCATGTGTTTGTACTGCGGTCAATACTGTAAAGGTCTTCATCAGAAGCATCGTAGTGAGTACCTGAAGTCATTGCGTTGTTACCAGTTGTAACTCGGTCAAGTGACTCGATGTCGTTACCAGCCAATGTGGTTACGTCAGTGGTAAGCATCTTGTTGATGTGCTCTGCGTGGTGCTTGCCCATTTCCTCTTTGAGGACTGAGCGGATGTCACCTAGACCATCATCCTTGTCGTTAAGGAAGATTGCAGTCTCGCTCATATCGAATGAGTGAGCCACAGTCTTGGGCTTTGCAGCCACATGCTGGAAGGTAGGTTTGGTTGTGTCCGGTAGGGTACCGTTTTCAGCAATACCGCCGCCAACTGTGAAAGAAGGCTTTTCGGTGACAACGCGCCATCCGCTTCGGTCCCAAGGCTTCTTGGGTAAAACGCTGAAAGCGTTGAATTCTTGGTTCAACTGTGACCATACCTTGCGACCATAGATTGCTTGGTATGTTCCAGCAGTTGTGCTTAGAAGCGGTGCATCGGCTTTGAGTAGTTCTGAGCCCGTGTAAGAGTAACCCATTGAACTGCCAGCGCCGTAGTAGTAACGCTCCATATCATTTACTGTTCGCATATAATTTCGTGCCATATTTATTCCTCCATATTTAATTTAATTTGGAAACTCAGTTCCAAACACTCCCGGCCAATTGGTGTACTTGGTCCCAGTCCATGCTTGCTAGTTCTTCAGTAGTAGGGATTGCGACATCTGCTTGGTCAATTGCCTTGCGAATTGTGCCTGCGCCTTCTCCTGATGAAAGTCCGTCAATACGTGTACCGAGGTCAGCGATTGCCTTCTCGATAGATGCTAGAGGAGCGCGTGCATCGAAAGACGATGCTGCTCGTGCTTCACTCTCTGCGCTAAGTTCCTTGTGTAGTCTGCTTGAGAACACTTCGTTCAAGTTACCCTTGAATTGTTGTTCCAGTGCAGCAGCCTTGTAGACTGAGTATGCTGCTTCAAGGTCACTACTGGATACATTGCTAGGTGCTAGATAGCCCTTTGCAACTTTACCAGAGTTGATTTTACCGACAGCGCCAGTTGAGGGGCTGCCACCTTCTTGTGCACGACCCTTTGCTTGACCACTAAGTTGTGTTTCTAGTGGAGCAAGTTGTTCAGGTGTGCTACCAAGGTTGGCCTTGTTTACATCATCAAAGTGAGTACGTGCTGCTCCGGTATCGACACCCTGAGATTTCAGTGTGTTTTCCATCCAGTTCAGATACTCACTACTGATTACATCAGCATATTCATCGTTACTTTTTTCAGTCATTTTATCATCGTCCGTTTTTTTATCTTCGGAATCGTCGCCATTGTCTTCTTCATCATCTGCGTCAGAGTCGGCATCTTCAAGGAAAGCGGGTTTGTCGCCTTTTTCCATGTCATCCATTCTCTTACTCAGACGGTCCAAGACGCTGCCAAGTTCTTCCAGTGCATTTATTTCGTCACTCATTGTTGTATCCTCCTTCAATATTCGGAAGGTTGCTTCGGGATTAATCCCTTTTTCACAAATGGTTACCTCATGCAGTTCCAGTTTTGAAATCTCGGTGTAATCACCGTGTTCAGAATCACTCTTGCGCATGCGCTTGAATGCCTGTCCTCCAATACTGAAACCACGAAGGGCCCCTTTGCGAATCTCATTGGCCACTTCACGGGCCTTCTCGATGTCATCGCGTAGGCGAATGACAACGAACATACCAGCATCATCGACGCCGGATTTCCACACGCGACCATCAGAGTCTGTGTAATCGTTGATAACTGAACCAACCTGAATGTTAGAGTGTGCAAGTTGCACATTGCGGAATCCATCTGCTTTCATGAATCCATCAAAAGCGTCCTTTAGTGCCCCGCGTGTAATGAGGTCGCCCTGCTTATCGACCAATTCAACACTGGCATATCCAGCGATGATAAGGTCGTTATCTGCCTTGACGATACTGATGCTTCCACTGTGCTCGACAGCGGAAGTTCGCATCGAGGTAGTGAGCACCATGACTCTCTATAGACCCAGTCATACTACTTAATCAACTATGGAAGCGGGCAGTAGAGTCTGAGACCTCTAATGTACCCTCCTTTAGGGGCACAGTGATGTGTTTAGTCCCCTCTTCTTCCTCTGTATCTGGTTCTATAGAGTAGTCCTCTCCGGGCCGACGCTTGTTGTCATAATCCGGCATGGTTTTTGAGTCATGTAGGTTTGTTGGACCAGTAGGCGATTCTATAGGAGTTGCATAGCCGATTCCCAAACCCATGGCCCCTGTACTAGAAGTACCTACAGAACCAACGCCACTCTTCACCATTCGTTCAACAAGGAGCATTCCTTTAACCAATACCTTGTCATATCCTTTCTTCCAGTGACTTGTACCTTCAATTTTCTTCGGTTTAATCAACGGCTTGGCGTCATTCTGAGATTCTTCAACTGCCTCTTTCTCAGCAATTTCTACATCAGCCTTGAGAATTGCACCCGCCACAGGTGCCCAATATGGTCTCTGACTCTCAGCCAAACGGATGAGATAGTGATTGGGGGCCAGCGGACTATGTACTGTCCATAGTCTTCCAGACTGAGTTGTTTTGTAGACTACATCACCTTGAGGCATGGCAATACGAATACCACCTGCGGCACGATTAATCTCACACAACCACTGTTGAGATTCGGACTTTGCAAGCAAACTAAGTGTTTCCTGACTAACCAACCCTTCACCTTCTGCTTCACCGATAATCTCTGAACCAGTGACACTGTAGAGATTGTGACCATTGGTTTCCATTTCACCTACATTGGCTACATTTACGCGCACATGGTCACCGACATTGAATTTCTCAGAACTATCGAATGCCGCACCCATATCCATGTAGGTCTTGCCATTGACTTCAACACCACGCTGACCTAGTGAATCCTCTTGTGTGATAGGGCCAGTTCCCAATCGATATGTGTACGGTAGACTGCCTCTTCGTTCAAGAACCATCAACACAACATCATTGCCCGGACTGAGTAACACCCACTTGGGATGACGCAGTTCACCTGCCATGTAGGTAGACTTAGCATCTCTGAGGAGGACTCTCTCATTCTCTTCTTGCAATTGCTCTACGGCTGCTTCTAATCCAGCATCATCTGTCAATCGAGTATCACTCGCTGATGGAACGTGAATGTTTTCAATACCTTCCATACCACCACGAATAATCTTGATGCGGTCGTTGAGGACTGTATCGTGCACTTCCTTCTCATCAAATTCAAGTACGTCAAACACATAGTAGCCATCTTCCAACTTGATAACATCTAGCCTGAAGTCTTCATCAGCCACTTCTTTGAAATTCTTCTTATCATCTTTTGACAAAGAGAAGTTAGGAGATGTGACCTTGTCACCTTCTTTGATGACGAAGCCACGCTCACCTTCAGGCATGACAGATACAATCCAGTCGCCTGTGAATCCACGGAGGTGCTCAAGGTCATCCAACTCAAAGATACGATGCATAGGTTGCAACAGTGGAACCTTGTCCCCCAACTCCTTGCGAATGACATCGGGATTGGTAAGGGCTGCCAGATTCATAATTTCCGCCTTTAACGTAGGGTCTTGATTCCACCGATATTTAGTTCTCGGATGAGGTCTAAATTGATTACCCATCAATTCAAATTTGTGAAAATCCTGTGCTCTTTGGCCATCATGGTGTACATAATCGGGATGCAATATATCTAACAGGTAAGGTCGTCCTTCTTTACCATCAAAGATATTCCAAAAATGCTGAAGTGGTCCATTTAACCTAATTTCGTTAGGGTGGTCTGTTGGATAAACTTTAGGCATCCCATTATGGTCTACTTTCCATCCAAAGGTGGAACGCACCTTATCTCCAAAGTGACTATTAAACCCAGATGAATTGTAAAGAGAATGAATGACAGATTCGGAACGAGAATCCATTGGACCTAATTTAGTATCAGCGAGTCCCTGCTGTACTTTTGCATCAACTGTCGTTACCTTCTTGGGGTCCTTTGTTGGGTCACTGAATAATACAGAATCGAGTGATTGCAAAACTCTGTGTCCTAATTCTCTGTTCTGACCTGCAACCCCCTTTGCACCTTTACTGCCTCGTTTACCTCTACCTCTTGTTAATTCGGAAGGCTTACTGGGGTCAGTTGTATGAGAAGTGTGGAAATGAAGTCCTAGGTCATCTGATAATTCACCAACACCTTCTTTTGCAGTTCGACCCATCCCTCCAAATTCACTTTCATACTCTGCCAATTGGTTTTCTAACACATCTTTATTTCGCTTGATATGCATAAAGTTCGGGTCTTGCTTGGCCTTTCCAGAAGTTCCCATATTTATGGCACCCATAACTGCATTTCGCATTTCTTCAGGAGTACCGTGCTCACCGTAGTGTCCTCCGCGACTCATCAATTGAGCCGCAGTCATCATTGGAAATTCAAGTTCCATATCTCCTTGACTATGAGCCATATCACGGATTCGATTGGATAAACGCTGCATAGTTGCCTGTACATGCGCATTCTCATAATCCAAACCAAGTCCCTTTGCCAACTCTTCAGGTGAATGGTTCGCTTTACCTCTAAACTGACTACTATTATGGACAAAGTGCTTTACATCAGAAGGGGTTACTGACATATCTTTTGGACGATTGTAGGCTGTCCCTCTACCTACAGTCAGTTTAGTCATGGTATCACCTATGGCGTTCCCCCTAACGGTAAAGCCATGATTCTCATGTGGCTCACGCGCAAGCATTTGATTTATCATAGAAGCATATTGCATAACATTGCCTCTCAATATATCGAGTGGGAGGCTACGGTCAAATAATGCTGGGTCCATGTGCGGAAGGTGCTGTAATGCTCTTTTTGTAATTGCATTGGTATGTGACTGAAGAACCTCCCTTTCTGTTCTTGTTTGCTGACGGGGACTTGTGGGGCCAGCAGCATCAATAGATGCAGCCAAATTATTCATCTCTGTTCTCAAATCACTACGCTGGCTTGTTAAATTTTCTTTCTCTGCATCATTATCAGATTCATCAATTTGACGAGTTAAGTGTTCAATTTGGTCAAACAGTCTATTTTGCTCTTCTAACGAATGACTTAAGTTATCGCTTCCTTGCTCAAGGACAGGGTCATCGAGATATTGTGGATGACCTAGCGCAGCGATGACCTCATGAGTCGGTGCTGTAGGCTTAACCTCTTTTCTAGGCATATTCATATCAGCAACTTCATGAGAGGGGCTTAATGGAGGATTTCCAAATCCTAATGCAGTACTGAATCGATAAAACATGCTGGATAATTTTCGACGAGCATTTTGTATACCGTGCGCGTATCCACCTCTAGCGCCAGACAATGACTGAGTAATAGGAATACTACCTGCGGTAATCCCATGAAAGGCATCTTTACTCTTCTTAGCCCTTGGCAAATCACCATCTTCCATAGCCTCTTTATGATTTTGACGATGCCAATTTGCATACGCAGGGCTTGAGTGATGAGCCGTTCTGAAAGCAGGCTCTACACGAGTACCCTTAGAATGCATAAATCCACCATGTCCATGTAGATTTTCTTCAGAGTCTCCGATATCACCATGTTCTACTCTCGTGGCTGCGTACATTTCACCAGTTTTACGACTCTTGCTTTGAAATTGTGTCAATTGAGGACTAGGTTGTCCAAAAGGTGCTAATGCAGACATCATCATACCATCTTGTATTCTTGAACTGCCTCCTGCCCCCGCAGTACCACCACGCTGAGGGTCTTCAAGCACCCTTAGTCGAATTTGGTTTTCTAGTGGAGAGCGATTAAACAGTAAACTTTCAGTCCAGCCAAAATTATCCTTCGTAGGTTCTGGATTTCCACTTTCATCCATTTTAGAATCATGAAGTGAAATACCATGTTCGTGTAACAAATTGAATAATGTGTTAGGGTGACTCATCATTCCGCCTATTCCTTTAAACGGTTGATTCCAATGATATGCTAAGCCTTTGCCATCACCATGATTCGTTACGTCACTATTGTATGCATTTGGGTCTACATGTGCATAGTAGTGCATTCCACCCGCGTTTCTACCAATACGACCAGCACGCGATTGACTATTGAGTTTCCCTATTTGCTTCTTTACATGATTATACTCTTCTTGAGTAAAGGGACCATTACTTGGTTGCCAATCCTTAATATGTGGATGATTTCCGGGCGTGTATAATTCATTATTTCTTGGGTCTATATTCATCAAAGCCAATAATGTACGATTGCGAATTTCAGGCTTGCTCCCTTCCTTAATTTGAAGTTTACCGTCAGGACCGGCTTCCAAATGCTGCTTTAATACACCTGCTTTTGGGTGAGGGGTACCGTCGGCTTTCTTTGGAGGGTAACGTACCAACTTGTTTCCGGTTGCGTTTTCCCAATGCTCGACGGCTTTTTCATAACCGTGTCTTATGGTGTCCAAAGCCTGAAATCGCATTCTCGGTGTTGGCGGCTCAATCCCTGTACCAAGGGTTGTGTGCTCAAAGGTTTCACCGCCTGCATGTCCAGCACGAACCCAATGGTTGTACATTGGTGCAAAGCGCTGTTGAAAATTACGAATAAGGCGAGCAGAGTGAGAAAGTCCATTTTCAATATCAGCACGACCTTCACTTGACAAACCGTGTTCTTTCATGTGCTCGTAAATCTTGTGTCGCTGTGCAGGAGTATGCCACTCTAATCCGAACAAATAGTCCATCAATCCTAGTTTTTCAGGAATACCATTTTCATCTCTATCATTAGACATCCATCTTTGCTTCGCATCTGCCATGTGCATTTGCTTGATAGCGTGGCCTATCTCATCATCCGAATGCCCTAACTCACGCAAACGATTCTCTTCTTCGCCAATCATCGCACTATTTTCTGCTTTCCATGTATCTAAGTGACTTTCATACTGATGGTGGTTTGTCATATTTTCAGGCAACTGACCATAATGACGTGCACCTAACACGAAGTCGTGCTCTCCAGTAGAGTGATATTTATCCCAAGCCAACTCTTTTTTGCCATCAATTTCACTTTGCGATTCTGCATAAGCATCATCTGGAAGATAAAAATTGGATACAGTATCTACCATCGCAGTCGTATCATCTCCATGTCCACGGTGATACAGTGGGCCATGTCGAATTGCACATCTATTGGCATAAGCAGTACCGACTTCTCCCCTTGCCGTTTCAAAGTCTCTACCAGCGTGCGATTGACCAACTCTGGGCCGTATTGTCCTGTCTGCATCCCACATAGTTTCAGGAATTCCCTGTCCTTCGTGCTGTAATGATTGCTGATATCCTGCTTCTTGACCAGTAGGGGCAAACTGTGCTGCTCTCTGTTCTTGTTGCTCTTCACCAGTAGGTAGTGATGTTCCCCCTAATCTGGCAGACAAAGTAGGGTCTCTGGTTTGGTCATAGGGTTCGTTTATGTCATCTTTAATGATTGAATTAAACATGTTCAGAAGCCCTTTATCAGAGTCTTTCAGAACATATCCATGTCGCTCTGCATTTAGAGTAGCAAAGTAAAAATCAGCGCCAGCATCGGCTTTGCCGATACCATCACCAATAGAAGCGAGAAAGGTTACCCTAGTTCTATCTAGACTATCTAGAGGACCATCTCGCATCCATATCACCCGCCGTTCACTCAAGACGGCGGGCAAGGCGGTCCACAGACTTCTTCAAGTCTTGAACTTGGATACGCTCAACTGAGCCGCCAACAGATTTCATTACTGGACCTTCTCCTCCAGCCTGATTAAAGTGAGAATCAAGAGTACTCATTGCAGTAGGGTAATGGGGATTCTTGTCAAGGACATTGCTCTTTTCGGAAATTGCACCTGCATTCTTGATATCCTCTACTTCAGGAATTGAATTATTGGTTGTGTAATGAGCACTCTGTACGTTGTCCTTACCAGCCGACTGAATCATAAATCGCTCTTGTCCGTGAGTGGCTCCTTCTTTCTGAGTATAATTAGGTGAGCCTTTTTCAATCAGTTTTCCTTCTAACTCTAGTGCTTCTTTGAGTAACTTCTCAAAATTTTCATTGCGTGGTTCAAATCGTGGCCTCATATTATTCACTCCATACCAACTTGGTTCCCAATGGCACCGACACTCTTGGCTTGGCCAGCAAGTTGGTGGATATCTGACCAATCCATTGCATGGAAATCAGCGTTGCTTTCAGGTGCAACGATAGATTCACCATCAAATCCCTTTAGAATAAATTCATCCCCTTCCCCTCGGAACGGGTCAGCGACTACATCTGCTGGACGACGAGTGCGGGCTTGTACAAATCCCGCTTTACGAAGCATAACTGCTGGGTCATTGAATGCGGCTCTAAACTGAGCGTTTTCTGACTTGAGTATTTGCAATTCGTTATCCATATTTTCCATCTTAGAAATCAGTGCACCCATGAGTCGCTCAGCGACATCACTCTCTCCATCACTCATTCAATCACCTCAAAGTGTTCGGTTACTCTGCGGTCGCATAATGCTTCCAATTCTGTTTGTCCGAATGGTTCCGGTCAATACTTGGTCAGATGCTGCATGAACTTTTTCTATCTGGTTAAATTTGCGCACAGGTACGCCACCTGCATAGACACCATTGATGCCTTGAGGTGCGGCGTTATCTGACTTCATAATTGCCTTTTCGACATCAGATGAAAGATAGTCTGCGTATTTAGCAATCTCACTAATGTGAGTACTTGCACTCGCCGAATCATTTTCTTCAAGTGCCTTGTAAAAGCCATCAACATGACTGCGCATTTTTCTAGCCATTGGGTCTAACTTACGTAGGTCCATGCGCATCCCACTCCGTGCCTCATCTTTAATGTTCCTCATGCACCCTTGAATTGCCTTGCGTTCAAAATGCCCTGAGAAGCCTGTTGGACAGCGCCGGGCTGAGAGCCTCGTTGCTGTACACTAGAAACAGGTGAGCCTGCTCCCATGGAAGTTCTATTTTGTGGACTGGCTGGTCCTCGATTCCTCAAGCCCGCACCTTCTCCACCGGGATTTGCCATACCTGCTTGTGCTTGCCTTGCCATTTGGGCTGCTCCTTGAGGGCCGATATTACGTCCGGGCAAAGCACCGGGTGTACCCATGCCTCCGCCCATTTGCATACCCATACCCGGCATTCCGCCGCCCATTGGCATACCTCCACCCGGTGGCATACCTCCACCCGGTGGCATACCTCCACCCGGCGGTCCAGCAGCAGGGTCAGGCTGAGAATATCTGAATCGTATATCTCGGTCTGCATCTTCCTCAAGTTGAGGAGTGAACCCAAGCATCATCATACGTTGAGCAATATTGACTTCCATCTCATCACGACGCAGACGAGTAACTTCGTCTTCTTCTTCATTTGGATATAGAGTAAGTTGCCAATCAGTAATGTCCATTTCGTCCATCATACGGGGAAACAAATGGTCAGTATACACCTTATGCCCAAATTCAACGGCTCGATTGGTAACAAGAATCTGCATTCCCTCATTATTCAGTCCACCAGACTTACCCGTATCCATCATGAATACATTTGATACACCATAGAATGAAGCAATGCGCTGACGCATTTCGTCACGCGCAGGGATATACTGCATCTCCTCAAGACTATCCATGAGTTTAATCCAGTTGATTCCGCCACGACCTGTTGAGGATTCAATACCAATCTTTGGGATGTAGTGTGGGTCACGTTCTAATTTCTCATCGGTGGACTTGAAGAACGATTTCATGGATTCAAGGTTATCAGTGGTGACTGATAGAATACCGCGTGGAATACGACGCTTGGAATAAGCCGTGTACATGTAATTATCCATAGCCGTGAGTGTCATGGCTTGTCGCCATAGTGTAGAGACCGGAGAGCGGCCATACAACTTACTGGGTTGGTACTTACTTACATGTATCACTTCACCCTCTAGGTAATACTGTGTTTTGCCAGAGCCAGCCGTATTGACGTGGTGTACATCCTGTAATTCTTGACCACAGGTCTGACAATGCTTTTCGTCTTCTGAATAAGAGTGCACCTCATCTCGATGAACTGGGCAAACACGGAAGCGACCCCCTCTTACACCACGCTTGTCAGCAATGATTCGCATGAAGATAGGGTCCCCACGGATAATTTCCTTGATTCGATAAAACTGAACTTCATTCGTTTCAGGGTCAATATAGTACTCTTTGACAAGAACCATAAATGCATCATCAGTAATATTGAGGTCATATTCAATTTCTCTCAATACATCCATAAATGTCTGCTCCATACTATTCCGTTGATTGATAAGCCACTTTGGATAAACCAACTGGTTTTGGTCAGGTTTGATTAATTCGGTACTATCGCACTGTTTACATTGCTCCACATCGTGCTGGTATTCTTCATCGCAATCTGCACACTTCTTGTGAAATGCCTTTTCCCAATAGTATCCTCGACGGAATATCTCTTGCTGAAGTGTACTGATTACAGTACGAAGAATTAGATTCTCATTGGCTACTGCATAAAGAGCAGGAATCGTAATGCCCTGAACCAGTACGGGCTCTTGTATACCCGTTGTCCACAATGGCATTTGTGGCTCTGGTGTTCGCCTTCTTCGGAATGGATTTCCAATTGAATCCAATAGTCTTCTTACTCTGCCTTTTTGCTCTGCCATCACAATCCCTCCGCCCAACTTAGTACCGTATCCTTGTCTACTCCCCATTCGCGGAGTGACTCCTCACCTTTGGTCGTTCCGTCACGATTAGAAAACTGCACCAATCGCTTTAGTTTAGTCTTTCTCAACGGGTCCTTTTCACCAATGAAAGCAACTACAGCCTTGGCTTGGATGTCTTTCATCTTTAGATGAGGAGTGATTTTATCCAACAGTTTTGACAAGTCATCTTTAGAGTAAAACGTAACGCGGTGTTGGCTTTTCTGACTATCCGAGTATATTTTCTGGTCTAGTTGCAATATACCTGCGCCGATGTTTTTGTGTAATTCTTCACAATGCATGCGCCCGCGCTCTCCAGTTGCTAAGAAACCAGCACGAGGCTCGCCACGCTCAGTAATGGTAATGTAACCATCAGCATCAAGGAATCCCGCAGCATAAGCCCAAGGGTCTTTCATAATCAATCCATCTCGATTAATGCACATATACTCACCTTTACGCGGAGCCTTGATAATACAAATCTCTTCACCATACATATTGAGCAACTTGGACATCCTTGCTGCATTGATACGAGGTACACCTTTACTAATCATATTTTCAGTAATTGCCCTTGCAGTCATAGAACCGTGAACTTCAACTTCTTGCTTGGCCATCTTGAGCCACTTCTGCTGTTCTTCAGTTAGGGATTCAATCTGATGAAGCGCGGATTTCCACATCTTGCGTGCATCAGATTTTTGCTGCATAGCATTAACCCAACTCTGTCGCTCTTCGTCACCCCATACATCTTGGAACTCATCTAGTTGCTTCAGAGTAGATTCTGCACTTTCCCATGTATTACACGCACGAAGCAAACTTGTTTCGCGCCTATTGCCAAAAATCCTTAACGACTTGAGTGATTTATCAGATAGGCCGAGTTGCCTAATCGTATCGTGATGAGATGTAGACCAAGGAAGAGTGGAGAGTGTAGCCTCTACTTCCATTCGCTTTAGCAAACGAACCTGCTCAATAGCAGCGTCGATTTCTGGCTTAGAAGACTTTAGAGTACGTCTAATCTTTTTGAGTTCCTTGACAATATCTCTGGCACTCTTACCGACATGGGCTTCAAACCAACTTTCACCAGTAGGTGAAAATTGAATTAAAGGCGTGATAAGTTGTTCAGTTGTAGACAATAGTGTCTGAGAAGCAATATTTTTCGCAATAATTGGATTTGACTTTAGAAGTGGATGTGCAGCCAATGCTGTCGCAATTTCAGTCAAGGTGTCGTCACCCATATCGAGAATGTCAGTAGACTGTCCGACTGCTAATGATGGCCACATACTCGCTCCTCCTTATTTTGGTGTCACAAACCCCTTAATGAGCATTCCGTTAAGCCACGAACCAATTGACTCCCGCCACATGGTTCTGAGGCACATCTCCGAACCACTCATCAAATCCACCAAGGTAATCGTCTAATGATACCAATGAGCCTCTGAATTCCTTGGTGGCCCAGTTGGCCAATGCCAGTGCCATGGCCAAGTCATCGTGCACACCGACAGACTCCAGACGCCCATTCTTTTGCATACCAAACCGAGTCAATTGAGTTTCCAATGTACGTGTGAATTCTCTACTTCTTTCGTCGCCCCAAGGCGTCTTGATTTTACCCTGCTCAAATGCCATCAGTAATGACATGAACATCGACTCTTTGCGCTGACGAGTTGTCATGAATGTCTTGATAGGAATGTCTTCGCGCATTTCCTGAAGTTCGGCTGCAAACATACGCTGAAAGTTGTTGCCTTCAAGTTCAATTAAATCAGGTTGGAATCGATTGTTTAGTAGCACAATGTGTCGCTTTTGTGCAGTCCCACCCAGTCCTTTTTCGTTGATAACATGAACAATTTGCTTTTCTTCTGAGCCGGGTGGCGTGCGCAAGGTAACCATGGCTGTGTAGTCAGCGTTAGAGTCAGACGCAATCGCAGGGTCCCAACCAATGAAGTGCTGACCAAATACACCGGCTGGCTCACCTTCCTCATCATATTCCATCTCAGCCTTGTCAAGAATAACCAGATTTTTATCTCTGGCCTTCTCAAGAATAGACTGTGGGAACATACTCGCATTGTCATGAATAGGCTCACAAAGATACTCACGAGCAAACTTGATTGCAGGCATTGACGACTCACGAACTCTGAGTGCATCTAGTGGCCATCGACTAGGCCAAAGCGGGTCGCCATTGGGTAGAATTGCAGGATAGGTTTCGACTCTGAAAACTTCAGACTTCTGCTCTAATTCTGCATAGAGGTCATTGTAGGAGAAAGGTGTCCCCACCATCATGAGGCGGCCAGTGTGGTGAAGGACAGGGAGAAGGACAGTATAGAACCAGTCGGCTGCACGCTGGAGTTCACCAGCAGTGGTGCCCCAGAGAATATCGTCACAGACTACAACATCAGGGTGGAAACCACGGGTAGCACCACCGACCGACTTGGCCATGATACGGGATTTATTGGAGAACTCAAAGTAGGACTTTGCCCAAGGTTTACCCTGTGGCTTCAAATCTTTGAGAATATCAGTGTTCTCGATATTATTGCGAATGAATCTCATGTGCTCAAGCGTCTGCTCAAGACTGTGACTGAAGACCATGACGTTGGTACCGGGGTTGAATGCAGCCAACCACAATGCATAGGACATGAAGAACACAGACTTGCCGTGGTCACGAGATGCTTTGACCACATAGTTACGATTCTCATTCAGACCCCGCTCCCAATCAGCGTGATGGTGAGAGAAATCAAAGCCTAAGATATCTACGAAAAAGTACTGAAATGATTTGGCTGCCATTTGC
>TARA_R110002020_G_scaffold37124_10_pt1 | contig 17101 bp, 12 predicted proteins | sample TARA_R110002020 | Tara Oceans TARA_R110002020 (sample SAMEA4396489) | marine metagenome | biome: Westerlies Biome; feature: [MES] marine water layer (ENVO:01000295) within the mesopelagic zone...; material: water (ENVO:00002006), including particulate matter (ENVO:01000060) such... | reverse complement strand
CAACTACATCGTCGCCTGTCATTTGTGCTGATGTAACAAGGTGAGAAGCGTTTTTAAGCTCTACTACTGAAGTATCAGGGTGATCACACTCTCCCAATGCTCTTCTTTCTTGAATAAATTTTTGATAATTCATTACTTCTCTTTCAAGAATGGATCTGGGATATATTCTCCCATTCTGATTTAAAGTGTTGCACTTTTGAAGCACACCTTTTAGAATAATCCTTCCATCATTGAGCTTTTTAGACTCGTTAATTCTATCTTTGTCATAAGACAGCGCTGTCCACTCTGTTAGAAGTGTAAGGTTTTTATTATCGCTCATTTAGTGCCCCTTTTAATTCTTTTCTTAATTGCATTATTACTAGAAATCTAGATATTGAATCATCATCTATCGTATTAAAAGATTCTTTTAAAATTTTACCTTTTACAGAATCTATTTTATTTAATAGAAAATCACTAGCTGTACCTTGTTTAAAAAGATCAAGATCCTTTAGACAAGACTCTCGTATTTCATGAAGCTTGTTTCTTATTCTAGAGTCTTTTTCATCGGATAGTGAAAACACGTAGTCTTGTAAAACAGATCTTTGTTCAGAGTCTAGTGAACCAGAATATTTTTTATTTATTTTTTCTGTCATTATATTCACTACAAGAGAGTTTACATCAGAACTTACTTGATCTTCTAGAGATATGTCGTTTTTTTCTTTCATAAGCTGCTCTGCAACTTTTGATTCATATTGAATAACTCTTGTTAGCGGTGCAGAATCTTCTGCTCTCCAATCATTTAAAAGAGTCTGTATGGTTGCATACACTTTGTACTCAGGAATTCTCCTATGATAAAAGCTAGAATCGGCTAACTTATAGTTTATATCTCTTATTAGTAAAGACTTTTCTTTATCAAGTTTAGGTCGATCACATCTTCTTGCTGCAGACTTTGCTTCTGTTAGTATAGCCGCAGCAACTGCAGAATTGCTAACTGAAGATTTTGCTAGTGCGTTAAACAGCCTGAACTCTTTATAAATTTCAGTTGATTTGTCAAATCTTTCTTCAATTATTTTTAAAGCTTTGCTTGCACTGTCTTTATCGTCCTCCATAAGAGATCTAGATATATTTCTTAATAGCAGCTCGTAAATGATCCCTACATTTCTTTTCTTATTGTGAGATTTTGGCATTTTTACTCTCCTTCTGATGTATTGTCTGACTCAGAAATTATTACACGTCTAGTATTACTTATTCTGCCCTCAAGAGATTTTAAAGCAGATCTTATTCCAGATGTCATCTTTGCTTGATAATCTATCTTTGAATTTAAAAAATCATCAATATACAGATCATCTTCATTCATCTTATGAGCATTTTTTAAAGGATTAATATCTGCTTTTCTTTCAGATCTTTCTTTTTGCTTTCTTAGTTTTTCAGCAAACGGATTTGCTATAGAATCAGAAGGGTCATCTTTATCATGTGATGTTAACTTTTGATGATCTGTTTCAGTATATCCTTTTTTATTTCTTCTTTTGCTATTTTCAATATCTCTTTTTGCAGGAGTTTGATTTTTTCTTTCACCCTCATCGATTGTAGGATCAGATTCACTAATTAATTTTAAAAAACTATCTACTTTATTTTGAGCTTTTATTGGAGCTTCGGAGTCTGATATTGATAATTCTTTTATCTTATGATCATTGCTATCTCCGGCTATTAAGGGCAAGCCGCCTGTATTTCTGTCGTCGCCAGCTGTCTCTGTTTCTCCAGCATCTTCTTCTCCAAAGCCACCCCCTTCAAGCTCATCAGTCTCGCCACCTTCCTCATCAATGCCAGGAAGCTTAACTGCTTCGACCTCAAGATCTTCCATTTTATCTTCAACTCTTTGTTCTTGAATTTTTTGCATTTCATCATCTGTCATTGTGAATAGATTCTTTCTTATCCAGTCTCTACTAACAAGCCCTTCTACTCCAACTGCAGACTGTGCTATTTCAAATCTGCTTCTATAGAGCTCTAGCTTTTGCTGCTGAGCTATTGTTGACGGATTCGAGAGTTGCAATGCAAAATCAAGAAGATCTTCTCCTTCAAACCCGTTGCAAAACAAATGTATAATTGCAATTTTATTTAATTCAGATACAACAGTTCTTTGTATTCTTGCTATTGTTCTAGAAAATCTAATATCTTCTTGAGATAATGTGGCTTTTGCTCCTAGTCCTTCATCGTAGCCAAGGTATGCTTTTGGTATTTTAAGAGCAGCAAATAGCTTTTTCTGAATATATTCTACATCTTCTATTGCTGTGGCGTTTGCTCCTCCGGCAAGTGTATCGATTTTTGTACCGGTCTCTGCGCCTCTGACAGGAAGATAATAGTCTTCATCTACGCTAAGTGGGTTATATCTAAGGTCAACTCTTCCAGTATCTTTATCGACTACTTGAGATTTTTTCAAAGTTGTCTGGACTTGTTCCATATAGGTTGGAATATCTTCTGGCGGGACATTTCCAACGTCAATGTAAAATACTCTTCTCTCAGGAGATCTTACAACTCTGTATACTAACATTGCATCTTCTACTAGTATTAGCTGTCTCCAGATTCTTCTAGCTGCTTCTAAAACAGAAGAACCATATGGTAAAAATGCATCATTTCCAAGGACTCTCATGTGACAAACTTGCCAGTTTTCAAGAACTTGATTTCCTTGTGTTACCCATCTGAATCTTACAGCCATAGGGTCTTCAGGATCATACCCTTCTTCTCTCTCTACCTCATTTACAGGCATTGGGTATGCGTTTATAACACCTTGATCAGGACTCACGTCGTTAAAGAGGAAAAAATCTCCATATTTACAAAGATTTCTTGTCCAAGGTGTAAGATTAAATTCAATATTCAAAGTATCGTAAAAAAGCTCATCTAATAATTTTTGAATAGTTGGGTTTTCAGAGTGTATATGAAGAACTTGACCTTTTTCATCAGCTGCAACTGTCTCTTCTGAGTATATATCTAATGCAGAGCTTATTTCTGGTGTGTACTCCATCTCACTAAAATCACTATACCTTGCCATTCTGTCATATGTTCCATATGCACTCATAGCTGTGCTATAGACATGGCTTTGATTTTTTCTAAAAAGGTCAAATGCAGAAGAAGTCTTTGAAGTTGATTCAAAGTCTTTTACTTTTCTTTTTACTACAGGACCGGCTCTAAATAGCTTTGTTAGCCTTCTAAATAAATTTTGTGATTGATCTGCCATCTAATTCCTCTTATTTAATAAGCCAATCATGATCTTTCATAATTTGAACTTTTTTACCTGAGTCACCAGTCAGCTTGTTTCTTTTGTATGAATCAGGCTGAGTTCTAGGGTCTCTTGACTTAGAGCTATGTGGTCTACCTTCAGTGATTGCTCCGGGCATATCATCATATGAATTTCTTGTCATTTTCATTGCTTTTAGCATGGCGTCGTTTAAAACCTTTGTATTATTACTATAGTCAGCAGAGGCATCATAGAGCCAAGTCGCTATTGCGAGACTCATAACGAGATCATCATTGTGTCCTTTCATTGCCTGTGCTCTATTGCCTCTCCAAGTAAACGTTTTAAGCTCTTCATAAAATCTAGAAGAATAAATAAGAAGGCTTTTATTTCTTAAGACTTCTTCAAGCTTTGTTAGTATTAAATTACGAGTTTTTCCACTAGTTGTAAAACCAGCTACGTCTGTATTTTTTGCAGGTACATAGTTTCCAATGAATACAGACTTTCTCTTTTTATGATACAGGTTTGGATAATCCATCTCTTTTAATTTTAAAATAGTAGCCCAACCATAGCTATTGTTTTCTGGACATAGCAGTGCTTTGTTATATTTTAATCCAAACTCATATAATATTTCACCAAATCTATCTGGCGGTATTTTCCCTTTATATTCTGCAACACACTCGCCTTCAGTTATATCGATTATATGAAAAGTAGAATAGTCTTTTGAATCACCTCTAGATATATCTGCAGTCATAATATAAGAATGCTCTGTTAAAGGATACTTCCATATCCATACATTCATATCAGGTCCTGCTCTTTCTTTTGGCGGAATAATCTGAAGCTTTATCCACTCTATATCATCAGCTGATAAGAATGTTTCTCCAGAAGATGCAAAATCACAAAGATATTCTTGTGCGATTTGTCTTTTTGAAAGATTTTTAGTTGTCTTACTGAACCATTCATCATCTCTTTCTGGATGAACGTCCCACGGCAGCTTTATTGCTTCGAATTCATTTAATCCTGCTTCTGCGTCTGTGTATAGCTTATGATACTGTCCTCCGACGCCGTTCGGAGTAGAAAGTATTATAACTCTACCACCTGTTGAAATTGTAGGATACAATCCCATCCATAATTCATCAAAATTTCTAACAAATGCAGCTTCATCTATTATAAGAAGTGAAAGTGCTTCAGATCTACCTGCATCTTCTGAGGTTGGTACTGCTTTTATAGACGATCCATGACTAAATTCTAGTAACTGCTTATTGTTTGTTATTATTTCTGGAAGCACTAGCCACTTAGGGAGGCTTCTTATCATAGTCTTAACTTTTGTAATAAAGTTTTGTGCTACGCTAAGCTTTGTTGCAATAATAAGTATGTTTTTATCTCTTTGAAATAGTGCCATCCACACAGCATACCCTGCAGACAAAGTTGACATACCAAGCTGTCTAGATTTCAATACAATACTAAATCTCTCTTTGTTGAATATTCCAACACAGTCGTCTTGAAAATCAAAAGTATCAAATTTAATCAAGCCCTTGACAGGATGTTGTATCTTCATGTATGCATTCATAAAGTATACTGGATCTTTTCCACACTTTATTATTTCACTTACTTGACGAGACTTGTTTGTCGACATTTATCCCACCTGAAAATTTGTAAATCTTCTGTAGTAGGCTGTCTTTCTTGGTGCATATGGGGATGTGGTGATAAGTTCAACATTGTCCTGTGTACCTAATTCTTTTAACTTTAAAGCGGATCCAGTAGCTGCTTTGAACTCTTTTTTTACAATGCCAACATAGTCTTTTATTTTTTTAATGGACTCATCTTCAAAAGTTCTAAGCTGATCTCTTAGATTTCTCTCAGATGCAACATTGACTACAGTTGTATACTGACAAGTCATCACATCTCCTTGAGTGCTCGTCTTTATTGACATTGTTGGTGTTCTAAACTCTCCGAGCGTAGTTGTTCCCCATGTATCATTTAGTATTTGACCTAATGAATTTATTTGATTAAAATCTAGCATTGTTGGACTCCTGTCGTAGTATTAAGTATCTTCGTCTAATAAAAAAATATCTCTTGTTTTCATTTCCATCTCTATAATATGGTCGCTTATTTCATCCTTCGTAGGCCTGTTACCACTATTCCATGCATTTATGTCTTTTTGAACAAATTTCATTCCACATCCCCAGCAGCACCCATAGTTATCATAGTATGAAAAATCTTTTTGTGTAAATAAGACAAATTCACAAATTGGGCAAAAAAACGGTGCTTGTTGTTTATTATTTTCAACAACAACATAAAACCCTGAATTTTTATTAGATGCTATATACTTTTGCGTCTTTTCCATTTTTTACTATCTCAAGTGAATTATCAACCGAATCTTTTATCGCGTCTACATGCGATATTATAACAATATTTTTGAACCATTTCTTAAGAGATTCAAGAAGTCTGCTGCATGCCTCTATATTATTTTCGTCTAGTGCACCAAAACCTTCGTCTATAATTAGCATATTTGTCTTTGTTAAAGACGAGACATTTATTAAAGCAACTCTTATTGCAAGCGATGACATCATTTTTTCCATACCAGACGCAAGCTCAATTATTCTTCTGCTGTCGCCGTAGTTTATAAATATGTCCATCGCGTTCGTATCAGGTTCTGCCTCAAGCTCTACAGTAAATCCAGTCACACCTTGAAGAATCTTAGATAGCTCTGCGTTAATTACAGGAAGCTGCGACATCATTATTTGCAAGGGTATTCCTTTTTTTGATACAGCTTGCATAAAAAGATCATAAATCTTTAATTGTAAATTTAGCTTTTTAAGATCGTCTCTTTGGTTTCTTGTATGCTTTATTTCTGATTTGCTATTTGTGATTTTTTCAAATAGCTTCATTTTTTTCTTATCTAGGCTGCTAATATCTTCTTCTAGTTTTGATATATTTGATCTAATATAAGAAGACGGGCTTTCTTCTGTCTCTACTCTTGTTAACATTTCTTCAAGCTCTATATTCTTTGCAGACAATGTTTCATTAAGAGTTTTTATTTCATTAACTGTATTGTTATATTTTACTTTTAACCCTGAAGAATCAATTAGCATCTCTGATTTTTTGGCAATTAAAGTCTCATATTTTTCTATTTTTTTAATATACTCTTCTTTTAAGAGTGAGTCCAGTGACCTTTTTGCAAGAGATAGTGCATTCATGCATTCTTTTACAATTTTCTTCTGATCTTCTATCAGAGACTTGTCTGTATGAGAGTCTTTTATAAATTTGCACTTCGGAAAAGAATCACCACAGGGAACTTCTTTGAGCTTTCTAATAGACTTGTTTTGTCTTTTAAGCTCTAGCTTTTGATTATCATATCTGTGATTCAAATCTAGAATTGCTTTCTCAAAATCTCTTTGTATTTCTATTTTTTCTCTTATTTCTTCTATTGGAAACGATGAGGAAAAAGTCTCTATTTTAGAAATCTTATCTTCAATAGAAATAATTTTTTGATTATAATCATCACTATTTGCTTGCTCTATTTCTATTTTTTTATAAATATCATCTATATTTTTTTTATGATTATCGTATTCTTTTTGAGTAACAACATCAGGATTTTCAGATGTCGCGAGCCTTATCTTTAAATCGCTTAGCAATGTTCTTTTATTAATAAGATCATTGTCTACTTCTTTTAAGCTATTTTTATCTTCAATGATTTTAAACTTTAAATCATCAATTTTTTCATCCCAGTCTTGACCCTTATAAGATCTTGACTTATGTCTTATATCAGACGAATCAGACTTTGCCATATCATACATTTTTTCAAATATTTCTAAATCTAAAAACTTTGTAAGTATCATCTTTCTTGATGATGCTCCTTCTTTGATAAATGTATTCATTTCTCCCTGAGACGCTAGAGACGTCATAAGAAAATCGTCATGTGTTCCAATTATTTTTCTTAATACTTTTTCTGTTTCTCTTCTTTGCTCATCTGTTAAATCTTCTAGAATTTCTCCTGATTCATCTAGCTTATGTACATTTAAAGATGTAGATGCATATACGTCGCCCTTTCTTGTCTGATGCTTTATTGTTGATCTCTCTATCCTTAAAGGGTCTCCATTTAGTGTGATATCAATTGCAGCCCTGCAGTTATTTTTTCTACTATTTATTATATGAAGATTTTTAATTGGTCCTCTGTCTGTTGTATTAAAAAGCCCATACATTAACGATCCAATAATTGAAGATTTTCCTTTTGTATTTTTTCCAAATATTCCAGTTATTCCTGCCAGATTATCAAAATTTACAACATTTCCTTCACCATAAGCGAACAAGTTATCAAACGATAGCTTGTTTATTTGCCATCTTGTATTTCTCATTGTCTTTTGATGCTCAGATAGCTGAGAAGTATATTTGTCTATTAGGCTATCAAACTCATTCCATTCGTTTTCACTTATTTCTTTATTTGTGTAATAGTCTCGTATTAGAGACTTATGTGTTTTTGGATCTCTTAGGTTTTCTCTGTTTAGAGTGTTGCCTCCAGCTGACATTCTTGAAACGTCCATAGATGTCTCTGATTTAAACACTACTTCTGAAGCTTCTTTTTCTTTCTTTAAGGTAAATTGCAAATTCTTGCTATCAGACTGGCTTAAAGTATTTTTTGATTTTATTCTAAACCTTGCTCTGTCTGGATAATCAAAGCATTTTCTAACAGTATCAGATACTGTGCCTTGCCAGTCAACAGTTATAAACGGCTTATAGTGAGGTATTTCATGAAATGTAACATCAAAATCATTTTTTGATCTAATGTCCCAAAACAAAAATCCTTTTTCAGTGTCTTCACCATAATTTTGCTGAATTGTTGATCCGCTATACGCTATTGTTTTTTCTTTATTTAGAAACTGCTGTCTGTGTATATCCCCTAGAAGTGTGAAATCAAAATCTTTAAAAAGATCATCAGTCACATCTCCCTCTATATCCCAGTCTATATCTGTCTTTGATCCCCACACTGCTCCATGAAATAGAGCGATATTGATCTTGTCAGAGTCTATGTATATATCTTTCCACCCTTCTTCATCAAAGCATGAAAATACACACCAGTTAAAATCTTTGTGATCTTTGATAGGGTAAACCCCAGAAGACTTGTACAGATAAATGTTAGGATCTTCTAGTGCTTCTATTATCGGCGTTATTGCGTCCTGTCTGTCTCTATTAAGCACCAGGCCGTCGTGGTTGCCAAGAATAACATGGGTGGGTGCAATATCAGATAAACCTTTAAACCACCAACAGAGGCTGTCTATGAGCTCTGGTGATATACCCTGCGTCTTGCTATGAACTATGTCACCGCCGACATATATTATATCAGGATTTAGTGATCTTGCTTTTTTAAAAAAAGCAGAAAAAGATTCTTTGTATTCATCGTGTCGAGACAATCCTCGCCAGTGAATATCAGCTATATGAACTATTCTCATTAAAAAACACTCTTGTAGTACTCATATAATCATTACACAAGATATCTAAATGTACAATTATTCATCACCTAGAGAATGAATGCCAAGCTCTGCATCAGGCTCATGAAGAGCACTTCTCTTATAAGACAACTTAGAGTTGACAGCATCAAGCATTTGTGAAGCTTGAGCTATATAAGATTCCATCCAGTCATCTATTTGCTGACCCTTATTGATCATATTAAATATCTCTGAAGTGTCTTTTGCTATTCCATAAAGCTGCGGTCTTGCCATATATGATCTTTTGTCTCTTTTATGTCCAGGCTTATGACACGGCCCTTCATGTTCAGTTCCGCATATGGGGCATGACAAGGGCATGTCTTTATGCCCGCCTAGATTCCCTGGCACATCGAAATCAGATAAAACAGCATTATCATCATGAGATCCGAATAGTGCGTCATCCTGTAAAAGTTTTGCTATCTCTTCTCTAACTAGCTGTCTAACTATATCCATCTGTACCTCGCAAATATAATTAGTATCATCTAGAACAATGATCCTGTTCTTATTGAAGAAATTTTTTCCATTATTGATGATTCTCTTGTCCATATGTTTGCAGACTCTCTTCTTCTACTAAATTCTTCTTTTGACATTTCACCGACATCAGAATAATCTCCTAGATCTAAAATTCTAGTTCTGCAGCCGTATTTCGATAATAGATCAGCTATTCTTGCAGACTTTTTTCTCATATCACTATCAAGAGATAGTAAAACTGGAGACTTGTTAGAGACAATTCTTTTAAACAAGTAAGAGTCTTTTCCAAGAGAAGACCCAAGCAAGCATGTAGAATTGTAATTGCATTTAAAAAGATCAAATGGACCTTCAACTATTGTAATCTCTCTTTTCCAGTCAATATTTAGCTCATTAAATATAATGGTTTTTTTCTTAGCTTTTGAATTTATATATTTTAAAAATGAATCATCATCAATTGCTCTTGAAGAAAAATAGTTTAAGTCACCAGTAAAGTCAAAAGATGGAATTATTACTCTTCTTCTAAATCTTCCTGTTGTTACAGCACCTAGTTTAAAGTACCAAAAATCTGACCATGATAAGCCTCGATTAAAGAGATAGCTTATGCAGTCTTTTATATCAGGATCTCTAGATGTCGACTGTAAGCAAAGAGGGACAAAACCCTTTGGAAGATGTACTTGCTCTTCTGTGTCCTTAAACTGCTTTTCAAGCGATCTGCCGTTTAAAAATCTTTGTCTGTACTCTTCAGATAGCTCTTTGCAAACATATTTTGATAGAATTATTGATAAATCTTTTCCTTTAATTCCGCAAACCCAGCAATGACAATTCCACGTGCTGACACTTATTGAAAATTTCTTTTTTGATCCTGCAGAGCAGTTTGGACACTTTACAGCGACGTTTTCACTATCTCTAGCTACTAGAACTTCACCAAAAGACTTTCTAATAAATTCTACTTTTGAGCTAAACGTTTCCATAAAGAAAACATACTTTATTTTTCACAGTTGTTCATTTTAAATCCAGCAAGAGCAATAACGTATGCGTCAGCCATATCATAACAGCCTGACTCTATAACGCTCTGCCCTTTTCTCGGTCCAGATTTTAAAATTTTTGTTGGCCATTTAATTGATGGGTTATTTCTTGATACCCATTCCCAAACTTGTTGCTTTGTATTCTTTTCTTTGTTTTTTCTATCAATTTTTAATCCAACACTTTTTCTTGCTGTATTGACATTAATTGCTTTCACATCAATTTCTAGTCTTTCATAACATATCCATCGTACAACACCGTTAAACTGAGCTAATGTCATTAAAGTTTTTGCAGAACTAAGACCTGGGCGGAAAGCTTGCAAGTTTTCTTCAACAACAACTTTATCAATATGATATCGATCGTCTAGAGAAATGATGTGGTTTTTAATGTGTGACGCTTTTTCAAACAGCCCTTTATGTTTGCTCAAGTTAATATAACCAATGTCTACAAGTTCATCCTCGTCAAACAGGCAATACCCTGTGCAGCTTGTAGATATGTCTAGAGATAGTAGCATTAAAAATCTGTCTTAAATTTAAATAAAACCTCATCACTCTCTCTTTTCAATACTGGCTGAGCGAGGTTTGCTCTCATAATAACGTTTAGATTATCATCGTGTAAATTAATTCCAGTAATGTATACAAATCTTGCCTCTGTATCGTTTACTGCTGTAGAAGCTGATAAAACTTTATACTGTGGGTTTGAAGAAGAATTAAATGTACCTACATCAGCTGGCAAATTTATTGTCAAAATATGAACATTTTGCTCTCCTTTAAAAGATGCTTCAAACCTATCTTGTCCAAAATATGATATGTGTGGCGACTTAATAAGTGCTATTCCTTCTTCGTATAGAACATTTCCAACATTTGCCCACTTTGCATGAGGTGTTAATGAATCAGCTCTATATAGACTTCCCTTACCGTTATCTGAAATTGTCATCTTTACTTTTCCCCCTGATCCAGTAAGTGATGGATCAGTTAGGTAAAAAGTATCTGGAAGTATTCTATTTCCATAATATAGATTTGATATGTCAAATATTGATATTTCATTTGAACTAGGATCTCTTGTTCTCTGGTATATTGTAAGAATTGGACCTAAGTTCCCTCCTAAGCTTTCTGGAGATACGCCTGCTATTTCAGAAATTATCGAAGAGGCTGAAATGTCATCTTCTAGTGCCTGTGCTTCACTTTGCTGCGCCATCTCAACATCACGTGCTGTAACAGTGGGTAACCCAAAATAAGCGGATGACGTTGGAATCATATCATCTATATTAATTAAGCTAAAATCGACGCCGCCATACACGTTCTTGTATCTAGACATTGATGTCTTTTTTGATCCGCTGTTTAAGAGCTCATAATCAGGAATAAAAAGGCCGTTATCATTTGGAAGAATCGTTAAGTTTCTCTTTCTTGTGGATCCCGAAGAGTAGATGTATCCGTTTGCAGTTATATCTAGAACGGTTGTATCTATTGTAGATGCAGTCAGGTGCCACAATCTAGGATATGCGCCATGTTTAAACTCTCTTAAAAAGTTTGGAAGATTCATAATATATCCTCCAACACCAAAAGAGAATACAGGGTTGAAAGGCTCTATTGAAGAAGACCGCTGGGTTTGAAACGGAGTTATAAGCGTATCTCTTGTTTTTGTCTCTTCTACAAAATACGGAGGCACATAGAACATGAGATCATCAGTTGTGTAATTTCCATACTTTTTATTCTTTTCTATTTCAGTATCTGAAAGACGCTTATTATAAATTTTTATATCATGTATTTCTGCATTCAAAGCATGATTAAACTTAAAATTAGTAGGGTCTGGGAGAGCTCCGCCATCACCTAGCGTTGGAAACACACCCTCCGCGGCACTAGATGTATCATTAAAGAATCTTGCTTCATCACCATAGCCATCAAAATAATTTCCAACAACCAGAGCACTTGATTGAACATGTGATGGTGGGAGAATTGTTCCAGAGTTTATATTAAAAGAAGTTGCTGTATCATCAATTCTTATGCTTCCAGTTCCATCGTTTAAATTTTTGGTGCCCCACCTTATTGCAACGTGGTGCCAGTTATTTCTTTTTAGCAAGTTATCTTTTGATAGAAAAATTAAGTCTTGTGGGCGTGATCTCTTGTTGTTGTCAACTGTAAGATCTATAGAAGACGGAGCAATATCAGCACTATGACTTAACTGCAATAGTATTCTGTATCCATCAACTTTTCCAGCATTATCTCTACTTGTTCCTGAAACTAGTGATATCGCATACGTAGATGATAAGTGAAGTATTGTTCCCGCTCTAAAGACATTTTCGCTCTTGTCATTAGTATATCTTGGATTTATATAGAAATCGAAGCTAAAAGATCCAGAAGGCGAATATGGCCTTGGTTTTTCAAACCCTAGTTGCAAGTTCGGATATATTATTGCAGAGCTATCAGGAACAAGTGCACCTGTAAAAAAGTTTACAGTGTGATAATTCGTATATGAAAACTGGCACACATCATAGTACGGTGCATAAAATGGCATCAAGACATTTCTTACGCAGTTTTTAACAGATGTATTCAGCTTAAACGAAAAAGGAGGATCAAATCTTACTATTTCAAATCTTTTTGTATTTCTAGCTATTTCAGATGCATTATTTACACCAGATAATACTTTTTTAAGAGTAGCAGATACATCTAAAGACTCTGGACTTCCTGATGCTTTTTGTTCTGCTACAGCAGTAGCTGCATTTTCTAGATCAATTAGGTATTCGAAGTCACCTTCATTAAATCCTGGAATTCCACTACTTTCTGGATCATAAGAGTTTTCTCCTGCCTGCTCTGGCTCTACGATATTTTTAAAACACTTGCTTGGGCGTGAAGATAGCATTACAGAGCCTGTTGGCAATGTAGTCATATCTGCAGCTAGCGACGAGCTAACGTATCTTGTTTCTGGATGAAGAGTTAAAGAAAACTTTTCAACATAATTGTCGTATATCTTGATAAGAGACATATGTCTTTTAGCCCCTAGAAATCAAGTCTAACTCTAACCGTTATATCCTTCTCATAGTTCTTTTCTATTGGCCTTGAAAGTTTTGCAACAGCGAGCAAGTTATCATTAGCGTCATATAACCCAACCGTTGTAATAAAGCAGAATGCTTTCTGTGTTGATTCTTGCCCGACTTCAATAACTCTTATTTTATTTGTTGCGCCATCGACGTATGTTGGATTAGAAGAGTAATTAAACTCATCTGCAGTTGCTCTACAGAAGATTAACGTAGAGTTAATATTTGTTAGATTTTGAAATGTCATTGCAGTGTTTGATCCAGAGCTAAACCTACATGACGCTAGATGGTCTAGTATATTATCCATAGACGCTGAAACCATTAGGTCTGGAATAAACTTTGCTCCGCCATTTGAAGATCTACCGAGCGTAGTAGATCCAATAATTGTCTTTCCGTAACCCACACCCTCAGGATTTGCATTATTCATTGCATCGATAGTACCTGTTACGTGCTGAGATCCAGACATTATTTTCGATAGATCAAAAACACCTACACCTTGATCATAAAACATAAGACCGACTGTCTCATTTGTATTTGTAGCATTGACAATATTTCCAACCGGGCCGCCGTAAGAAACTTCCTGATTAGCAGAAGAACCTACATCTGTAAATATTGCTGAGCCAGACTCAGATGTCGATCTAAGATTCTCTGCATCCCACCTTCCATCTGTGGTTCCGCCTCCGTGTCCATGATGAGACGCGGATGTAAAGAATCTCATTGCAAATGTTTCTCTCTTGATTGAATCTCTAGAGAAAAGACGCTTGAAGCAAATAAACATCGCATGAGATATTGTATCTGACGTAGTAAATCCAGAAAACGGTGCTGCAAATTGAGAATCTGCATTTCCTAGAAGTGTTTGTGCAAATTGTCTATAGTTACTTACCTTCTCTCTCATCATCAAAGAAGTAGAAGGAAAAAGAACTTTTCCATTTGAATCAACACCCGTAGAGGATGATGCTACTGCTAGGCTTCCAGAATATATTCCAACAGCTAAATCAAATATTGGATTTGCTGTTTGAAGACTGTGATCTTGATCATATACTGTCTGAAAAAGAGAAGAAGTTACTCCCGGACCTACACCGCCCGTTACGAAAACTTGATACGTCTTTCTTGTTTGTGATCCTGATATATCTTCTTGTATCACATCTACTAGCTGATTAAGAAAAGACTTTGTTGTCTTCTTATCAGCGTCTGTTAACTCTTTAAATGTTGCCATTTACAAAACTCCAAAAAACTAAGAAATTTGAACTCTGAACGTTAATGTCGCTCCAGAGTTTACACCAGAAACAGTCACAACTTTTTCAACTATTGATGAACCTTTTTGCTGGTATGTAGTGAAAAGATCAGTGCTAACATCTCTTGCATACAGTGTCATCCCTAGCGTTGAAAGATTTTGAGCATCTATTGTTGGACTTGCAGCAATTGTATACACAGCAACATTATTGTTGTCTATGCTATCTGGAACTCTATTACTAATACCTAGAAACAAGTAATCACAAGTAACTCTAAAGCTGAAATCTATAAGATCAGGATCAAGTATGCCGCTAGCTAGGGACTGTTTAGCTTGAACAAAGCTGTTAGTTGTAAAACCGCTTGATGAATTTCTACCAAGTGAAAGAATATTATCTGTCAGCGTTTGTACTAATGATAGCGTTGGCAGCCTTGTTAGAGAGTCATTATTAATTGATCTGCATCTATACTTTTGTCCAAGGTTGCCTTGTGTTACAGCTTCAAGAACTGGTGTATTTTTTTCTATTTTTTCTTTCCCTACTGTTCTACCAAAATGAACAATATGGCTATAGTCAACTTCTTCATCGGAAAATGCGAACTTAAAAATCTCAAAACTTCCGTCGTTTCGAGCAAGCGCCTCTCTTCCTGCATCAGTTAAAACTGCGTCTAAAATAATATTATTTGTACTGTGATCGAGAAAACCCATATTACGCTCCTGTCATTAAATATACACAACTAAGATATTCTGAGTAAAACTTCATTAATGAATATTAAGTATGTTTTAATTTGGTTAAAATAAATCAGAACTTCCATAGCTAGTAGGTACCACATCTGGTAGCCCGTAATCGCTTATTACGTTGATATTGACAACTTCGCTAAGTTGACTATCAACATTTATTATCTGTAATTTGTAATTGCTTCCAAGCAATCCTAATGATTCAGTTTCTGTACTTGTCATAGGCGTTCCTCCCGTATCTGTTGTAACAGATCGAGTTTCATATACATCAAAGTACTCTGGATCAAAAAATATTCTCATTCTACTGTGACCTGAATCTTTCATTGTATCGACAAATAGATCTGTGTTTAAATATAGGTTAGGATACGGTTTTGGCGCATTTGATCTAGAAACTAAGTCTACTTTAAGTTTATTTCTAGATCTATCAAACTCTACTCTAAACTGAGCTGAGTAATTTGCAGACAAACCCCTTGCATCTATTGCAGATAATGCATAAATGTAGCTAGAGTCCATGTCAAAACCTCTATCTTTATAAACTTTTCTAGGCCCTCTATGATTTACTTGCAAGCTTGAAGGAGAGTTCTCTAGAGGTGTTACTTTAGAAGTAGATTGATCAAAATTAAACTCTTTTATAAGTGTAAACGGCACATCAATTGATTTTCTTCTAAATATTTGATATCTAACTACGTCTCTTTGTGGGTTTAGCTCTTCTTCCCAAAATAACATTAGTGTGTTATCTGTGTAGTCCCACTGAAATCTTAAATTTTGAGGAGGATTGGGAGGTATATTCTCGTGACAATCGACTTTTACAGATAGTCCTGCAGATGCCATCATGACTGTTGCAAATACAGTCTGATCCTGAACCTCTCCTGATGGATCTTGAGTAAATGCTTCAAATCTTGTCAGAGCAACTGTTCTAATATTATAAACGTAAGATGCTCCATATTTTATATCTGGGTCTAGTATATGAGTAGCATTATATCCTTCAACAACAATAGGATCGTAATCTGTCCTAATTGCGTTTCCCTCACTATCTGACGATAGTTCCCACTTTTCTATTATGAAACCTATTGGAAGTGAATTTTCGTCAAGAAACTCTGCACACTCTCCTTCAATTATTGTTTCATCTAGTGTATTTGAAATGCTGACATCAAACTCATCTGCAGTTATTAATCCTGGAATGTTTGAGGCGATTGCAGCATCTTGAATAGTCTTAGCATCTTGCATAAGCCCTTCAATTTCATTTTCATATATATTTGTTTTATCTTCGACGGCAGAAGCAACAAGATTATATGCAAGCTTGTTGTTTAAAGCCATTCCAAAATCTATATTTTTAACACTTGAAAAAATATCTGAAGAGTCTTCTTCTCTAACGTCTGTGGGTGCATATGCAACTCCTTGAGACTGAATATTTCCCATTGACATTTTTACTTGGACACCATCTCTACTAAATGATGTTGTTCCTGTTAAGAATGCTTCTAGCTCTTCTGCTCCTGAGCCCCCGCTTGAAGTATCATCAAGACCAAAAAAAGACATAGATCCAGAAAGTCCTGTATAAAACTCTTGATCTATTTGATCGTCTTTTAAATATACTGATGCGAAATAATTTGCAGCAACAGCATCTTCTGTATGCAATTTTGACAAATTAGATTTAATTGGTGTCGGACCCATCGCGTCTAGCATAGACTGGAGACTTGTGTCAGGGTTTGTGAACGTAGTCGGTGTAACTGAGAATTGCACATACCTTGGATTACTAGTATTGTTTGAAATATATTCATCAGCTTGCGACATATCACTAACATCTATGGATGAATATTGTCCTGCCCCAGACGTCCTTTCATCTTTTGTGTAGTACTTATAAACGAACTTTGCAGCAACAGACTTTACTTCAGGAATATCTATCAGAGTCGCAG
>TARA_R110002020_G_scaffold65777_2_pt1 | contig 17105 bp, 3 predicted proteins | sample TARA_R110002020 | Tara Oceans TARA_R110002020 (sample SAMEA4396489) | marine metagenome | biome: Westerlies Biome; feature: [MES] marine water layer (ENVO:01000295) within the mesopelagic zone...; material: water (ENVO:00002006), including particulate matter (ENVO:01000060) such... | reverse complement strand
TAACCACGGCTACGCAGTGCTATCTGCATTGAAGAACGTCTTTGAATACGAAAATATATTTTTGTACAGAAAAGATAAAAAGACAGGGGATGGCGATAATAAACAAGGTTGGCCCACAAATTCTAAAACAAAAGCAATAATGGAAAGTCGATTACAGACTGAGATTGCACAACGTAATTTAAAAGTTAGAGACATGGAATTTGTGTATGAAGCTCAGTCATACGTTAGAACTGGACACAAAACAGGCGCAGAAGGTTCAGGACATGACGACCGAGTAAGTAGTATGGGAGTCGCACTTATGGCAAAAGATGTAGTAGCTATTTCCAGTCGAGGAAGACCTAGACGAAAACAAGTTATAAAGAAGCACTTTGGCACGAGGCATAGATAATGAGAGAAATACTGTACGCTAGAGGAATTGAAGTTGGCGAAGGTGAAGCTGAGATTGAGGCTAGTCAGGAACGCGATGAAAGATTTTTAGATCGTGTAATGTCTGATTTAAAGTTTGGTCAAAGTTTTTATTTTGAGCGCAACCAAGAATTTGCTCGACAAGAAAAATGGTACTATCGAGATCACTATGACCGTTCAGTACCTAAGTCTGCAGACGTACCTATTTCTGAACAGATTGATAATACTACAAACATTGAGAACGAACACCTAGTTACACTTAACATACCATTCTCTTCTGTACAACGTGCACATACTATGATGACGGGCGAAGACCCAATTATTGAAGTACTCTCTGGCTCTAGTCGAGCAGATAAAGTAGTTAAGATGCTTCATAGTGTATATCAATTAAATAGTCGAAGATGGGGTTCTAACCCTGTACATGATTCAATCTTTAATCAACTATTGTACGGTTGGGGTGTACTAAGAACTACATGGTCACGCAATGACTATGACGACGAAGATACAGATTTCCAAGGTGATAGACCTATGTATCACTTTCCAATTGAAATAAAGAGCCTTGACCCATATGAAGTATACCCAATAGCAGGGGGAACACATGAACAGTGGAAAGCTGTTGTACATCGAACCTTTATGAAGGTATACGAAGTAGAAGAACAGTGGGGTGTTACCCTAAACCACAATGATGAGGATCGTGTGGATGAGGATCTAGATTATACAGAACCGCTGCGCCCAGAAAAAGAAGTTGAAGTAGTAGATTACTGGGCATGGGAAGGTGACCAGATTATCCATACTGTTGTTGCACATCAGCAATTTGTAATGAGACCTTCGGTCATGAAATTCTACGATTGTCTACCCTTCACGATATTTCATTGTGCAAAGACTACCTCAAAGGTAGGGGGTAATATGGGGCTATCTGTTAACTACGCACTTGTAGACAGTGTTTCCGAAATGGAATGGCTGCTTAATAGGCATATGCGTATTGCAGATTTGTATGCAGACCCAACAATGGTTATTCGGCGTGTAAATGATGAGCCGGTAGACATCGAACCCGGGTCAGGTACAATCGAGATCCTCGAAGGAGAGGATGTGTACTACCTCCAATTTAGGGGTACGCTGCCTGATCTAGACCAACTAACACAATTCTTCCGTGTACAAGTAGACGAAGAAGGATTCTCATTGCCACAAGCAGGACAGAGTGGTATTGATACGATTGCACAACAGCAAGCTTCTCTTATTAAAATATTTAAACCTGTCGAAAATGCACAGATGGCATTAGAAGATGTCAATGCTAAGATAGTTGGTTTATCACAGCGTTATTCTTGGGATGACACTATTGAAGTTATGGGCCGTATGGACTCAGAAGATAACGTAGAATCTTTCGCATTTAACATAAAAGGTAAAGACACAAAAGGCATGCGTAATACAAAAGTAAATCTACGTGCAAGGTTCCCCCTCGAAGAACTACGGAATGTTGCAGCTGCAGCTACACTTAAGAACGCTGAACTTATGCCTCCAAAAGTTGTTATGAAACGACTATTACACGCACAAGACCCAGAAGCATGGCGTGATGAAATTATGTCAACACGAGCTGAAGATAACCCAATGGTTATGCAACAACTTATTGATACACAGTTACAGACAATTGCACAACGCTCTTCTATACAAAAGATGGTAGAAGAAGAGTTAAATGCGTTGGCACAGCAGGGTATGGCTCCACAACAAATGGAAGGTATGCCTCCAGAAGATATGGCAATGCGAGGACAACCTAGCCAACAGGGTAGTCCTGAAGCTCCAGCACCAATGCAGCCACCTCCAGAACAAGCACAAATGGAAGGACTCTTGGCGCAGATGGGGGCTGATCAAGGTATGGCAGATAATGCAACACCAGTTCCAATGGAAGAGAATCCGTTGGCTAATATACAGCAACCACCGGGGGTTTAATGGCTAAAGAGTCATTTCCAGAAAAACTAGATGACAAAATTTTTGATGCTGTGCTTAAAGTACGTGCCACAATTTTAGAAACGTATCCAGAAGATACGATGATTGATTCGATGATAAGAGGGAGTTACTTAGCGTTACAACCACAACAGCAGCTAGAAATACTAGATTCTGTTGGACCAGACTGGATGGTAGAAGTTGCAGCTAAGTTAGAGAAAAAGCTTGCAGAAATTGACAAGCAAGGGAAATAAGTAATGGATCAAGTTACTAAAACAAATTTTAGAATGGCCTTAGCCGAAGCTCTTATTGCTAGGTGGAACGCTAACCGTATGGCAGGTTTAGTAGATAGTTGGGGAGTGGGAAGAACGAGAGTGGGTGCAGTACCTACAAAAGTTGGAAATCTTCCTGTTAACTTAGTTCCCCAAGATATAGATGTATGGACAATGCTCGGTGGAGAAGAACAAGCCTCTAGACAAATTGATAAACTAATTGGAGGTACTTCTGCTGAGACTTACATTCCAATGCGTAATGCACTTATTTTTCAACTATTACAAAATGTTTCAGCAAGTAACACTCCAAGGCATACAAATGCACAAGAAGCAAGTGAAGAAATGGCTTCTGGTAAATTTAACATGATATGGAATCAAGGTGCTTCATTAAATAGTATAGATGCAAACCGTCTTGAATCACAATCTGCACAAGGAACTAATCTACAAGGCTCAGATAATGGCAGATTTTCAATTGATAAATCACAAGCTGGAGAATATACAACAGGAGGATTTGATACAGTTGAAGGAGGACGTGGTAGTATGCCTCCAGCTGGAACTACTACTACTACTACTACTGGTCCTGCAATGGTAAGCACAGATCCTAATGCAGGTGCACTACCGACACCACCTAACCTACCTACAGGTCCTGCTATGACAGGTATGTGGGCTAATCCAGATGCGACGGCACAAGTACGACCTACTCCTACTCCTATGAGTGGTGCAGGTTCAGAAATTGGTGCAGATGAAGGTGAGATATTTCCCGGCGGTAATACAGGTGCAGGAATAACAGGAGGAGGAACTGGCGGGTCTGTAACTACAACTTCTCCTACAGTAAGTGGTGCAACTGCGCTAGGTTTACCTAATGGTATCTTATATACTGATATTGCAGAGATACTCGCAAAGCTACAAAAGTTTGAACAAGACCCTGAAACAGCAAATCAGTTTGATGCTTGGTATACGTGGTACAAAAGGTTCTATGCAGATAAATTTTCAGGTACATACACCGTCACAATAGACGGAGAGAATAAAGAGATTACTGGTGCAGAAGCTTCAATGTGGACAGCATTGATGGCTGCTAACGCAAAAGTTTCGGGAGGCGTTGAAACTCCCGGTGATAAATACAAGATGCAAGATGGTGAGTTTGTCGAAAGGCCAAAGCCAAACACTATAAACATTTCATTCCTTGAAACAAATGGAGATGGTACAACTACACCGCGAAATGTCCCAGTTACTTTAGATGACCCCGCATTGTTTGATCTTCTTGCCAAATCAAACCTTATAGGTAATTTAGGTAAAGTTGATTTAGAAGATAGAATAATCGACCTACATCCCGGAGCTTGGTTTGATGTCAAAGACGCATTACGTAATCCAGAAATGCTTGGTGTAACAGATGCAGATACTAGTTCCCTCTCAAAGTTGTTTACACAATTAAACGGGAATGTTGAACAGTACAACCCATATAACTCTAGAGAAGACCAGATGCCCGCATTATCTGAAGAGCTTGTTAAAACAGGGTTAGTATGGTCTTTAGACCCAATAAGTAAAACACCCGAGCTTATTGATACAATGCCTTGGATTGGTCCTTCACCAGCTGAAGTTCGTTTTATTCCAAAAGATCCTAATGATAAGGGTGGACCGGGATCTTGGGAAATAATACCAGATGTAAATGTTGGTAAGTCTCTAGATGAAGGAGTTCCTGCTTCTGTTAAACCATGGTTACAAGCAGTATTAAACTCTGGTGGGGATATGTCAATTATTGATAACGCCTTCCCAGAACTATTAAGAGGTGACGTAGATCCTGCGACAGTAGGCCCTGATATGCAACAAGCATTAACTCAGAGAAACATTATCAAACACTGGGTAGGATATATACTCGGACAAGCTAGACTTGCTAGTGATCCACGCTATGCAAAACAACCTGTAAGTATTCCTATGGGTGCAGGACAACCCCCATTAGATATAAGTGCTTTTGACATTTCTCTACCTGCTTTTGTTCAAACAACAGATAAAGGATTTGATTATGGACACGGTGCTAGAGCTGCTATAGCTGTTGGTGCAGCAGGTGTTCTTGGTGCTGGTGCCTCTTGGCGTGAGACTTGGAACAAGATGCAGTCTTTGGGTCAGATAGGTTCTGGAGAAAAGTTTGGAACATACCCTCCTAATTACAGAGATCCAGCGGGTAGCGAAGCAGGAGAAGCTACTATTGCTGGAGCTAGTTATACTTCAGCAATACAAGACTTTGTTAGTACCTCAGTTGGGGGAACAGGTGGTGCAGCAGGTGCAGCAAGTTCTACCGCAGGTACGACTGCTTCTAGCGCGTTACAAGATAATATGGATAGTACAGAAGCTGCTACATATTCTCCACCGGGAGAATTTAATCCTGTTACAGGCGTTACGACAGGTGGTTGGGGTAGACCATGGGAAGGTGGTGGTACTTTTGATGCCCCTCCAATAGGTAGCTGGATGCAACAAAAGCTACAAGAGATGGGTGCAGTACATCCTCCTCAGCAAGGTATGAACAGTCAAGGACTTGCAGTATCTATATACTACAACGCGGCAGGAGAGGTTGTTGCAGAAATTCCAGCAACAGGTGTAGAATCTGCTATTCAAAACTTCTTAGGTCAAGGAGATACAAGTGAAGCTACTAGAGCTTTCTTTGCTGATGAAAGAAACACTCCTGAAAAGAACGCATATTATTCAAAACTAAGAACTTTTGCTACTCGTCAAGCAACTGCAGAATCAGAAATTAAACGACTTAAAGAAGCAGCAAGACTAGGAGGCTATGAAGCTTTTATTCCTGTAGGGTTACAAAATACAGCAAGTGGTCTTCTAGACGCAAATGAATTAAAAGCACTCAATGCATTGAAACTAGCTGCTGGTCTAATGACTGAGGAAGAAGCAAACAGTACAAACACAACGTCCGAAGATGCCAACGCTGCAGCAGCTGCTGCTAATCAAGATAATGCCACAAATCCTGCTAATAGCAGTGGTGTCAATCCTAATCTTAATCCTGCTGCACCTCCTGCAGGAGCTGTAAATCCAGAAGGCACAACACCTCCAGCACCTCCAGCAGGTGCAGGTGCAGGTCCAGCAGGTACACAACCTCCAGCAGGTCCTGAAACTGGTCCTGAAACTGGTCCTACAGGTCCGGAAGAAGGTCCAGATACTGCTCCTAGTAGTCAAACAGGAATACCATTGTATGACACAACTTTTCCGGGTAGTCAACAACCTGCTCCTACTACTACTACAGTTAACAATCAAACAGGAATGCCTCTTTATGACACAACTTTTCCGGGTAGCCAACAATCTCCAGCTGGTACAGGTTCAACAACTCCTGCGGGAATACCATTGTATGATGAAAGTATGAGACAACCAGTAACTTCTCCTACATCAAAGATGTACACGATGGGTGGTGCACCTCCTCCGGCTTACGGACAAGAAGGTGTTGAAGTTGGACAAATAGGAGCTGGCGCTTCTAAACCGTCCGACCGTAATCAGGAAGCTTTCGTAGAACAACAATGGCAAGAGTACCTATCAAATACTGGACAAACAGGAGCTACAGGCACACAGGCTGCAGCAGCTTATCAAAACTTTGTTGCTAATATACCTGCTGGTGGAACTCCGGGTGGTACTGTACCTTCTCAAGGTGTTTACACAATGGGTGGTCAATCAAATATTATGAGTGGAGCTGCAAATACTGTAGACCTTGGAGCGAGTTCAGGAGGGTATATTCCACCTAATAAGAGTGTATTTACTATTCCAAAAGATAAGAGAAGTAGCACAAAAGGTGGTACAATTTCTGAGGGAACAGGTGAACTTAGTGGTGGATCAAACAAAACAAATGATGCATTTGCTGGATGGACACAAACACAAGATAAAACTACAGGTAAGTGGAGCTTAACACCAAAAAAGAAACCTAAAAAAGGAACTATATCTGAAGGAACAGGCGAACTCTAATGTCAGAAGATCTAGCTAAAATATTATCTTCTCTAGGAAATGATAATTCTAGAAACGATGAACTACATAATTTTGTACAAAACGGACCTCCTCCAGAACAGGCTCCAGTAGCTCAAACTGGCGTTCCTCCTTTAGGGGAACCAAGCCACATGGATGATGATTTTACCGATGCAGTTGAAACAGGTAAAAACAATATGAGTGAGTATACTGCTTTATCTAACTATGAAGCAGGTGATGTACTACAAGGTAATGTTGCTAATATTCCTGCTAAGTACGCAGACCCTACTCAAAAAAGGGAATCTATAGATGGTCTACGCGGTAGATCAGGTGGTGACCTTATGCGCGAAGGTTCGCGTGATTACTGGTTAAATGAACAAAATGAAGAAGATAAAAATATCTTCATGGGTATAGCTACACAACAAATAGAAAGTATTGATAACCCACGACTACAAGACTACTTTAAAAGAAGTCTAGGTGATCCTGAAAAAGAAGCAGATGTGTTTGCAGCACTTGTAGATTATAGTGTGCAAAATGATACAGCTAGTCCTGATTTAATCCAATATCTGCGTAATAAAGGAGTATTAAAAGATACTAATCAAGCAGACCCAAATAACCAAACTATTAAAGTATCTAACAATCTTAGTAAGTTTGACTTAGATATGTCTTCTGCAATTGCAGCAGACTTTATGGCAGGCGATCCATTAGCTTTTAGAGGTGTTACAAAAACAGTTGCTGCAGAAAACCACGTAGACTTTTCTAAAAAGACAGACGTTCGTAATGAAGTTGTACATCAAACTAATGAACAGCTGAATAAGTTCGGTGAACAGTCACGACTAACTGAAGACCAGCTACTAAACATGCGTACTCAAATAATGAATAATCTAAGTGATTATGGTGAAGGTGCAGAAAACTACTTGTTAGTTTCTATGGAACCACGTAATCTTGTTTCAATGAAAAGAATGTCTCAGTTACAAGACATACCTGCAGAAGCATTTTTAAATGCGTTACGAGCAACTGCAACAGATGTACGTAGTTGGGGAGATGGCAGAGTACGAGATTTCTGGACACAGCTTGGGCTAAGTCAAACGCAACAAACAGTGCTGCGACATGCCATTATAAGTGGTACTCGTAATACAACTTCAGGTACTGTACGTCAAATGTCCCAGACTGGTAACGAAAAAGTTGATGCAGAAAACTCTGTAAAACAGTACATTGATAAACTGCAAGACGAGTACCAAAGAATACAAAAGCCGTGGCCTCCATCAGAACCCTTAATACTTCCACAAAATTTAAAGAGTGAACATCTTACAAATGAGTTCCTCCTAAAGCAGGGATTTAAAGTAGCACAAGAAAAACGATCTTGGTGGAAGAAAGGACTAAGTGCTGTATACGATAAGGGTAAAGACCTTGTCGGTGGTGTGATTGCACTTGATGAAATTTTTATAGACAACGTAGCAGAAAACGCTTTAAGTGATGCATTGTATGAAATAGATATGTCATTGATTGACGACCCATACAAAGAAGCAAGTCGTCAGCGTATCTTTGAAGGGTTCCGAGAAGATACAGATAAGCTAAATAGAATGGTTGAAGAAGCTGAAGAACGTGGAGTCTCTGGTTGGGAGATGCGTTTCTTAAAAGCACGTCAAGGATTAGCGAATGTACAACAAGGAACAGTTACAGGAATTTGGAGCTGGCTAGGGGGAACCTACGATACAGCTAGAGCTGCAAGTGATTGGGGTGTTCGGAAAGCTACTAATGGTAATTATAATACTAAAGGGTTCCTTCCTTCTTGGGAAGAACTTGAGTTCGATATAGAGAAACAAGCTAATAAAATACCGGGATATCAGAGTTGGCTCGATGACATACCAGACGGTGATAAAGTATCAACTATTGCTTCTTACTCTACTTTACGAGATACCAAACTACGTGAAGACTCAAAACCCGGCGGGGTGACTAGACGTGATTTAATGTCTGTCTACCTTTATAAAGCTAATAGCGAAGAAAAACAAGAAATAGAAGATGCAATTGGTGGTCTTTTTGATCTTGTAGAAGATGAGAATCGTCAGTGGCACTATGCTAGTATGGAACAGTTTAACGATTTAGTTTTAAATAAAGATTACACTATAGCTGAAGCTCTTGATGAGTCTATAAATATGTGGGGTCGAATGAGAGCAGGGCTTTCATTTGGTACCTTTAACCTACTTGACTTTGGAATAGGTAAAGCAATAAGTGTCCCTATTAAATCTACAGGTATGGCACTAAAATCTGCTCCAAGGCTTACTAGTCTTGGTAACCAAGTAGACAATATTACAGACCTTATTAGACTATCTTCTAAAGGACAAGCAAACATTAGTACTGATTTAGTAGATGACGCTATCGTTGTACTTGAAGATGCTGCGTTTGAATTGGGCAATGATATGAATAAAGCTCTTGATTCAATCGATGTTATACGACCGCCTGATGCAAATGAAAGTACCTTTGAAGCATTTAGAAGACTTACAACAGGTAAAGATGTTCGTAAAGGTAAGACGGTAGATGCTAGAAAAGTTCGAGAAGTAAGTGATAACTTCCTTGGTAGAACATTTCAAAACGTAACTGGACAACTCACAATAGGTAAAGGGCAACTTCCAAAGGAAATACTTGACAAAGAAGTTTATCAAAAGGCTATTGAAAATGCTTTAATTATGCTTAAACAAGCTAAAGAAACAGGAACCTCTGCTAACTTAGCTGGCTTAGATGATTTGTTTGATGCAGTACGACTTGGAGATAGCTTCGTAGACCAAGGGCGTTCTATAAAGAATATCTTTAAAGTAACTTCTGCACTAAATAAGTCAAGCAAACTAGCTACACTTGACTCAGCTGCTCATGCTTCAAATAAGTTTGACCTGCGAGAGATTACAGCAGAAATTCAAACAGGAAGTACAGGTGCTAATCTTGGGTTCAACCAACGGGGTGCATTCTCTCGTCTAAAGAATTCTATGTTTGGTAGAACAACTGAAGGTGCAAAGAGAGACTACGTTGCTAATGCAAATCAACTTACCATGAATTCTTTTGGTGAAATGATGTCATCGTATTTACCAAGGTTTAAACGAACTCGTTCAGTAGCTCAGCACAACTTTGTAAGAGGATGGTTAGAAGACTTACAGACAGTAGATGATAGTCCAACTGCTTTGCTTAACTTTGTACGTGGAAATAAGAACAGTGATGTGCTTTACCAAGACCATGCTAAAGCACTTGACATACTACGTCAAATAGATTTAGACGAAGTTCCCTCTCTTAAGAAAGGGTTGGACGTAGATGGAGAAGACCTCACTCCTATTCAATTCTGGAATAGACTTAACGCAGAAATGACAACTGCAGTAAACAAAGTCATGCTTGAAAAGTTTGGACTAACAGATGAAGTAGGTGCTGCACTTGGTCTGCAAAACGGTATTAACAAGTTTACTTCAAAAATATTCCTTGAGCGACCTGCCTTTGCTGTACGTAACTGGGTTACGAACAAGTCTTTAGGTATATTAGATAGTGGTGTACATGTTACTGATATGTTAAGAAACACTGATGAGATTGCTATGAAAGAATGGGGTGACTTACAGTTCATCCAAAAAGGTATTTCTGCTGGTCAGCTAGGTACAGAGACTCAAGTTATTGGTCGAGGAGAAACTGACTGGCTTAAGGTAATGCTTGGTCATGGAAATGAAGACGTAAAGAAATCTAAAGGCTGGCGTAAAGCTCTATACATGGCTAAGGGTGGTGGTATACCTCTTATTGGTGGCGGTCTACCCTTTATATTTGCACGAGAACTTTCTGGCTACATGGAATCTGTTGACCGTATGAGGATTATCGACAAAGCAGGACATCGTTGGTATCGTCAATTTGCTAATGAAGAATCTATAACACGTATGCTTAATCAGCAAGATCCTGAAATTATGAAAATCTTTAACTCACTAGACGATGATGGTGCAATGTTTAAAGATCTTGTTGAAGCACTACAGAATCCTGCAAATGTCAGCATGGAGGACTTCGCACAAGTTATTAGAGCAGGTACTGAAGATGCTTACATGATACGTATGAATGAAAATAATCCTGCTAAGATGTTTAGAGAGTTAGGATTTCCTGAAGAATTTATGAAAGATGCTGACTTAGATATGATAGCATCAAGATTCTTAAAAAATGCACAGCTAGACACTAACCGTACTGACGGTACTTTTAAGTCTCATCAACAAAATTTAAGAGATGCTGTTGCTGAAGAAATAAGAACAGAATTAGAAGTACTTCGTGCTAACGCAATAGAAGCAGGGTTTGATGTACCTAAAAACACAGACCCAACAGTTATAAATACTGCAAGAAGGAACGCACAAAAAGCTGTAGGTGGAAAGACTTGGGAAAGTCCTCTTACATATTCTGATGATTTATTACAACAAGATCTTGCTACAAACTTGTTTACAGTATACGACAGAGTATTCGATGCATTAAAAACAAAGCTACTCCAGAATGGTGAAGTAAAAGATCTTACACCAGAGATGATAAAGCTTTCACATGACACAGCTATGAATGTTATGTTGGAAGCATCTAAGCCACTACGGGCATTAGAAGAAGCTAAGACGCGCATGGTCTTTCAGATGACCGATCCTGATGCGTATAAAGAAGCAATGTATGGATTTATTCCAATGCTTACACGAGGTGGTCTAAATCCACAACCTGCTTCAAGAGGAGTTCCTAAAACATTTGGACCAGATACTCTTGGTGGACGTGTAGAAGGTGAAGAGTTTAACTGGGAACGAGAAGCCTTTGTCTCTTGGTTCCCTCAAAAACCAAACTTAGAATGGTTACGTGAAGCAGAATATGAAAACAATAAATGGAGCTACTGGGCTGTTCAAAAGCTTATTAGTGAAGGAACAGATACAAAACCAATTGGTGACCCATTGCCGGGATTTGCAGACTTACGTGATGAACTAACTGAAATAGAGCAAGCAGCAGGAACTACAGCTACTCGAATTCTAGAAGAACTTAGACGTGACGCGGTTACTTCTGGTAGAACAATACGTTCTGGAACAGGTGAAGCAAGTCTGGTACAAAGAAAGATGGGTGTAGCACAGAAGCTTCAACTTCGATTAACGCAAACACAAACTGTTAATGGTAAGAAAGTCACACGTTCTCTTAAGCAAAACTGGAAGAGTGTAGATCAAGGTGTCAAAGACGCTATTCTTGATGAAACACTTGATGACATCTTAATGAATAATGAAGGTGGATGGAAAGTCATAGACCCTGAGCATATTCGTAATCATTGGTTAGGAGCTAACAAAGCATTATTTACAGATGAAGAACTTAATCTTGGGTTACAAAGACTTATTGATAGGGGAACTGTATTTTCTGTACCATCTAGAGGACGAGCTAAAAAGAATGGGTATGTCACAATAGACGCATCTTTTAAAGGACTTAACGATGCACATCGTTATACTCCTCTAGGTGAAGATGCAATACGTTTTAAAATGCGTGAACTTGGTGAAGCATTAGATGTTCTTGCTAATCGTGCTACAAAACGACATATGGCAGATACTAAGAAACAAGCTGCAATACAATCTTTTGCTAGTGGCTTGGCTTCAGATTCTAACAGGATGATAAATGAGTTGTTTACAAAGACAGATCAATTCATTGGTAGAGAAGGCAATATGTTTGGGGGTTCAGGATCATTCCTAAGTAGAACCCGAAAAGACTTAGATGATATGACACAGAATATTATTGATGGATTTCAAGGAAATAAACTTGACCCTGAAATACATGGACGTGAACAAAGTTTTGTTGGTAAATGGGTTGATGAATATAACACATTAGCAGACGAAATAGGCATGGAGCCACTTGCTTTAGACTTACAAAGAAACGGGCAAAGTACTTCACAAGGTATGGGACTTGATGTACATCATGACCAAATGGGGAACTTTGAAGGCGCACTAGCTCATCGAGCACCAAAGCTTTCATTCTTAAATAGACTTGCTAAAAAGCTTGATGAAGATATAAGCAATGGTGTTGGTGCTGATGATGAATCATTCTCAAGAGAATATATTGATAGACTTTGGATGTATCAACAGGGTAAAGCTCGTGAGTGGGATAACATGGCTATTGATGCAGAGCTTGACGAAGATATGCTAGATGCTTTAAGTGATGAATTAAAAGATTTTCCAATTGAATTACTTTCACCAGAGCAGTTCCTTGATAGAGAAAACTGGGTGAACCACGTTAACTTTTGGGGAGCACCTAGGGCTGCAACACGAGGGAATAGAACTGACCAAGAAGTAACAAATACATTTCAATTAGAGCATAAGGTTGTTGTTGGTGCAGATAAGAAAGGTGCAGAAATAGATGAGAGTACTAAAACATGGTCTGTTCCACTTACAACTAAGGTACATCCTAGAGGACAAACTGATGACCTTGGAATGCAAGATCCAAATCTTCCACAAGCTACACGAGGTAGTTTACTTAGTCCTGCACAGCGTACTCAGACTGCGTATAAAAATGCAAGGACTGTTATTGATCCACAAGAAGCACAGCTTCGAGCTACTTTAGAAAGTGATCTTACTAGAAAAGAAGAACAAGTAAAAGAAGCTATTGATACTTTAAGAAATGATTATGATCTTCAAATTAATAAGCATAGAGCGGATATGAAGATACAAGGTGTAGACCCATATGGAGAAGTTTCAAAAGGAAAAATACGTGAAGTATACCGACCACGACTAAAAGAAGCTGAAAAACAATTAACTGATGATCTTAAATTATTTAAGCAAGAAGAGACTGCTACTGTTGAAACTAAGATAGATGACTTATATAGGCAGTATACAGTTAATGGTGTGCCTGTAAATAAAAATGGTAGTTGGAAATTAGAAGTTCCCGGTGAGCCAGATAATTGGGACTTTGCATTTGTAGGTGATGAAGCTGTCCTACCAGTTAGTTATGGAATGGAACAGGCAGCAAAGGTTGACGCTTCAGGTCTTCCTGATTTAAATATTACAGCTGAAGGAGTTCATGGTCGAACAATGATGCAGTATCCTCCAGAAGGATACAAGGCTTTTATTGCAGATGATAGTTGGGGACCAGATGCTAGACGTATGGCAGTCTTTGTAAAAGATAATGCTAGTGCTGCAGAGATTGAAGAAGCAATGCAAAAATTGGTTGCGTACTCAAAAATTACTGAGGCAAAATCAAGTGAGATTGCTAAGTCAGTTGGACAGTTCTCACGTAAAGATAACCACACAGGATTTAGAGCTTCTTGGTCTGGTTCCTCCGGAGCAAAAGGACATGAGCCAGAACTTGCTAGAGCAGAATTCTCACGAGTAAAAAAAGGCTTTTCAGAGTTAGGTGATTCTAGTTCAAGTAGATCTAAAGCATTTTCAAAGAGATTTAAGAACAAAGCAGAAGCTGAATCTGAACGTGGTATAGAACGTAGAGCACATATTAAACTTATGGATTATATGGAAAGTCAATGGGAAAAAGGTTGGCCTATATACGGTAGTCCTGATACTCGTTATGAAGATATCCTTGAAGAGTTTATTGATGCACAACGTGTCTTTGAGTTAAAACGAGGTGCTGCTAGAAGAAGAGGTGATGGTGTACTCAAACAAGGACATGGCAGGATGTTCACACAAGAAGAAGCAGACACTCTTATAAAAGGGTTAGAAAAAGCTGGTTCTCAAATGAATAAGCTTAAGAGACAATCTCGAAAGCTTGGACAAGCAACAGCTGATTGGGTACTGCATGACTACAACAATACAAACAACATCGACTATATGTTACGATGGATTGGTCCATGGCATATTTGGCAGACACGTACTACAGGTAAGTTAGCTGCACATATTGCAGAGAACCCACAGTTCCTCAACAAGGCAACACAGTACCTTCAAACCATCCAAGCCATAAATAGAGATTCAGATGTTTCTGCGTGGGCAGAAAGAGATCTACCTATCGGACAAGCATTACAACCTTTCTTTGGTATGTCTAAAGCAGCTGGTTTCGATCCGGGAGGCTTTATGTCATTTGCGGAGAAGCACTCTGCAAACGCTACAATGAACGTAAACTCATTCATGTTCTGGAATGATATGTTTGATTACTACCCGTCAAACGGTAAAAGAGTTCGTGAAGGTGAAGACCCACTTAAGAACTGGGAAAACTTTAGCACACTTGGTAAGGCAATTGATGGTTACGCTGGTGTAGGCCAGCTACCTGTTAACCCACTATGGACTGCAGGTGCACAGATACTAGGTGAGATGGAGCTTATTGATAAACCATTTGGTGACGAAACAGATACTCTGGAGAAAACCGTTGGGTCTCTAACCCGACCAGCAGATACTCTAATGGGTATCGCAGCGAACCTGACGGGCAAGCACCACAAAACACAGCTCATCAGAACTAACCGTGACCTGCGTGAGATTGATTGGCAATACGCTAATATGGCTTTGAACATTATCATGTCTGAAAGGGACGATGAAGGAAACCTTTATGGACCTGACCCTGAGAATAACGCAAAGCTACAACAACTTTTAATAGCGTGGGATGCTTGGAGTCGTAAAAAGAATGACCCAATAATCAATGTTCCCTTGCTACATACAGTTGGTAGTGCTGCTGGACAAGTATTTGGACATGAGCTTAGTGACGTAGGAGAAATGGTAAACCCTGTAACAGGTAAGACTATCAATGCTGCAGGAGTCTCCGAGATACACTCTAAGGTTGTAAGAGAAGCTGCAACAAGAAGGTCACTACGAGATGCATCTTCAATGCTTATCGGTTCTGCAATAAATATTGCTAACCAAAAAGTAATAGACCCAGAAACAGGCAGACTAGTAAATGCTTCAGATATTATGACTAAGTACTACGAGTTAGTACAACGTAGAGATTTGAGTAAAGGTGAGAAGAGTAAGCTATACCAAGAGTACTTTAGTAAGAGTCCTTGGGTACGTAACTGGTTAAACAATAAGAAGTTTGAGTCTGATCCAATTAAGTCAGCACAAGCTTCTACTATGAAGTACGCCTTGTTAGAAGATATAAACAATGAGTATGAAATAGAGTTATCACAAATACCCGGTGAGCGTGTGCCTATTCCTACATCTGCAGATGGTGAGCCTGATACATTGTATACTGCACTTGGATTAGAAGAAACTCCTGCAACAAACGAAGACTTTTGGACACTACGTACTGCTGCTGCAGAAAGAAAGCGTGTACGTATTTTAGAAGGTAGTAAGAGAATTTATGACGCTACTGGTATAAACACAGGTGGTTTAGACGATTCTAAGTATGGTGACCCTTCACCAAACTTTGCATTAGATAAGAGGTCGTTCGGTGACGCACGACTGTTCAATCAAATGATGGAAGAGAATCTCGTACAAGACGATATGTTCATGACATTGTTTGGGGATGACCCTGCTGGTGGTGTACAGAAAGTTACAGCTGTACTAGACAAACTGTTCCCAACAGGTATATACCAAACAGTTAAACGGGATGATGTAGAAGATGTTATACAGGAAATAATAGAAGAGAAGTTCAATAAGACTGGTCAGAAGTATAAGCCAGAGTGGATTACTGTTGATATGTTTAATGCATGGCAGCTTGAAAGCTACGTGCAAGCTATTAAGAAAGATAAACTTAACAGTGTTCCCCCTCTATTCTCAGAACAATTTAAAGATATGTACACTGTTAGGGGAACAAACGCAACTAACTGGACTCAATACTATGAGGATTTGGAAGCGTGGGAAACCACTATGCAACAGCAAGATCCTGAACAATACAGACTTTATAAAGTCTATGAGGCTAGTAGTGCTAACTTAGAACAGATTGTAGATACTGCTATTGAGAAAGTTATGCGTGGTGTACAAGATGACATCAACGTAGTATACGACCTTGAACTACTGAACCAAGACCCAGTTGCTATATCAAAGCATGTACAACATCTACGAGATGTGTGGAAGCCACCTACTGTTGAAGGTGTTATGAACTGGCTAAATGAGAATGAGTATGGTCAGATATGGATGGAGAGACAGGACTATCATCAAGATGAACTTCTTGAGCAGGTTAAGAAGCGTCTATCAACCATTGAAGATATTACTTACCAAGACATGAAAGATGGTCAGTGGGAAGAAAAAGTCACACGATTAGAGACACAGCTTAACATGGAAACTCCTTTTGATAAGCAGTATCACTTTAAGTCTCCAAACAGAGAGCGTACTATACATAACGCAGATTCACTTGACGAGTTTAATAAAGCGTATAAGGTATACAGACAGTTACAGTTTGCTAGAGATAATAATATATACATTAAACTCGACCCAATAGGTAACATATCTCATCAAAGATACTACGAATACTTTATTCCAGAAAGTGAAGCAGTTATAACTAACTTAGCTGCTGTACGTACACTACAAGAAGCAGGTAAGTGGGACGAAGCAGAGTATCTTAAGAAGCTTAATGAAGAACGACATCCTACAGGTTGGCCTCTAGGTGTTGTAACAGAGAAGAGAAACAATGTTGAGTTACCGTCTCATGGTGATGTAG
>TARA_R110002020_G_scaffold36695_2_pt1 | contig 17109 bp, 9 predicted proteins | sample TARA_R110002020 | Tara Oceans TARA_R110002020 (sample SAMEA4396489) | marine metagenome | biome: Westerlies Biome; feature: [MES] marine water layer (ENVO:01000295) within the mesopelagic zone...; material: water (ENVO:00002006), including particulate matter (ENVO:01000060) such... | reverse complement strand
TGGTGAGGATAATCGATCAATCATGGATGCAGTCCTTAATGAAGTGCTACTTGATCCGCAACAAGCTTTGGCAAAATCTCAAATCAGCCTTGATTTTGGATCAGATTACCAGGAGTCCATTATTACCAGAGAATTAGAAGCTGCAAAACTTAAAGCTCAAAACCTTCGAAGCATATTTGCCCACATGTCAGTTCCTCAAGAGGAGATTGAAGATGACTTGAAAAAGGTAGATGAGGCAATTGGAGATATTCAATCTGTTGAGACATTAGTATTGAATGGCATAGTTCATCTAAAAGGAAGCTATCAAAAGGAAGTCAGTGGTTACCGCATTCTTCTTCAAAACCTTCCTCCTCACCTTAGAGAATCCCTGGGGACTAAGTCGGATTACCGGGTGAGTTTCTATTCTCCCACACCTGAAGGCTATCAATACATTGGTAGGAACCATAAGTTTACAGAGCAATTGTGTCAGTATTTACTGTCGTTAGCTTTTGAACAAAAAGCTGATTTCAACCAAGTGGCACGTGCTGCAGTGATTCAAACTTCTTGTGTCACTACTCAAACTACCATTATTCAGTTCAGAGTTAGAAATGTGATTAAGGAAGTTAAGAGTAAAGTCGAAAATATTTCAGAAGAGATGTATCTCTGGGGATTCGAGGGACTTTCCGAGGGAGGTGATATTTTGGATTATGCATCGTGTAAGAAATTACTCTTCGAGGGTGAAAGTGCGCAAAACTTATCAAAAGAAAGACAAGTGGATACCTTCAATCATCAGATGTCCTTATTTCAAGGAAGGCTCGAAGAGTTTGTGGAGATTGCTGAAGAAAGATCTGTACAGTTAGTGGAAGCGCATGGCAGATTTAAGAAACTGGTTGGGGGAAAACGCTACGAAGCAGTTCATCCGATTCTACCTCCAGATATTTTAGGCGTTTATGTATTCCTGCCTACACCTAAAAAAATTGTTTTACATTAAAAAAATAAATATATGTTGTTTAATGAAGAAATAAGATATCCCAAAAAAGGGGATAAGTTTTTTAAGCATGAAGGTGATCCGGATGAAATTGCATGGATGAATAAAGCATTCCAAGATTTTGGATCGTATGGAGATAGTTACCGAACTGGAGCTATCAAACTGCTTGATTTAGCATTGTCTGATAAGAGCCTAAGGGATTTAAATATCTATCCAGCTATATTCTTAATGAGGCATTACATGGAACTAAGGTTAAAAGAATTTATTCAAGGAATTAATTTCTGTAATGATCAGAGTAAGGATTTTCCAACAGGGCATGATTTAAAGAGACTGTGGTCTGAGTTTAAACAAAAATATCCTATTGTTGGAGGGGACTGCAATGATGATAGATTTAAAGTAATTGACAAATTGATTGATGAAATCAGCCTAAATGACCCAATATCAATGGCATTTAGATATCCTGTTGATAAAAAAGGTGGTAAAACACAAAAACTTGAATATGTGAATCTGAGAACATTAAGAGAAACTTTTGTTAGGCTTTGTTTTGTCTTTGATGGAATTGGGATGCAGATATTTGAGAATGTAAGTTATTCTGAAGAAATGATAATGGAAATGCGTTCATATTACACCCCTGATTATTAAGTTTAAATGATGCTGGATGATTTAGCTATTTGATAAAAAGGCCATGAGGAATTTATCTATTTTAATGTGATTCTTCCAATTCATCCAGCTTTTTTGGAGTCAACTAAAGTTCGGAGAAAAGCGAAATCTGGTTCGGAGAATAGTTCTGATCTTATTCTTATTAGTTCGGAGAAAACTCCAATAAAATTCTCCTTGCTATTCAGGAAGATCTAAAAGTTTCGGCATCTGATATAGCCCAAAAAATTCACTTTTCAAGCCGTGGAGTAGAAAAAAATATCGTCAAATTAAAAGCAGCAGGGGTTTTGGATAGAATAGGTCCTGATAAAGGAGGGGAATGGAAGCTATTGATCAGAATCAAAAAAGATTAGAAAATGAGTGTTTTCCAATTCGGAGTAAAACGAACTAAAGTTCGGAGATAAAAACCTAAAGTTTGTAAGAAACCGCTTTTGAGTTCGGAGGAAAATTAAATCAGCATAGAGATAAATAGCTCAAAATGCCAAAGAGACTAAGAAGAGAACCAATTTATATAGCACCTCAAATCATTGGGAAAATCAATGAAGATGGTAATCCATGGGTTTTTGATGAGATTACGATGGAGGAGTTAAATCCCAATAAACCCTTAGATAAAATCAAAATTTACGAGAGACAGGTAAAAGGATGGTTTTTGGAACCTGCATTCAAAATGGCAAGATATAGAAGCGAAAATAAAGGCTTCATTGTCCTAATGATTTGTCTTTCTTATATAGAGGGAGTAGAAGAATATAAAACCGGTCAATCAAGTAGAAACAGAAGTGGCGAATTTTTCCGAAATGGCTTACACAGAATTTTCTCCGGATTATTTACAGACGATCAATTAAACAGGCTTTATAGAGAAGCTCGCTGTGGCATTTTTCATAACGGCATGGTAAGGGGGCAAATAATTATTAACAATCAATTTGAGAATAGTTTGTCATTTCCTGATGCAGAAACGATAAAGATTAGCCCTTCAAAATTCCTATGAAAAATTGCTGATGATTTTGATTCTTTTCTTGTATCCCTGCGAGAAGATGAGGCAGCAAGAAGTAGGTTTAGTGGACGGTTTTCAAATGTATAAAATTAACTTTTGCCCATGAATTTCCCCAGCATAACGATACAAGGCTCAATCATCAGTACAGAGACACTTGATAAAATCTCTCGAGATGAGATTGATTTTCAGCGAAGCTTGGATTTTGGTTTCAAAAAGGATATTAAGGTCAGGGATGAAATAGGTCTTGCCTATGCGATCGCCCGTGGCTATTGGAATAGCTTTCGATTAAAGGTAGATAGATTGAATCTTAAAGATTCTGCAACAACCGAAACTCGAAATCTGTGGATGATCCCGTTCTTAACTGAACTCGGCTATACGGTAGAAAAAGCTAATCAGGAAGTGATCAATGGTAAATCCTATGCAATTTCCCACCGATCGCAGAACTTGGAGCGATTCCCAATACATATCGTTGGAATCAGACAAGATCTGGATAAGCGCGATGATTTTACCCAAACGAGACTTTCTTCCCACGGTTTAGTTCAGGAATATATCAACATGACCGATGACCATCTTTATGCGCTGGTCACCAATGGGAAGTTTCTTCGAATTCTTCGTGATTCCTCGCGATTAGCAAAACTGGCTTATGTGGAGTTCAATTTGGAAAAGATTTTTGAAGAGGATCTATTCTCGGATTTTGCCATTCTCTTTCGTCTGATCCATTCTTCCAGAATGCCTCAACAATCTGGAGAGGGTGAAAAAGCTATTCTTGAAAAATACCATCAGCTTTCCCTTGAATCCGGTAATAGAATTCGTGAGAATCTTCGAAAAGAGGTCAAAAACTCTCTCGATATTTTAGGATCAGGATTTTTAAATAACCGGCTCAATTCTGAATTTGCTGATGCAGTGCAGGCTGGTAAGGTAGGAGCAAAACCCTACTTCGATATCTTATTAAGGACTATCTATAGACTTTTATTTCTTATTGTGACTGAGGAGCGAAAGCTGATCTATCCTGAGGATTCTCAAAACTCTAAGTTCAGAACGATTTATTTCAACTATTACAGCATTGAGCGGCTTCGGAGGCTTGCACTCAAGCGAAACTTTGTGGAGAAAGATAAGATTGACCTTTGGGAAGGATTGAAAACGACTTTCAAGCTCTTCGAATCTAATGGCTATGGTAAACCGCTGGAAATAGAACCGCTGGGAGGCAATCTTTTCAGCGAATCTGCTTTCCGAGTCAATGACTTTTCGCTCCATGAATTGAAGCTGACAAATAAGGACTTGCTTCAAGTTATTGCCAACCTTACGCTCACTCGAAATGAATCAGGAATCCTTTCCAGAGTTAATTATAGTGATCTGGATGTGGAAGAACTGGGATCTGTCTATGAAGGACTTTTAGAGCTTCATCCTGTTTTCTATACTGAGAGTAGTTCGCCCGCTTTTGGTTTTACTGAAGGATCAGAGCGCAAGCTTACAGGCTCTTACTACACCCGCCATGATCTGGTGGCGCAACTGATCAAGACTTCCCTGATCCCCTTGATTGAGGAGCGACTGAATGAAAAGTCGACTCCAAAAGATAAAGAAAAAGCACTTCTTGACATTAAAATTTGCGATCCGGCATCTGGTTCTGGACATTTTCTTTTGGCAGGTGCGCGTACGCTGGCATATTACCTTGCAGTGGTTCGCTCCGGGGAAGACAATCCAGGTGAAAAATGGATGGCCCAAGCCAAGCGAGACGTGATCCAAAAGTGCATCTATGGTGTGGATATGAATCCTGCGGCTGTTGAACTTTGCCGACTTGCACTGTGGATCGAAGGACACAACTCCGGTAAGCCACTAAGCTTTCTGGAGCATAAAATCAAAAATGGAAATGCCTTGGTTGGTGTCGATAAGCTTGGACTGTTAACAGCCGGCATACCTGATGGGGCTTTTCAGGAGACGGTTGGCGATGAAAAGGAAGTGCTCAAAGCTCAAAAGAAGATTAATGCTGAGTTCCGTAAGAAAAAGCAGTTCTCTCTATTTATGGGCAAGACGCATTTCGACGAGGATATTCACCGATTCGCAGAGAGTAATCGAGCGATCGATGCCATCCATGGAGATTCTCTCTCGGAAGTGGAGCAACAGAAAAAACGCTATGAGGCTTCAAGGGACAATCAGGGGTGGATGAAGACCATTACCGCATGTAATCTCTACACGTATTCTTTTTACCAGCCATACAATTCTGATCAACGGCACTTTGTCAATTCTGAATATTTGGCCCAATACCTGCAATCAGCCGGCAGCCTAAATGCTCAATTGGAAGCTAAAGCCTTTGCTCAAGGAGTTACCTCCAAGTTTTTTCATTGGGCCTTAGAATTTCCGGAAATCATTGAAAAAGGTGGATTTGATTTGATCTTGGCTAATCCGCCATGGGAGCGTATAAAGCTTCAAGAAAAGGAGTTTTTCATGGAAAAAGAATCAGAATTAGCAAATGCTGCCAATTCTGCGGTCAGGAAAAAACTAATCCAAAAACTTCAGGTTAAAAACCCGAAACTCTGGCAGGATTTTCTGAATGCTCTCCATGAGTCGGAGTCTTCTTCAAAATTTGTAAGGGGAAGTGGTCGCTTTCCCTTGGCAGGAAGAGGAGATGTAAATACCTATTCTGTTTTTTCTGAACTGATTGAAAAGGGCATTAATGACAAGGGGGCAGCTGGATTTATCGTGCCTACTGGGATTGCTACAGATGATACAACCAAATTCTATTTTTCAGATTTAATCGAAAAGGGTAGACTGGTTTCTTTATTTGATTTTGAAAACAGAAAGAAAATTTTCCCAAAGGTTGATAGTAGAACGAAATTCAGCCTAATTACACTTGGGACTATTAAAAAAGGCAGGGAATCAACCTTTGGTTTTTTTCTGCATGATGTGCTGGACATTTTGGACAAAGAGCGGGTGTTTACCTTAGGACAACGTGATTTTCTCAACATCAATCCCAACACAAAAACCACCCCGATCTTTCGGACTCGAAAAGATGCAGAACTCACTGCCAAGATCTATAGTCGGGTACCCGTGCTGATCAATGAAGCCAAAAACCAAAACCCATGGGGGATTAGCTTCAAGACTATGTTCCACATGAGTAGTGATTCTCACCTTTTCAAGACGGAGCCAGAACTCCGGGAAATGGGCTTTACTCTAAAGGGAAACCGCTTCAAACAAGGAGAGGAGCTATGGCTGCCGCTGTATGAGAGCAAAATGATCTGGCACTATGACCACCGCTTCGGTACTTATGCAGGAGTCGACAGCCGTACCAGTACCCAAACTCCAACACCATCTTTGGAACAATACCAAGACCCTAACTATTTGATCAAGCCATGGTATTGGGTGGAAAGAAAAGAGATCTTAAAGCAAACCAACTCCAACTTTTTTCATGGATTTAGGGATATCACAAATTCAACAAATGAGCGAACCGTTATTTCCTGTTTTAATGGGTTATCTGCCATTGGACATACTCAACCTATATTAATTTTCAGTAAATCCAATCCTGTAGATCAGCTGGTCTTCAATAGTTTAATTTCAAGTCTTACACTTGATTTTGTGTCTCGACAGAAAGTTGGTGGGACTCATTTGACTTACAACTATTTTAAGCAGTTACCGATACTGATTTTTTCTTCGATTTCAAAAATCACGAAGAAGGAGATTGTATCCATTTCAATTGAGCTCATCTACTCATCGTGGGACATCAAGGCCTTTACCGATGAATTGTGGGAAGAGGCAGATCAAGATCTTCGAAACGCCATTGAAGTCCAATGGGAAGAGAATAGAGCCGAAACTGGTGGGCATAGGTTGGACTTGCCCGAGTGGAAAAATGCCTATCCTGAGATCGCTTGGGAAAAAGAGAAAGGTTGTCCACTGCCTCCCTTCAAGTGGGATGAGAAGAGAAGAGCAAGGCTCAAGGCAGAGTTGGATGCCTACTTTGCTTTACTCTATGGCTTGGAGAGGGATGAGTTACGCTATATTCTCGATCCTCAGGATGTGTATGGAGACGAGTTCCCTGGAGAGACCTTCCGTGGGTTGAAAGAAAAAGACATCCGCAAGTTTGGGGAATACCGCACCCGCCGTTTGGTGTTGGAAGCCTACGACCGCCTCCGTCCCGATTGGGATATGGAAGCACATCTGGAAAAACTTCAAGAGATCTGGGAGGAGTGTCAGGAGGATTTGACTCCGCAAAATCACAAGCAAACAGCAGCCACTCAAAAGAAATCGCTTGCTCCAAAACCACAAGTATCATTAGATTTATTCAACCAGCCAGAAAGTCAAAATATTATGAAAGAGTTCGGACTACATGAAGGGATTTATTCGATTTCGGATGCTGCCGAGATATCTGGTTTCTCCAAAGATAAAGTGAGAAGGTGGTTCAAAGAACTTGCTACAGAAAAGTATGAAGGAGTTTCTGGTTTTGATCCAAATGATGTGGAACGCTCCAGAATTAGTTTTCACGGGGTGATTGAACTGGTTGTAATAGGTACTCTTAGGGAGTATTGTAATTTGAAAAACATTCTAAAAGCAAGACACGATCTTGGTATTAAAACTGGAAAACTATATCCATTTGCAAACAATAATGTAGACAAACAGCTCAGTGTTGCTGGTGATTCCATCGTTTTTCAGCTTTCCAATGGAGATTATATTACTTTGAACGGTTCTGGTCAGTACAATTTCAAATTTATTACTGAGTTCTTCAAGGATATAAAATTCAACAAAAATGGTATTGCCGAACGCTTGATTCCTTCGAAAGGAAATGGAAGAATCGCGATCGATCCAAAACTGGCATCTGGAAAACCATTTTTGGTAGAATCTGAGGGTGTACAAATAAGTGTTGTCAAATCTTTCTACAAAGGACCACAATCTGTCTCCTTGCTTCAGGAGATTTACGGTATTGCAGAAGAAGATGTGAATGCAATTTTAGACTACACATCATGACAACACTCAAGATTCTTATTGATCCAAGTTACCCGACTCATTTGATTAAGTCTTTGGAATCTATTCACTCGCTTCAGGAGACGAAAAAGTTTGAAATACATCGTTGGAGCCATGGTATTGAGAATAAGTTTTCACTGACGGAATCCGTATTCCTGTCAATTGATGAGTCTAAAAAGGGACTTTCTGAATCGACTATGAAACACCTGGAAGATGGATATCGAATGTTTGTAATGAAACCTGCCAAGGAACAAGATTTTTTCGAATTTGCTATGACTGTATTAAGGGTATGGCCATTCATCATTGAAAAATCAGAGAAAGCTAAAAATGATATGTTCTGCTATACTTTTCGATATGCAGGCAGGAAGCTTAGAAAAATAAAAAAAAGTTTATGAAATAGATATGGGGTACTTTGTAAAAATAATGAGTGTGATTATCGGGGTTTTGGCAGTCTTGGCAGTAACGCTATTAGTCGTAGCTTTTATTGCATGGGATATTAATTCGAAAGTCATTTTGCCTAAAATTATCAAGGAAGCAAGTGAATTGAGTTTTAGTAAAGAAAATATAGGTAGCTATCTTGAAGTGTTAACTGGGATAGTAGCGCTTCTTTTTCCAATTTCTCTGTCAATTATTAATGATGCAAAGGGGGACTATTTTAATAGTAAAGAAGCTACTTCTGTAGTGTTTAACCATTGGACTTACAAAAGTTTAAAATTTATTTTGGGATTTCTTATAGTTACAATAGCCCTTTCTTTTTTTTACACCCTCACAAAATTTTGGTTGTTTTTTATATGGTTAGGCATGACTTGCTCTCTCGGGATGTTGTTTTTCTATTTTAAGCACCTTCAGAAGGTTATACAAGATTTTTCTGAAATGGTTAGAATAAAGGAGAAAAATATCATAGAAACTCTTTTGAGAAATGGATAAAATAGGTAGGGTTAAGATATCCTTAGAGAGGTTACTCAAGGTATGGATATCCAAACTTGATTTTGACGAGGAAGAATTAGTCGCTAAAGATTTAGCTTGGTTTAATCAAGTGTTTGGAGATTTTTTCAAAGAAGAGAATCTAAATGAGTTTATAAATAAGGATGGTAGATATGGGCGGAGTGCAATTCTACCTGAAATTGATTTTTCCGAAATTCTTGAATCGTCTATTGAGTTCAGTAGAACAAAGCCGGAAAGATGGGAACGATTGAAGATCGAAGAGCCTAATTTGTTTGACTATTATAAACAATTAGATAATTCATACTTGTATTTTGATGGAAAATATAACTTAATTGATATATACTTTAGAGTTTTCAAGAAATTATATTTCTTTACGGAGGAAAAGGATTTAAATAGAACAAAAAAACTTATCCTGTCAAGCATTATTTCAATAACACAGAAAATTTCAATTTTTGAAGCAACCGACTTTAATTCCAATGCTCTTCTTAGCGATTTTTATTATGTAGTCTTAAGAAATCTTCTTACTGAAAGAGAAATAAAGGAAGATAAGCCTGATGATGAGTTTATATCTACTTCATTATTCAAGTCCACATTTTCCGTCTATTATCACTCGCTATTTAAACCAGCTAAAGTTCAAATAGCTAAAAGATACTTATTGAATATATGGATTTATTTGAACGGATTACAGAAAGACAATCAGCTTGAAATTTTTTTGAACTCATTGTCAGATATGACTTTAAGTAATTCCTCATACAGAGAGATTGATTTGTATGAAATCCGTGCACATTTAAAGGATGACGATCTTGATTCCGATTATTATAATATTTTGAATAGAGTAAAAAACGAAGCTAATCAAATAATATCATTTCAAGATCTTGAAGATTTTTGTAAAACAACTATACTTGAAGGGAGTCATGTGATGGCTCCTAAGTATATCCCAGAAAATATTACTGAATATTTTCTAAAGACAGAGGAAAGGGAAGCTATTCAGCTTTATAAGTTCCGATCGATGCAGGCTCTTATTTTAGAGTACCTGAGTATTGTATTGCATTTCAAGGGTAATGATGATTTTGTAAAATCATTTAATAGACTTCGAAAGAACGAGCAATGGTCAAATCATCGTGCTTTTTTCCCGAAATCAATAAATGATGTATTAGTCTGGTTAATTATTTATTCGGAATTGAAGCGGGAATTGAATTTCAGGTTCCTCGAGACTTCATATGGATATAAATTTCTGGATGTTGTTATTATTTTCTTATTCAAGAATATCACATATGACATCAAATCTATGGAGAATATGATGGGTTTAAGAGGGTTACTATTAGATTCCTCATTCTTAAATTCAATGACTGGTGTTTCGAGAGATTTATTGGATAGGATTGATGGTAATGATTTGTTGACAGACGAAGAAAGAAGACAATCTTCTACCTTTTGGAATTCCATGGTCAATTTTTTTGGAGGCCAAATTCAGAAAAGCGAAAGTTTAACACCGATAGAAACAAGAGTTTTTGATGACTTAATTTCTAATATTTCTAATCAATATCTGGATAAATCTCTTTTAAACTTTTTATCAAACAATCTATCACAATATAATAGAAATGAAATGACCCAAAAAGAATTGAGAACATTTGTGGTTGCTTCTGATTTACAGCTCAGAAAGTATGTAATTCCTGATTGGTATAGTCCCGCATATGGGCTTTCAGAATCTATAGGAAGATATTTATTTGAAGAGGAAAATATTCAGCTGGATTATAATTTGTTTAGCAAACAAATACCTCTTCAAGACAGGGAGCTTAAGCGTGTAGATGTTCAAGGAATGATCGACAAGAATAGTAAAGATAGTCTGGCTGTTTTTAGAAATGCTTATCCTGACTTCTGGATTATAGGTAAAAAAGCTAAAGCTGATATGACCTCACCTATTACATTTAGCTTCAACACGTACGACAGAAATTCTGAGTTGCTTATTGTCCCCAAATCTTCGATATCCATTCAATATGTTTATGATGGGCGCTTTAAGGGTGTTCCATTTCTTGAAAAAAAACTTATGGTGGAATTGCTTGACTTAGGAGGAGGGAATGAGGATAATTTATTGAAGGTGAAATCGATTAAGGGCTTTGTAGAGCGTTTTAACCTCAAAGACGAGGAATTGAGAAAGCATTTTTGGATTAGGATCGCCGCAAAGGCTAAAGTTGTTATTAAGGATAAAGATTCAATTCTTAGGTTTAAGTTAAATCCATACGGAGAATAGAGTCTTAATCGCTTGATTTTCATTTACCTTTTTTATGTAATAATATGGCTTTTCAATTTGATAAGATTTATGTAATTGAATCTCTTGATCCCAATGAAGAAACTGGGGAAGAACTTTATAATTCTGTAATTCGCTGGTTTGAGGATAAACAAGGAATTAATACTGTTTTCCATAAAGTGGAGACAAAAGAGGAGCTTATAAATGTTTTAAATGAAATTGCATCCGATTGTAATTCAATTGCTTTTAAGCCATTAATTCACTTGGAAATCCATGGTCTCAAAGATAAATCTGGACTCTCTTTAAGATTAGGATCGATTTCTTGGGATGAACTATCCAACTGCTTAAGAAAGATCAATAGATCATCCAATTGGAATTTGAACTTAACTATGGCGGTGTGCTATGGTAATTACTTTTTGGGTACACTTACACCTTTAGAGCCTTCTCCAATAGCCGGTTTTGTAGGTTCATTTGAAGAGATATTCGAAGAAGACTTTGTTCCGAGGTTTGACGAATTCTACTCAACGCTTCGCAATACTATGAATCTTGATGAGGCTATAAGAGCAATGATGAATCAAAATCGTCAATTTGAAAATGGCTTTGCTTTCATCGATGCAAGAAGGATTTTTTCTGATGTGTACAATATTTATCTCGAACAACAATTCTCAAATGAGGCTCTCAATTCAAGGTATTTAGCAGCAAAAGAGCATGTAGGGAATAATCCTCCTAATGATGAGGAGTTTCAAATATTTGTTCAATTATCATTTGATAGTCGTGAAATTTATTTTGAAAAGCATAGAAGAAAATTCTTTATGATAGATGAATTTCCTGAAAATGAAATCCGTTTTCCAATCTCTTTAAATGAAGTCCTATGAATTTTTGGCACATTCAGTTACATCCAAATAACCAATCAGAATTCCCTCGAGAAAAGGTGGAAAGAATCCTTAAAGAGACCCATTATATCGGGATGGGACAATGGGAAGATGGATGGGTTTATATTGATCAGTTCACAAATGTGATGAAGCCTGGTGACATTGTATTGGTTAGAAGCAAGGGCCCTTTAGCATTAGTTGAAGTTATAGGTCTGCCAGAAAAGACATCTAATCCCAATCTTGATTTTGATTGGTTTGAGAACAGGAGGCTAATCAAGGTTCTTCAATTTTTTGATGACAAAGTTAAGGAGCAGATTGGGAAAAAAGTAGACGGAACCTTTAACCCAGTCACTTTTGCCTCCGCTAATACAAGCGAGTTTATTAAAAAATGGTATTCACTTTATTCAAAAACCAATATGCTAACTCAGGCTAAGTCACTTTTAGAATATAAAAAGCAAATTATCCTTCAAGGCCCTCCAGGTACAGGAAAGACCAGGTTAGCAAAAGAAATTGCTCAATCTTTAACATCCAAGAAAAATGAGGTCGAAGAAAATGAAATTAAAAAACTAATCCGCCCTGGCTTGGTGATTCCAAGCTCAACTAATTATACTCATTATACAGTTCTTGCAGTGAGTGATAGTTGGGTTCAAGTTCAATTGAAAAATACAGGGTCTGACTATAAGATCTCGTTTAAGGATATCACTAATGCTTTTTACAACAAGTTGTGGGAGGGAGGTCAAAAAAATGGTTCTGACCCATATGCGGCTGCTATTGCAAAATATATTTTCAAAAATCAACTTTCTGAGTTCGGAGAATTCAAACTAATCCAATTTCATCCCGCCTATTCTTATGAGGATTTTGTTAGGGGAATTGTAGTAGAAACGGAGGGAGGAAATCCAACTTACACTTCTGTGGACAAGGTGTTTGCCGAGATGGCAAATCTTGCGCATCAGAATTATTTGGACTCTTTGAAATCCCCTGAAGAGGTTTCAAAAGAAAAGCAATTAGAAGGCTATTTGGAAGTGTTTAAGGATGAGATTGAGAGTAAAATAGAAATTGCAAACGGTAAATACATATTGGATGGCACCACCACCTATCTTTTCGATGTGGATGATTCGTCGTTTAGATATACTGGTGATAACTGGAATTCCTCTCTTGGCCATCGATTGTATTTAAAAGATATCTTGATTCTGTTTTTGGCGAAAGTTAAAACAAGAAAAGAAATTAAGGCAAACCACAATGTTTCAGGTTCCGCTCGCCAACATTCAAGTTACTATTTGAGGGTTCTTCAGCTTTTTGAAGAATTTATGGAAGATAAAACTATCAATAAATCAGCCGGTGAAAAAACCGAACTAAAAAACTTTGTCTTGATCATTGATGAAATAAACCGTGCAAATCTGCCTTCGGTATTAGGGGAGCTGATTTATGGGTTAGAGTACAGAAGCGAACCTGTGGAGTCCATGTATACCGTTAATGGATCGAGAACGATGGTGGTTCCTCCAAATCTATTTGTTATTGGAACCATGAATACCGCCGACCGAAGTGTTAGTCATATTGATTATGCGATTCGAAGAAGGTTTGCTTTTGTAGATGTATTACCAAGTAGTCAGCCAATCATAGATGTCATAAATGATCAAGGAACCCAGCAAAAGGCTTTGAAGCTATTTGCTCAGGTTAGTGAATTGTTTGGTGATACTTTCCTTAACCCAGACTTTAAGGCCAAAGAAGTACAATTGGGCCATAGCTATTTCTTAGCTGAAGACGAAGAAAAACTCAGGCTCAAGTTAGAATATGAAATTAAGCCATTGCTCCGCGAGTACATTAAGGATGGAATTTTAAAGGAGAAAGCTTCAACAGTTATAGAGGATCTTTCTTTATAAAAAATGGAATTTCTTCTCAGGGAACATATCAAAAAGCAGATTACTGGTCCTCAGGAAGGGATGATATTATCTGACATTTGCTTTCTTAATAGAGAAGAAGCTAAATGTGCGAGATTTTTTCAAGTTACAGATAACTTTCATGTTGAGTGTTCCTATTATGTCGGAGCAGACTGGATCCCCCATTTAGAGCGCAAATGGATGTTTGTGGAGCCTAAGCTCAATACCAAGTTTGACGGAGATACCGGAGAAGAACAAGACTCTCAGGGAGAAATGGGACTGGTTCAGGTAGATGTATTGAAAATGCTTTTTCAAGCACTTAAGGAACCGGAAGTTCGTGACCATACACAAGAGCTTTTTGAAATCAAGTTTGACAGTCCATGGATTCCTTTACGAAAGCATCAGGATTTGATTTCTCCACTGATTATGATTCAATTCTTGAACCAAGTAAAGGATATAGTCAGGAAAGGCTTAAAGAAAAGTTACTACAAAATAGAGCGGAATCTTTATGCGAAAGTAAAGGGAAAGGTATTGGTAAGTAAGTCGATAAAGCAAAACCTCGTCAAGAACAAAAATTTAAATACATTCTGCCAGTATGAGGAATTTGGCATAGATGGGTTGGAAAATCGACTACTGAAAAAAACGCTATCGTTTGTCAGGCGATACCTTTCAACAATCAAAGGATTTGAGTCAGAAGCATATATTCAAGAGACTTTCAGTTTTATCCAGCCAGCATTTGAAGAGGTTTCGGAGGAAGTTCAACTACACGAAATAAAGCATTTCAAATTCAATCCCTTTTACAAAAACTACGAGAAGGCAATCGAGTTGGCAAAGCTTATTCTTCAACGGTTCAGCTATAACCTAAACACGATTCAAGATCAGGATACAATAGAAACTCCTCCTTATTGGATAGATATGAGTAAGCTGTTTGAGCTGTATGTTTTGGGTATGTTGAAGAAGGAATTTGGATCTGCTATCACTTACCATGAAAGAACCTATGGGAATGAGGTGGATTTCTTGTTCTCAGCTGGGGATGACTCTTTAGTCATTGATGCTAAATACAAACCTGGATACATTGGAAAGAGTCATCAGGGTCTTCATACAGATATCCGTCAGGTAAGTGGCTATGCAAGACATAGGGAAATCAGAAGGAGGCTTAAAGTAAAGAACAATAACCTGCTTCTTGGATGTGTGATAATCTATCCTGATTTGAATTTACAGGAAGATAAGATCGGTGATTTTAGAATTAATGAAGTGTCTCATTATGAGAAAGCTTGGAAGGTGGGAGTGAAGCTGCCGATTTTTTCTCAAATTGATATAAATAACTACTAAGTTCTTTATTTTTAACTGAGCCATCATATATGAAATAACATACAAGCTATAAATTTTAAAGGATTTTGAAGATATGAAGTTTTTAGAGTCATAGTTTTTTGATTAAGAGAGTCTTAAGTATGGATGATTTAAAATTAATTAGGGTTTTTCAGGTAGTAAGGAAGCTAAAAGTTAGTACTGATAAACTTGTGGAAGAATCATTGAAATTCGGTAGGCACATGGAAAACAATCTATTTTCCAAGATTTCAATAGAGCATGCAAATTGGCTAAAGGGAAAATTTAGCCCTGGGTTACCCGATTTCTCTTTAAATGCGGCGGCTAAGAAGTATGATTCAATCGCAATTTCTGATGAAAATTCTTTAAATTATAAAAAGGCTAAAAATCTTGAAGGAGTTAAAGTTCTTGGTAAAATAGATCTTAGTAGGAAACCCACTGTAAATCAGAAATCAGAAATTATTTCTGCAAAAGCTGGTTCTCTTAAAGGGCTAAGTGTTTTAGGTAAAATCAAATTACCTGATAGGTTCGAAAAAAGGCATCATACCCCCGAAGTTATTAATGAAAATCTAACTTATTCTTGGCCAAATCAATTGGAAGATCTTGAAATCGGAAAAGTAAAATTTTTCGATGCAAGAAAGAAAATTGGGTATGTTACACCTTTGTCAGGAGAAGAAGACCTTTTTATTGATTCTAAAAGCCTTAAGGATAAGGATATCTCCTCTTCAGAGCTTGTGTTATTTGATAGGAAACCTTCGAAAATGAAGAAAGGAAAGTATGAAGCAGTCAATGTTTCATCTGAAATTCCAAGCTTTTTATTCACAAGAGAAGGGAAAAATTTTGTTTCACCATTTGTAGGAGATTTTTCGGAGGAGAAGTTTCCAGTAAATACCCAGCTGCCAAATGGAGTATATATTGTCAAAGCTAAATTGATTGGATTTAGATGGTATAGTAATATTTTAGGAGAGTTACCCATTCCGGATAAAAAGCATAAAAGTTGGGCAAAGAAAATATTTTATAAGCAATCAGAAAATTTGGTGCAGAACAAGGCATCAATTCTATGGTTAATTGAATTTCTTCTGAAATCGGGCTTTGGGAAGAAAGAGTTCCAATTTTATTTTGCTTCATTCATTCCGCAGCTTGAAAAAAAGCTTTTATTAGAGGTAAAAGAGAGTGTTGAGATTCTTTTAAAGTTCCCATATTTAGACGATTTTTTTGAAAGTTTATCTATTGCAGAGCTTGGGAAATCCAGTTTTTGGTTTTGGCTTTATGGTTTAATTCCAAGTCTTCCGAAAAGAAATGATGAAGAAGAATTTTGGAAAAATGAGATTTTGCCAAATCTAAATTTAGGAGATTTTGTGCAGCTGCTTTTTCAATTACAAAAGCAAGAAAGGGATAGTCAAAGGGTTATGTTTTTGCTGAATGAATTTCTCAAGAAACCTATCGTTCTTAATTCTAAGCAGGGTGTTGAGCGGTTTTATGAATTCATAAATCCATTTTTTGAGGCATTTCCAAAATTAGTTTTAAAAGAAGATCAATTTGAGAATGCAACTCCTGAAATTTTTATAGAGCTGCTTGATAGAAAAATACTCAGGAAGCTCTCCCATGAAAAGATAAAACGCATTATCGAGTCTCTTGAATCAGAAGATGATCAGGTATCCTTCATTAAAAAGTTTCAAATTGAGCAAGCTCTTGACTACTTCGGTTTAGTTGATAGTTTGAGGGCTAAAAAGCATGAATATCTGATTGAAGTTTTAGAATCGCGAATTTCAAAACTGGATTTAATTTGCTTTGACTTGGAGATCAGAGAGGGGGTAATAAAAGAATATGCATGGATTTCGGAAGGTGTTCTAAAATCCAATACTGATTATCCGGATTTTTCTCAAGGCCTCAGAGATCTTGTTTTTGCCATAAAGACAAGTGATCTAATTATTGGTCAAAACATCAAAGAGTTTGATTTACCGTATCTGCTTGACCTCGACCAAGATTATAAGGAAAGGTTCGTTTGGGATACTTTGCAAGTTGAGATGCTTCTAAACCCAATCAGGAAAAGCTTTGGTTTGATGACATCCCACTCGGCTGCTTATGATACTAAGCAAACGTTTCAGCTATTTTTTAATCAAGTCTTTCGAGTTGTGTCCTCAGGTGTAACTTATCAAAGACTAAAACCTTTTCTGCCAGAACAAGTCATTGAGCCAATAGAAAGAAAAATCTTTCCCCTTGGGTCTAAATATGGAGACAAGTTATTTTTTGACGAGGAATCAAATAAGTTTTTTAGG